>Ga0105051_10006766_pt1 | contig 12188 bp, 24 predicted proteins | sample FRY02_FD_78383 | JGI IMG/M metagenome (GOLD analysis project Ga0105051, IMG submission 78383) | Freshwater microbial communities from Lake Fryxell liftoff mats and glacier meltwater in Antarctica - FRY-02 (megahit assembly) | ecosystem: Environmental > Aquatic > Freshwater > Ice > Glacier...
ACTAACTGCAGCCATAAAATATCCTATTTTTCCTATACTAGTAGTAAAACCCCTTTGGGGTTTTCTATACTGTTATTAGAGGACCTCCGAAGAGAGGTCCATATACTCAACTCTGCGTTCTATAAGCAGGAACGCTAGACTAGGTAATTATTTTATCCTCTACTTATACTAACCCTGTTACAGAAAGGGTAGTAACGAAATGTAATCAAACTGTTATAAAATATACTAAGGGGTAGACTACCGCACTATGTAATATAACATAATAATAACTACTTAATACTAGGGGCATACAACTAGTAGCTACTAGTCAGCCAAATAACTTAGAAAAATCTAGGAAAGAGTCTACAGTACTAGGTCACTAACTACTTAGACACTGCGGGTCAAGTAGTTAAGCGTTCTAGAGACTATCCCTCGCTTCGCTCGGGACTAGGCAGTCTGCTTTCAGCATTTAGACTGCCCCCCCTAGTCCCAGACCGACTGACCCTACCCCTACTCTCCTAACCTCGACCAGAGATTAAGTGCCCTTCTCTGGTGCTAGGTAGACTTGTCACTCTAGTTTGTTGTTGCACTTGCCAGCCCGTGGGTGGTGCAGTCCGCTTGTTCAGTAGATGCTGGCATAGCCAGCAAGGGGGGGTGTAAGGGGCGTTCTCTTACCGTAGATTGGAGTCGTTATGAATAAAGCACCCGAGAAAGTATGGTACCTTCACGAAGCGTTGAAGGCTGACCGCAAGACCGTAGGAGTGAACCTTGGTAACCGAGAGTTCGCCTCTGAGGAAGACGCACGTCGCGTTGCTGGGCAGATTCGTGTCTCTGAATTGAAGCCCTTCGTTACCGCTAAGACCGAGCCGACCCCAGCGCAGTTGGCAAAGATGACTGGCTGGTTGACCGCAACCTCGTTCGACGGGCCTCATGGCTTAACCCCAGCCCAATGCCTCTCTTACGAGTTGGCTGTCGACCTTAGCTTCTAAGGTTACCGAGAGTCAGTCTACCCAAGTTCGGGTAGGCTGACTCTCTCTTTTAGTGCAAAGGATAGATACCTCGCTTCGCTCGGTAACTGTCTATCCTTTAAAAACAAAAGTGCCAAAACAAAAGGACAAAAGGACAAAAGGGCAAGAGCAAGTGCTAAAGCCCTCGTCCTCGCTTCGCTCGGACTCAGGCTTGCCTAGGAACTGGCGAGTACTAAGTAATCAACCTAAGGAGAGTAAGATGTTAACCCTATTAAATCCAACCAAGACAGAAGATCAGAGTGGCTACATCGTAACATCATTAACCTGCCCTAACTGTGACACCGACACTAGAACATATGTAACTAAGCAGGAGATGTATGACTACAACCAAGGTGGACTAGCACAAGATGTACTAAAGGAACTACCACGTGAAGAACGTGAACGCTACATCACAGGTATATGTAGCCCATGCTGGGACATAATGTTCCCTGAAGAAGGAGATAGTAATGTTACAAACAATTAACGGGATAGACCTGCTACTAGTACTAGTAATCACAGCACTAGGGTACTACTGCCAAACCATGAACAGCGCGATAGAGCGTATTCGGGAACGTCATGTGTCGTATTTAGATCTTGGTTGCGGTAATAGTTGTTGCCCACCGAGAGACATTCCACAATGTAATTGGTGTGAAACTAATTACCCTTGCCGAGTTATCAAAGACCTAGGCGGAGAAGCATTCTAGTACCTTTAGTGGTGACCACCCTGCTTCGCACGGTGTGGTCACTGCTATGGGTTGTAGATACAACTCAGTTAGTCTAAGGAACAAGGAGTACACAATGACTAATGCAATCTATGAAGACGATGAGAAGTTAGCATCTATCCTCGAAGTACTGAAGGCAGCCGAGTTATTCGGAGAAGTAATACAAGTCAAGATGTTACAGAGTGACGAGGAACTAGAGGTAGAAGAGTGGGAAGACGTACTTGCTAAGACTGGCAAGGACGAAGTAGCCTACCTATTCGAGAACTATCACCATGAATACTCAATGGGTACCATAGAGATAGAGACTGAACCTAAGGTATCAGGACATGACTGGATTGAGTCAGTAACCCTAAGCCTACAGCCACGTAGTGTCACCACTATCATAACGAAATCAGAATGTGGTAAGCAACTAACTGAATGCTACTCATTCGATTGTAAGCACGAGGTAGTGAGCTACCAACACAGCACTGAACCCAATGAACGCAACGAATACAAGACAGACTGGAACTCAATGGCTGATCGTCCATCACCTGACTTCATGATGGGTATGCCAGGACTACGGTACATAGAGATAGATCAAGAGTTCTTCACTCGACTAAACATAGTATGCAGTGAGTGTCACTTGTATACACCCAAGAAGAATACCCTATGTCAGAACTGTGACAAGGTACTCGTATTAGCATAAAGAAAAGAACTGGTTGGTGCCCACCACTTTGTGGGTGGGTCACCACCCAGATAGCAATGAACAGGAGAAACAAATGAACAATGAAACAACAGTGTCGGGTAAGCTAAAGAATATCAAGGAGTTCGACCAGTACGGCTTGATGTTAGTAGCACAACTGACCCAAAAGGTAGGTAACGAACGAGCAAAGTTCACTATACCAGTGGCATGCTTTGATTCAGCACTAGCACCAGCACTACGTGGACTACGTGAATTACAAGATGAACTTGGATTCACACCAGTAGTTAACATTACTGGTGAGTTGGATACAAAGTTCGACGTACGACAAGGCGTTGAGTCGTATGACCGTAAAGCACCGATGACTCGTATCATTATCAAGTCAGTAGAACTTGCTGAAGTATAGCAAGACCGAGATGGGAGGTAGACCGAGCAGTAGCTTAGTCTATCTCCCTATCTTTATGTTAGGTACAGACGCAGTAGAAAAACTGGTACCTACTAAGTTCACAACAACAACAGATAGGAATAAGAAATGGCAACAATGACAGACCTAGACATAGACTTAGGGACACTAGAACCTAAGCATCTAGAAAACGTACAAGAAGTATACAAGTTCATAGAACTATTACTAAGCGGAGACGTAGATGTAACTAAGTTAACTAAGAAAGACCTCAAGAGTATAAATAAAACTATGCTTAACCTTAAGGTACGCGATGGCTTCTTGAAATACTTTAGTGCTACTGGATCACACACACGAACCCTTATCATTATGCAATTCGGAATCATAGCAGTACGTATGACTACTAAAGATATGCCACCTCATGTACAAGGTAATACACATATGATACTAGCAGCACTAATGGTACTAGACACTGCTCTCAACCACGAAGAACATGATGATGATGACATACTTATTAAAGGAATGGAGATCGCATCCACATTCCTTGACCGTGCTAATGCAACAGGTTATGAACAAGGCTTACTAGATTTATTAAATCTAATGAGTCAAATAAACATACCACCACATGTATTCCTGGATTCAATGACTGCATTGACCTTTGAGAACTGCACACAACCATAAGAGAGGAAACTCATGGATAAGATACAAGATGAGCCTTGGTTCAAAGACCCATTCGGCTGGTATGAGGAACAGAACTATCCTGAAATTGTAGGCATACAGTTAACAGAGGAGATAGCACTAGATTTCTTACAGGGATTGTATACAATCTATCAGATGTTGAAGCAAGGCAATAAAGAAAGAGCAGCAAGAGACACCGAACAACTAGCAGTACTACTACTAGCTAGTGCCTTTGACTATGGTCAAGAGGCAATGGATAGGTTAGTTGAACTGGAGTTCAATGACATAGACATAGATAAAGAGTTCGCTAAGTTAGCGAAGGAACAGAAAGGAAAGAACAAAGATGCCAAGAGTTAATCCGTATACCTTAATAGGTATGTACAACGAAAGAGAAGTTACATCAGCGCATGAACTCATGCATGAAACAGAACTAGACTGGACTGTATCACTTGAACCAGTGTATGTAATGACAACAGAAGGTAGAGTAGAGATACCAAATAAGTATGGCACTATGCGTACTAAGTTAGATGGTACTCACGATGTACTAAGTGTAGTGGGATCTAACTATAAAGTATTCCAAAACGCTGAGATATTCTCATGCCTTGATGAAGTAGTGGGCAGAGGAGACGCACGCTATGGATCAGCAGGTGAGCTTAAGGGTGGCAACATAGTATGGACAGTACTAGAACTACCAAAGAACATCACCGTAGGTGATGACAAGCACATTGGCTACATCATAGCACGTACCTCACATGATGGATCAACACCATTTCAAATGACACCATCAGTCATACGCCTTGGCTGTACCAATCAGATCAATGCAGCTATGGCAAGTGGACGTGACTCAGGTATCTACTACTCATTACGACACAGTACCAACAGCAAGATAGATTATGAACAAATTAAGTATGCATTCAAGATGATGAACAGTGACATAGAGAAGTATGTAAGTGTATCTACTATGTTACGTTCAATAACGATGGCTGACTCAGAGTTCGTTAACTTTACTAAGCGAGTATACCCACTACCAAGCAAGATAGAGTTCTCTCCATATGAACTACTAAGTGCTGGAGAAAAGACAACCAGAACTAGGGTAGTAACCAACAGATTAAGTGCACTCAAGGTATGGAGTGGTGCTACTGGTACACAAGGCAACATAGCAGGTACCAAGTACGGAGCATTCCAAGCTATCGTTGAAGCAACGGATCACTTCTCTAAAGACTACGAGAAGCAAGCAGGTAAGATGATACTAGGCACAGACTTAAAGGTTAAGTCACGTGCACTTGAATTGTTAGGAGTATAACAATGGGACTAGACATGTATCTAAGCATAAAGGAAACATACAGTGACCAAGAATGGATGACTAAAAGTTCTACAAAAGATATAGCAAAAATCTTTGGTGAAGTCAGCCAAGCAATAGGAGTAGTAAATAAAGATTCAATCGAAGTTGAATATAGTGCTATCTACTGGCGTAAAGCTAATCAGATTCATGGATACTTTGTTAACACATTCGCTGAAGGAAACGATGAATGCCAAATTATACCAGTACCACGTGAAGGACTAGTAAAACTTCTAGAGATATGTGCTGCCTTACTAGACACTAGATCAACAGAGATGGCAATGGAACTACTGCCACCTATGGGAGGATTCTTCTTCGGTAACTATGAAATTGATGAGTATTATTGGGGAGATATCCAAGAAACATTCGATCAGTTAACCACCCTATTAGCTGAGCACCCTGATACTTGGCTAACAAAGTATGAATACCAGTCATCATGGTAGAGATAACTGAGTGTGGCTTCGGAGTAACGGTAGAGAGTAGCGCATTCTTAGCAGTAGTAAAGAGACACGGTAAACTCTTAGCTAAATTCAAGGGAGAGACAGCTTGGATGGATGCTGAACGATTCGCTAGTGATCTAACCTGGGAAGAGGATAGGAAAAGTAAATGAAAGTATACAAGTCAATGCTACTAACAAGTAGATACATTGAATCATATGACTATGATGACAAAAACTGGGAAGAATTTAAGGACACGGTACGTCTAAACATAAACTCTGACGCAACAGATGATGAGATCAAAGAAGATTTCAACGAAGACTTCTATGATTACATGATGGGAATTACCTATAACAAATATGGTAATGCAGAAGAAGTAACTGAAGAAACTGTAGACAGGTACATTGAAGGTTATGGGTACGAATAAGCTATGCGGATGCGTGATAATCAAAGATAGGTACACAAGGTACCATATATGTCCACACTGTGGAGAAATTAAGGACATACCATACTGGTTAGGAGGACTAGATGACAACGGAAGAAGGCTCAACAATGTATAAACTATACGCAACCTATGAGGTACAAGCAGTAGCTGAGTATGAAATGAGGCTAGACGTAGAAGAAGTAGATGAATATATTAAAGACCATGACCTAGAAATAACAAGACATCAGGATAAGATTCAAATCTATGAACACTTCTTAGCCAATGGTGCCTATGAAACACCAGAACAATCAACAGATGAAAGTAAAGTTATAGTAGGGATAGAGGTATACCGATGATAGATGACAATGAAGTCATATGGGAATCAAGAATAACATATGGTATGGTTAAGCTAGGTCTAGGATTAAATATAGAACTAGAACACCTAACCACTGACCTTGACAGTGCAGTCGAAGCAACGTGCTCAGAATATGGCATACTTTTCTAATGTTTAAACTATCAGTAGATGACACACCATCATGTACTGGGATGGACATAGAACTATTCTATCCCAAGGGAGAGGAACAAGCTAAGCGTGCTGGAGATTACAGATCATTAAGACAAACATGTGCCAACTGTCCAGTGCTTACTAAGTGTAGGGACTGGGCAGTTAAGCACGAAGACTACGGATTCTGGGGTGGTATGTCCACCTATGAGCGTAGAGTATACCGTGAAGAAAACAACATACAGTATAGCGTACTTACAGGACAAACGAAAGGAAAAAGATAATGGAATGCTGTGAACTAAACATAAGAAAACTGTACAATGAAGATGAAATATGTGTACAATGTACAGTAAGAATAGAAGATGACATCACTGATTCCTTACTAGGACAGTACAAAGATTACAAGGAGAACATTGATTAAGATAGATGGCTATGAATTGCCAGCACACATATCCTATTCAGCACTAACAACATACCTTGACTGTGGTTGGAAGTATTATCTAACTCGTATCGTTAAGGTAGCCGAAAGACCAGCTTGGTATTTCGTAGGTGGTAGCGCTGTACATACAGCAACAGAGGTATACGATAGAGAACTATACGCGAAAGAAGCTAATGAATAAATATTGGGACGATGCCTGGAATAAACAGAAGGTAGAACAATCAGTAAAAACACCCATTGACCAGGCATTATGGAAGGCAGCAGGTCGCTCGACCAAAGCTAACCCTAATAAAGAAGATGATGTATGGTGGTATGCTAATGGCTCAGACATGGTAGACAACTGGATCACATGGCGTAGTCATACACCGTTGAAACTATGGGTACACAATGGAATACCAGCCATTGAACTAGGACTAACACCAATATGGAATGACATACCAGTACAGATGCACCTTGATAGAGTAATGCAACTAGAAAATGGAGATCTAGTTGTACTAGATATCAAGACAGGCTCACGTACACCATCATCAGACTTGCAGTTAGCTTTCTACGCAGCAGGTATGGAAGAACTGTTAGGTGTACGTCCTAAGTATGGAGCATACTGGATGGGTAGGACAGGTCAGACTAGTGAACTAATCGACCTTGACTATTTCACAAAGGATGCTATCATTGATATCGTTACTAAGTTCGATACGGCACGTAGAGCAGAGCTATTTATGCCTAACCTTAACCACTGTGTAATGTGTGGAGTTCAAGATCACTGTAAGTACAAAAGAAAAGGATAAAGAAATATGTCAGAGAAAACATATGTAGTCAATGTAAAAACAAGGGCAGGTACTATTGTTACTGCACGTGGAGATACAGCAGACGAGTTAGTTACTAACATCAACCAATTAATTTCTGTTGGTATTGAGTTCGCAGTAGAAACACTAGAAGGATTACTAGGTGGTAGAACCACACCGCCCAGTGTACCCAGTGGTGACACTGGAATCGATACAGTACTTACTGCGTTAGGTGGACTAGTAACAAGCGTACTACCAGCAGTAGTAGCACCACCTACATTTAATCCAGTGCAGCCACCAGCATTCAATAACCCACTAGCTGGATCAGGAATGAAACAATGTATCCACGGTACTATGACTAAGCGTGAAGGTGAAGGACCATACGGTCACTACAAAGCATTCATGTGTCCAACAGAAAAGGGTACGCCTGATCAGTGCAAGGCTATCTATACTAAGTCAGGTACAGCAGAGTACATTAATTTCTAACAACAAATAAGTTTGAGTGGGTAGGTAGCAGGGGAAGGCTATCTGCCCATTCATTATTTTATCAGGAGATAAATGAAAACATTAAGTAGAGCAGTAGGTAGACCTGACATTGGTGGTGAAGCATTACCTACAGTGTTCAGAACATTTGAAGCAAATCAAATTACCCTACGTAGAGCAGAAGTCAGTATGATAGCTGGCACACCAGGTGCAGGTAAGTCAACACTAGCACTAGCCCTAGCCCTACGTATGCAAGTACCGACACTATACCTATCAGCAGATACCAATGCTCACACTATGGCAATGCGATTGTATTCAATGATAATAGGAGTATCACAAAGTGAAGCAGAGAAAATCATATCGGAAGAGCCAAAGTTTGCTCGGAATAATCTTGCTCTTGCCAGTCATATCTATTGGAGTTTTGATAGTTCCCCTTCTATTAGTGATATCGACGATGAGGTTACCGCGATTGAAGAATTACTTGGAGAACCACCTGCCTTAATCATCATTGATAACCTAATGGATATCAGTATGGATGGAGGAGAAGAGTTTAGTAACATGCGTAGTGCATTAAAGGAGTTAAAGTATCTTGCACGTGACACTAACGCAAGCATCTTAGTACTACACCATACACAGGAAGGGTACGCAGGGACACCATGTCAACCACGTAGTTCATTACAAGGTAAGGTAGCTCAGTTACCTGCACTGATCCTTACTGTTGCACAGAATGGTAATGGTTTATTAGGTGTAGCTGCAGTTAAGAATAGATATGGTAAAGCTGACTCAACTGGTCAGTCACCAGTATGGCTACAGTTTAACCCAGAGTATATGTTTATATCAGACCTAGAGGAAGCAAGATGAACAAGTCTAAGATAAAAGGAACGGCAGCAGAAACCGCTGTAGTTAATTGGCTACTAAGTAAGGGACGTAAGCACGTGGAACGGCGAGCATTGGCTGGCAAGGAAGACCGTGGTGATATTGCTGGTATTCCTTCGGTGGTTATCGAGGTGAAGAACTGTAAAACAATATCATTATCAGCTTGGCTAAAAGAACTAGAGGTAGAGATGACCAATGATAAAGCAGAAACAGGTGTAGTGATACACAAGAAGTCTGGTACTCAAGACGTAGGTAAATGGTATGCTACTGTGCCAGTAGCCATATGGTACGCACTACTGAATGATGCAGGATACTGATGAGATCATCATTAACTAAATCATTAATAGAACCACCACCTATCATAAAGATAATCGAACACTATGGTGGTAAGTTAATCAGAAGCTACAGTAGCTGGCAGAAAGTTAAGTGTCCATTCCACAGTGATAGCCATGCTAGTGCAGGAGTAAACATTAAAGAGAACATCTTTGTATGTCATGGCTGTGGAATAAAAGGTAATGGATTCAACGTAATCAAACAACACGAAGGAGTAAGGTTCAATGAAGCTATCAAGATCGCAGAAGATATTACTGGAGAAGTCTACCAAACACTACGAAAAGGACATACACTTAGCCGAAGAGTATCTGACACAACGAGGGATCAGTCTACCGATCGCAGAAAAGATTCGATTAGGAGTCGTCGTTAACCCACTACCAGGACAAGAACAGTTTATAAATAGATTATCTATACCATACATCACACCCACTGGTATAGTAGACATAAGGTTCAGATCAATAGGACCTGAAGAACCTAAGTACATGGGTATGGCTGGTACTTCAACTAGACTATACAACGTAGATGCTTTGCATATAGCAGGTAACTACATAGCAGTATGTGAAGGAGAAATAGATGCAATCACTCTTAGTTATTGCTGCGATATTCCTGCTGTTGGTGTACCAGGAGCTAATGCTTGGAAGCCACATTACGGTAGGTTACTTGCGGACTTTGAAACTATCTATGTATTTGCTGATGGTGATCAGCCTGGCACTGATTTTGCAAAGAGCTTGAGTAAAGAATTTAATAGTGTTATAATAATGCAAATGCCAGATGGTGAGGATGTCAACTCGATGTTCTTACGCAATGGTTCGGACTACTTTACAAAGAAGGTTGCAGCATGAGTTACTTAGAGAATATTTTTAACAAAAAAATTACACCAACACTAGATGATAGTTGTCTGTATGAAGCCTGTCAGATAGAAGATGATCTATGGAACATGATATTCCCTACTAACTTTGAAATAGAAGCACATGAAATCTTTGGTGAGTTACTAGACATCATAGTCAGTAAGCAAAATGATTATGGTCCTAACAATATCCAGCGTGCACCAGGTGGAGCACTCAATGGATTACAGGTACGTTTGTATGACAAGCTATCAAGGTTAGCTAACTTACTAGAGACTGGTGTCAAGCCAGAGAATGAATCACTACGCGATACCTTCATCGACATTGCTAACTATGGTGTCATTGGAGTCATGGTATTAGATGGGACATTCCCCAAGGCAAAGGATTAAACATGAAGACAGTAGTAGTGCTACCTGATATGCAGATACCTTACAATGACAAACGTGCCACCAAGGCAGTAATGAACTTCGTTGCTGATTACCAACCAGATGAATTGTACTGTGTCGGTGACGAAGCTGACAGTCCTGAACCATCACGATGGGTGAAGGGATTAGTAGGTGAGTTCGAAGGTACGTTACAAAGGGGACTAGATGAAACTACTAAGATTATGGTTGGTTTCAAAGAAGCGTTAGGCGATAAGCCTTTCCATACAATGAGGAGTAATCATGGAGATAGAATCCAGAACTATATCAGAAAATATGCACCTGCTCTCGAGTCGTTACGAGACCTCGAGTACTCGAAACTTCTTCGGTATCGTGAAAATGAAATTACGTATCACGATAAATTTTACACGTTCACCCCAGGATGGATACTTGCGCACGGAGATGAAGGTCGAGCCAATAAATCCCCAGGTGGAACTGCTCTCACTCTGGCTAAACAAATTGGGTCTTCAGTTGTATGTGGTCATACACATAAACAAGGGATACAACATGAACATGTGGGTTACGGAGGGAAAATCCATAGTAAGTTATACGGGGTTGAAGTTGGGCACCTCATGGAACTATCGCAGGCACACTACCTCGGTCAAACGGGAGCAAACTGGCAACAAGGTTTTACCATTCTTTATACGCGAAGAGGGAATGTAACACCAGTCAACGTACCGATCAATGGTCGTTCTTTTGTGGTCGAGGGTAAGCTATATGAGTTCTAGTGTTTACGAAACTTATACTGACATGGTCAAACAAATAGCTGGTGAATTTAAACGTAAGTACCACATGGTTGAACGAGATGATATCGAACAAGAGTTATGGATATGGTTCGTTACTCATCCAGTTAAAATAGAAGAATGGTTAGAACTACCAGAGCAGAAGGACCAAGATAAATTATTCGCTAGGTCACTACGTAATGCTGCACTTGACTATTGTCTCAAGGAGAAAGCTTACAAGGCTGGCTACAAGAGTGAAGACAATTACTTCTATAACAAAGAGTTCGTTAAGTTAATGATACCTGCTGTCCTTACAGATGACTGGACTAAGTTTAATAACGTACTTAATGAAATGGGTCGCACTGCTAAAGTCTTAGCCGAGTCAGGAGACTGGATGTCTTTCAGTGCTGACGTTAAGATGGCATTTGATAAGTTAAACAAAAGAGATCAGTCGTTAGTGCATCTATTCTATGGTGAACAGATAGATGGAGCAGAACTAAATGAACGCATTGATACTACTAAGTCACAGAAGGCAGTGATGATGGAAGCTAACCGAGCTGTCAACAAGATGATCAAATCACTAGGTGGTTTCCCACCTTGGAAGGATGAAGACAATGATATGCCAGCAGTGTAAGAAAGCAGGAGACCTGGAGAAGAACTACATTGAACATTACTATATACCTTCGATGTTTACAACTGCCCCAAAGATAGAACTGTGGCATAAGACCAAGGCACTACACGCAAGTTGCATAACAGTAGATTGTTACTGTCAACACAGGGTTAAGAAACCAAATTAAATCAAGGGGCAGGAAGGTTTCGACTAACTGTAAAACCACACGATGGTCTATGTTAGGACAGGGGTTCGATTCCCCTCTGCTCCACCGTAAAACAAGAAAGTCCCCCTCTAAGGTGGTCAGATACCGAGTTGGTACTTGACTACCCTAAAGGGGGTTACGTTGCTTAGCGTGCTTCTGTGTGGCTGTGAGGGCTATTGTACCCACTAGGCAATGGGTTTTAATTAGCCTTAATTTGTCTTCCATCAAGGACGATAGGTACTGCACCATCATGGTCTAAGTACAGACCAACTGGCATATTACCACCAGATATAAATGAGTGAGC
>Ga0105051_10006770_pt1 | contig 12182 bp, 8 predicted proteins | sample FRY02_FD_78383 | JGI IMG/M metagenome (GOLD analysis project Ga0105051, IMG submission 78383) | Freshwater microbial communities from Lake Fryxell liftoff mats and glacier meltwater in Antarctica - FRY-02 (megahit assembly) | ecosystem: Environmental > Aquatic > Freshwater > Ice > Glacier...
AATGGATAGGGCCAAAGAGTCTCTCAAATCAGTGCTCAACGATAGTTGTTGTAAAGATTAAAAGAAATTTACAAACTAGGTTGAGATTAGTTACATCATCTCCTCTTTCTCGGTAGCCGTACATTATATATAAGCTACATTATGATAGTATATATTAAATTTACTTCTTTTAGCATGTTTTATGACATTCTTATACCGTATTTATTTCCTATAATTCTGCGCTCTTATGAATTAGGTTTAGTCAGAAAAAGGTTATTTAATTTACTTTATTATAAAGTACAGAGAGTTTAATAAAATGATAAATATGGCTTAAAAAGTTATTATTAATCTATCTTATATTCAAAATGCCGAAGACTTAAATTGTTTTCTTAGCTTTAATAGCAGTGGCTGCTATCAGTTTGTTCAATCTTCATTCAAGCATGGAGCCAAAGGAAAATTTGATGTTTGAAATCTGGAAATAAAAAATGAATAAGCAATATGACAATGTGGAAAGTTTTTATCGATTTCAAATCTGGCTTTCCAACTTCCATTACGTCGATAATCACAACAAAAGATTCGAAGCTGGATCATAAACATTTTAACTATAAATGAACAGCTTTGCTGACATGACCAACGACGAGTTCTCTGCAAAATATTCTGGACTTAAACTTCAGGACACTAAAAGCTGTACTGGAGCCCAAGCTCCTACTATAAATTTACCTACTGAGGTTAACTGGGAAGAAAAAGGTGCAGTTACTCCAGTTAAAAATCAAGGCCAATGTGGATCTTGCTGGGCCTTTTCTACCACTGGCTCTTTATAAGGATCTCATTTCCTCGCCACATCTAAACTGGCTTCATTCTCAGAGCAACAACTTGTTGACTGCTCAAAAGCTTACGGAAACAAAGGATGCAGCGGTGGATTGATGGACAATGCATTTTGGTATGTTAAAGATCACGGAATCACTCTTCAATCGACTTATCCTTACCGAGGTATCGGAGGATCATGCCATTACAACGAAAGTTCTGACAAGGCTTGGACAGTTTCTGACTGCACAGATGTAACTAAAGACAATGAAGCTTCTTTGGTAGCCTCAATCGCTCAACAACCAGTTTCAGTTGCTATTGAAGCAAACCATTTATCATTCCAACTTTATAAGGGAGGAGTTTACTCAGGAATGTGTGGAACTAATCTTGACCATGGTGTTCTGGCAGTCGGATATGGAGAGCTTAACAGCAAAAAATATTTCAGAGTAAAGAACTCCTGGGGAGCAGAATGGGGAATGAAAGGCTACATTCTTATCGAAAGAAACGGTGATGGGAAAGGAAAATGTGGTATCCAAATGGTCGCTTCCTTCCCAAAGGCTTGATTTAAAGATGATTCATAGAATTATTTTAACTTATTTATTACCACTTTAAAAGAACTAAATCATCTGAATTTAAATCAATACATATTTTTATATCTTCCTAGGAGATCTCTGTATTTCGCCAGATCTTCCATATTGTATTTCTTCAGTACCAAGAAGTTCCCTTCCTCTTCCTCATACCCCATTACATTCAAAAGTTCCACACCTCCAAAGGCGTGTACAATTCTATTTTGAAAGGCTTTGTTCTACTTGTTAATCTTCCTGTACTTTTCCTCGCCTTTATTGTCGATAATATTGCTAACATAAATTTGTGCAGTTGTAAAAAATGTTTTGGCGACGTCTGGGTATGCGTGGTTTCCTACTCGGACCTGCTCGCATTGGAGTTCAATTTGCTCAAAAAGAGACAATTTAGGGGATTATTTTTTTGCTTGGATAGAAGTCGACTTAGTGCTTTCTTATTACTTAATACCGAGCTTTACGTTCCTTTAGCGTCTCATTTCTTAAAGAAGCTTTCTCTTGTATTATTCGTCTCTTTGTTTTTGAATCCTGTCAAGCTAGAACTGTCTTTTTACCGAACCTTATTCTGCAAGCCTTTTTGCCTATTGCATTTATTTCGCATATCTTACTCTGTTTCTCTATTTTTCTTTAACCTACTACTCCTATTTCTGTTTTCTCACTTATCTAGCCTTTTTAGTCAACTCTTATAGTTTCACTTTAGCCTATTAAGGAGACAATTTTGACTAGTTATAAGCCTGACCTTGAAGCTTTAATTACTCTTAAAAATCAGGATCATACTTGTGTTATTCGATCCATTTTTACGCGCTTTCTGTACTAGTATTTCCTTAATATAAAATAGATATACCTGTCAATAGTAACGCCTTTTCTGATACATTTTTCGAGTGACTTTTAGCCATCAACTAATCTCTAAACTGTTTGTTGATCAAAGGTTAAATAATTTGTCCACATTAAATGGACTCATTGAGACTATGGCCACCTTGATTTGATGCGGGATTTTATTTGAGCCATTGAGACCATTTTTATTATTCTTCCGAGTGATCAGATATCCAATCCAATAATGTGCTGAGATCTTATGTTTTTAAATGTCTTATCGAGGCTTCTATCAAAACTGGGCTGCATCCCATTCCTATCAGCTCATTGTAAGCAGGGCTTGATTACATGAATTATAAACTATATTTAAAAATGATATAAATTTTTTAATCATTTTTCATATTTTGAAAGATTGACATTTTTATTAATTAATTTTTTATTTAATAAAACTTGCCTTTTACATACTAAAAATAGAATTCAGAGTTGAGTCGTCAAAATTAATTTTAAATTTAAGTGAAAAAATATAGCAAGAATATTAAAGATCAATTGATTCTCTTTTAATTTTCCAGTTTTTTGTGTCCTTTTCTAAGTTTATCGTCAGCTCTTTGTATTTCCTAAAGTATTTCTTTCATCTTCTGACCTAATTAAAGATTTTTCTATTATAGGGCCTGAAGGTCTTCTCTTTTCTGCCAATCTGAAGGTAATCTTTTTGAAATATCTCCAAAGTTAAATTAAAAGGGTTCGAGGTCACGTCCATCCCAATACCTTTTGTTGTCAATATTAAAGTAGCCAAGGCAAGTTCCTTCTACTTGAGACACAGGTTTTTAGTTGAGGAAAATTTGGGCCAAAAAGTGATCAGAAGGTTTTTTTTTCATTTTTCCAAATTAAATAGTGCACTTGATGTTATTATTTTTATCCTCGACAGTAAATGCTTTAATTTATTAAATTCTGCTTGTTCCGAAGAAGGTACTGCTGAATTAATTGGTGGCGTATGATGTTTCGATGATTGTACCATCTTTGAATTCGAATGCTCTTTTGCCCCTGTTTTTGAGAGTTAGTGAATTAAGTCCTGGATTAACCTCAATATCAAAGTGGCCACTGAACCGATAACATTCTTAAGGACCGATTACCAGAAAATAACTGATTGGGGGGTGATGTGAAATCTGTTAGGCATAAATTTTTGTTCCATCCGACAAAGATGCTTGAAGAGTTTCTCCGAGAATTGGGTTTAACTTAAATAAAATAATTCGTACTGGTTTTAGGAACATATTCAGGTAATATGGTTGGGCGATAAGACACGATAAAGTAATCTTGAATCTTTAAAGTGGTTCGGTGCATTATGCGGCTGATTTCATAAAATAGGGGAAAATTGAGTTCCCGTTGGTGGAATTATACAGGGCAGTCTTGGGGTAGCATGACTTTATAGGTATGGAAATTTTTGTTAGGTTAAACTCGCCGCTTAATATCTTTCTACCGATTATTTTTATCATTTCCTTACCAACAGATCTTAATTTATCGATTTGTTTCGGATCGCCGCAAGTAAGGCCTCCATCAGAATGGGCAAGCTAATGTCGGTGATGATCAGTTTTTTAGGAAAGACTAAAATGGTGTCTTTTTTTCTAATTCTATTTGCCCATATATTAATTATATTTCCCCGTGTATTAACTTCCCTATATTTATTTGGGAGTGCTTTCGTTTGTTGAGTGCTCGTAATTAGTATTTTCACTAATAAGTTTGTCGTATTTCTTGAATTTTAGTTAGGAAGATCTTTATTACCCGATTGAAACCCTATTTTAGGGGGATTATTTTCTTTATTTAGATAAGGATAGTTTTACAAACATCAGAAAATAGATCAGAAAAACGTTACTATCAATTTAATATGTAAAAAGTTAAATATAATTGCACTTTACTATAATTTTTAATCAGAACTTTATTTTTTTTTTAGATTAAGCTCGAGATTTTATTAAGATTAAAGAGAAACTAAGTCAAGATAAACGTGTTAAGTAAACTAGTTTTAACTTAGTTAATTTTCTGTTTTTTAAAAAAGTCTTATTCTAAGCTTTTTTTTCAATTTTAGAAATCTAAATTTCATATTATAATATTACCTTAAAGTAATAATTAGATGGAAATTAATTATTTTATATCCTTAAATATTTCCTTTGATTGATTAAGAATGATAGGAAAGTTACAAAGAAAATATTTAGGCGCAACGATTCCAGTCATTAATGTTCATGGGTCAATTAATCAAGATTTGTAATAAGTTGAATAAAAATAGGACTGAAAAAATAGCAAGAAGACTTTTATAGATCAATACATCCAGAGCTGTTGCTCTGGCAGTTTCAGTAAATTCCCCAGGAGGTCTTCCTGTACAAAGCGAAATCATAAGTAATAAAATTTTGAAGTTTTCAAAAAATAATAATTTAAAACTCTACACTTTTGCTGGTGATGTTGCAGCAAGTGGAGGATACTTTGTTTTATCCATTGGTGATCATGTTGTTTGTGATCGAAACAGTATTGTTGGAAGTATTGGTGTCATTGTAAATAAAATGATCCTCAAAGGGTTTTTAGATCAATTAACTCTTTAAAATAAAAGCCTTGCATCAAACGAGTAAAACATTTGATAATTAAGTAAACTTTTAGCAAATGTTTTTAATCCTTTTAACGATTGGACTGAATAAGACAGGAATTTTATGAAATAAAGACTACAGAGCGTTCATGAGAAATTTATCAATCACGTAAAAAGATACAGAGCATCAAAAATAGCGAATGATTCTTAGATTTTTTCAGGATAAGTCTACACTGGATAAAAGGCCCTTTAAAAAGGTTTAGTAGACTAAATAGGATCTATGGTTCGAATTTTAGACAGTAAGTACCCTGATGCAAAGTTAGATTTCCCTGCAGAGCATAAGAAACTTGCCTAAAAAATATTTGGTTGATTTCTTACTAAGGTTCAATTAATTTAACCATCTTTGTATAAATTTAAATCTTATTTTATTTTTCTTAAATATATTGGATGCAAAAAAACTAGAAAGAACCATTTTATTGAGAACATTTAATGTATTATGTCGTTACTAATTCTACACTTCAGTTCTGATAATTTTGATATGTTCATTTAATTAAGCCGGATGAACTTTATTTCTCTGGCTAAAAATCCTAAAATTTTTATTTCAAATTAATTAACATATATCATTGAGGCTGTGTAATATGGATGTCTAAAATTGTTAAGCAAAAAAGTTTCCATAAGGAGGATTATTTTGAATAGATAGCGAAACGTTTATGAATGTATTTTCAGCCTAAATAAGTTACTTTATTATGAAAAAAATTAAATCTCTTAAATTGATAGTGTAAAGTTATTTATGAAAATAGTTATAATGCATGGAAAATGTAAAAAATAAATATACAAATATATATTTAAACAAAAAATTCAAATAAATGTCTTTTGAAAAACTTGAAGTATTTGGAAATGTTCCACTGCCCAGGTTTGGTCATAGTATAACGCCTTATTCTTAAACAAAAATATGTCTGTTTGGAGGGGCTACAGGCACTACAGGACAGTTCTCCATAACAGACAATACTTACACTCTTGATTTGAACACCAGATTCTGGAAAAAAGTTTAAAGTAAGATTTATTTTATTCAGCCTCCGGGACATCACCTTCAGCCAGAGCCGCTCATGGAGCCGTTTGTATTTAACCCTATAAAATTGTAATATTTGGAGGGGCCACAGGTTCTGGAGGACTTGCATCCGATGATTTGTATCATTTGGACATCAGAGATGGAGTCGGAGTGTGGAACGTTATCAATGTGTCTCACAAAACACCAGGAAAACGGTATGGCCATACCTTTTCTTATTCAAAACCATATTTAATCGTATTTGGAGGAAATATTGGAGAGAAGTCTGTCAATGACTGCTGGATACTCAACATTCAGAAGCCTCCACTCGTTTGGACTTAAGTTAAGTGCGAAGGATAAGCTCCATCACCTAGAGTTTATCATTCAGCAGCTTTATGTCAATCTGGAACTGCCTCTGGAATGGTAGTTATTTTTGGAGGAAGAGGAACTGATAACAATCCTTTGGGAGACAGCTGGGGACTGAGAAGACATCGTAAAGGACATTGGGATTGGGTAAAGGCACCATAAAAAACCAATCCAAGCCCAAGATATCAGCATTCGAGTATATTTGTAGGTTCAATCATGCTTGTTATTGGAGGCAGAACAAATAATGTGAGTTAACAATTGCCTCTTGAGGTTTTCGATACTTAAACAAGCGACTGGCATAACTTCAACAGTCTTCAGAGATTTAGATGTGGCACATGGTTTCATTAAAATTTTATCAATCTTTACGGAGGCTTTGATTTGGCCACACCGAACGTTCCAACTGACTCGATTTACAGAATAAACCTTATGAGCTTATTCGCTAGCAATACAAATTTAAGGACAAAATTAGTAGGTTTTTCATAGAAGAAACCTTTATAAAACAGTAGTGGATAAGATAACACTCGTCCAAACTCTTCAGACTCCCGAGGCCCAAACACACCTGTAATGAAAGGCACATCAACACGTCCAATAACAAAGTAATAAGGAGTACGTAAATAATTCTTCCCAAAGTAATAACCAAAGCCGAAGACCTAAAAGCGAAAGCGTATAAAAATGCTGGACCCAGTCGTGGGGAACAGTTCGCAGATAAACCGTCCTCAATACGAAGTTAAGCGTCCTCTGACTTCAAAAAGTGACCTGCCGCATTATTTCCTTAATTAACTGTTGCAGCCAAAGCGTTTCATGAACGCGTAGGCCATTGACATTTACTTCAAGCCGGAGCACATTCATCACTTATGCAACATGGCGTAGTAAATAATCGTCAACCAGGGCATGATCTTAACCCCCAAGACCCCGCTCAAGATATTCGGCGACATTCATGGCCAGTTTACAGACCTGATGAGTTTTTTCTAACTCTACGGAGCACCACATTAGAACGGTAAGAAAAAGGACATATAAAACTACGATTACGTCTTTCTTGGAGATTACGTCGATAGAGGCAGTCATTCGCTGTAGACCATTTGCCTACTCTTGGCGCTTAAGTGTGTGTATCCTGAACAGATTCACTTGATCAGGGGTAATCATGAGGACAGTCAGATTAATGTCAACTTCGGATTCAGAGATTAGTGTGCAGATAAGATTAGTGAAGAGTAGCCTGAGGATTAGAATTCTGTATTCAGTAGGATTAATAGGCTCTTTGATTGGTTTCCCCTTGCAGCCACGATCGAGGATAGGATACTCTGTATACATGGAGGTATTGGAGCATCTTTGGAGACACTCGCAGATATTTAGAACATAAAAAGACCACTTTAGGTTATGCATGAAGTTCAGGATGAAGAGTCTCAGATTGTGCTCGATATTCTTTGGTCAGATCCTACAGAGTCAGACAGTTAGCTTGGAATCATCCCCAATCACTTGAGAGATCCCTCAGAGACAGGAAACATTGTCAAGTTTGGTCCTGATAGAGTGCAGCAATTTCTAAAAAAAAACAATCTTAACATGATAATCCGAGCACATTAATGCGTAATGGACGGTTTCTAAAGATTTGCAGGTGGCTCCTTGATAACAGTATTTTCCGCAACAGACTATTGCCGAAAGCATAAGAATGCAGGAGCTATCTTAATCGTAAAAACGAACTACGAAATAATTCCAAAACTGATTTATCCTTCCAATACAAATGCTAATAACTGGATTGAAGATTAGTAGCAGTTAAAAAGAAGACCACCAACCCCTCCGAGATGGAGAAATAATCAGGGTCGTAATTGAGGAAATGAGGGTATATTTAAGAGGGTAAATGATTAAGATGGAAGGTTAAATCATATTAATAAAGATGAAAAACAGTTTTCAATTGATTTTTATGCTTATTATCTTAATCATTTATTGGACAAATTGACGATGCCTTATTAAAATGTTTTTATTTTATTTAGCAGGATTTAATCTCATCTTTATTGATAAAGAACATGCTGCCAATGATGCCAAAATTTCAACCATTTAGGAACTACAACTTCCTTTTATCAATATTAATCCTTATCATTCCACTCCATCTCAGCTATGTTGATAAGTTTTTCTGTATTTAGCCTTGATTGTCTTACTTTTTTGATTATTTTTCCTGCGATTAACTTTCACTCTCTTAATCTCTCTTATTATTCATTAGACCATGATAATTAATGACGGCTTTGAGGGCAAAGTCTTAAACAACTTAATTTTCCTTGTATTCTACTTATCTTCCACAACTGCATCTACCTGTTTTCTATAGAATTGACTTTTATATCACACATAAAAATGGGCATTTATCTGTTCTTGACGGATTATTTGGAACTTTGTATGTAATTTGGCATCTTAAGTCGTAGTCTATACAAATTAGCTTTTTTGTCAAAGGCCTCTATAGTTATTAATTTTAGCTATAAAGTTGCGATTTGCCTATTCGTTGCCGTACTTTACAAAAAACCTATAAAGGAAGGTAATTATTAACAATCGATGGCTGATCCTATATCAGAACCCAATCGCAAATTAACTAATCTAGTCCTAACTTCATATTTTGAAAATCAAATTATTTGCCAGCTTATTAAGCTATATTAACGATATCGATAAATTACAAGGGAAGCTAAGAAGGGATATTTTATCGTAGTTGTAAAAAAAGTAACTTATTGCTTCGGCCTTTTTATTTAAATGCTTTCTTATTTCCTTTCTATCTTGTTTTATTTAGTTTACTTATAAAGTCCATTTTTACACACTTTACATATAAAACACCGAAGACTAAAATTTATTAAACTTAATTTAGGGCTTAATAAATTTATAACATGATTGTCTCAATCTCTAAACAATAAAGAAAAACATTTTATCGTTCAATTCAATACCGCTCTGTTTCTACAGAGATAAAATCTATCAAACAAAATCTGCAGACTGAAAAAATACCATAATTCAAGCTGAGAAATTGCTAATCAACTAGAAACTAGAAGAGATATCCGACAAAAATGCTTTTCAGGTCAGAGTAGAATGTTAGACAGTTGGGTAAATCCCTTTGTTAAACCATGAAGCAGAATAAAAATGAAAAGATGGATTAAACCTTAGCGAATTTAGCAAATCCTTAGGAATAGTTTTAAAGCACGTATAAATCGAACAGCTATTTGGAGACTTTTGGGGAGTTGATGTAATTTTAGAGTAAGACTGACTCGCCATTGTATAGAAATATAGGTCCATTTTCAAAAAAGCTCAAAGCGATAAGACAGAACGTAAGAATAGACAGAATCAGCCTGCCGAATATCATCGAATATGAGAATTCGTAATACACGGCCCTTGATGCGATAAGCATTCCGATCGAAGGAATAAAGCAGCACATTACAAGAGTGAAGAAGTAAATTGTGAGCTGTCCCAACGACTTGCTTTCCATCAGTTGCCAAATGAAAACTTACGCATAGGCCCATATCAGATAAATCGATTCTTTCTCCTCTTAATTCATGCACAAACTGGAAAATGTTAGAAAAAAACTCACCTAGGATACAGTTTTTAATCAGGGTTTGATTTTGGTTCATAAACGCTAAATTAGGGCGCTTTAATCATTTTTACCCCCCTTTAAGAAATAGTTTCACAACTAGCACCAGAGACAGAAACTAATCCAGGGACATATTTTTTAGACTCACCCCTTTTAGTTAGATTACTAGAAAAATTACATAGAAGAATAAAACAATCAGCAAGAGCTTAATCCTAACAAGCGAGCGAAACAAATCAAATTGTATTAGCATTATTTTTGAGATACTCTTTCCATCAATTAGTTTATTTACTTTGGCTTATGTTATTCTATAACTTATTAAGATAAGAATACAATTAGAGCATTTCATAAAATAATAAAATCTTTAATGTATCATTTTTGTTAGCATTAGTCGAAGCCGAATTTATCAGTGACAATTTTATAACCATCTTTACAATTAATGCATCCAATTCCATTTTGGTAGCTCGAACATTCGACGTCATTCTTTGTATCGGTCTTTGAATTAGTGTTGTCAATATAATCTCGCAATTTTATAGCTTTTAAATCAATGCAGACTCCAAAATAAAATTCATAATCAGCACTGACGCAGTTCAAGAATTTTCCATTATTCCTGTCCCAGTTTCCACATTAGGGCTTAACTGGTGACAGACATTGTTGTCTTTGTATCATCTATTTTTGCATTCAAGATTTTTGACACACTCAACCGTGTACAACAAGTAAAATCCGTTGAGACATTTACGCATTATCTTTGTTCCTTGTCGAATACTTCACAAAATTCAATGATTTAATTGCAGTTGATCATGTCAAAACCGAGATACTGTCTGGTAGCACATGTTACTGGACATTCCATCTGCTTACATTCTCCATTGATGGCTCTGTAGCCTGGAATACAGCCGTTGCATGCTCCTTTAGTCTCATAAGTTATACAGATTTCACTCACTTTAATAGAGTTTCTATAATTGTTTGGAACATATCGGTCAGGACAGATAATTTTTTAACACACATTAATGCTTGTTTGGCTAGATTTAAAGCCAAAAGCGCAAGTGATGCATTTACCTCCGACTTTTTTATTAGTTCCACAATTTTGGTCAATATCGATACATACTCCATTGAGAACGTATTGATTGATTTTACAGTCGACAATGGCTGAAACAAATTTTCCATCAACAATTTTTTCCCTGGTGTCCTTGCAAGAGGTAGATATACCAGTTTTTGTTGTGAAATTTTTACATTTTTGACTGACTGGGTTACAGATGTAGTTCGCAGCATCACAATAAAATCTATCTGGGCAAAGCAAAGGGATTATGGAGTAGAGTCCATCTTTGAGTTGGTAGGTCTGCCTGCAGTTGAGAAATTTTGAGATTCCATCGTAAAGATTGCAGCCATTTGGGTTATCAATGCAATTTCCATACTTGTAGTATTGTCCTATAGGGCATTAATTGCAGAGGGATTCCTCTTACGAGTCTGTATCCCGAGTAGCAGGGCTGACACGTTTGCAAAGTGGTATCGAAGTTTGTGCATGGGAGCTTAGATGCCAATAATGGAATGTAACAGCCTCTGAAGATTCCTGAGACATCGATGAAGTTTGAATCGAATGGGCACTCGCAGTTTTCTGTCTAGTAAGTATTAGAGAAAAGCCAGGATTTTGATAGTCAGCTCTAGTGGAGGTGATTGTTGCAGAGTTGGCCTGATCACCTCTAAAAGAGTCAAAAATGAATACCCAGCAGCTACGTTTGAATATGTAATCAGAGTTGGGAGACTGTCGATGTCCCAACTGTTGAAGTCTGAAAGTTTGGGGTTTTGTAGTACCCTGGGCCATTATCCAAAGGGGCAGCTGATTCCTTAATCAGCCTGACGAGATTGTTAGACGAGGAATATGCTGCCTGTGTGGCTCCAGCTGGAGTATTTACCGCTACTGTATATGTGGCAACGAGTGGGTTGATATAGACTCTGTGGAATCGGTAGTCACCAGGAATGAAAGTTTGTTTTACGATGTCCTTGCTGGCTCCTCTTGACGAACTATCGCCGCTAATTGTGATTTTCCCTATTCAGATATAATTATCCCAATTTTAGTGGATAATAATGGGAGACTTCAACAAAAAAATATAAGACTGAATAAATTGAAATAATAGTTTTTCATAAACTCAGGATCAATTTTTGTATTTTAATATTCGTGTCTAATCCATCTAACTGTTACAGAGCTTCATAGACACATATGCTTCAATATCTTTCATAGATATTCTAATTAAAAAAACTATGGAAACAAATATATTAAAACAATTATTACGGCAATTAGGAAGACTCGGTGAATTTTAAGAATATACGTTACTAATTAGAGGAGTCTTTACTTTATTAGGTCAAAATAATAGCGCCCTAATTATATAAATATAAATTGATAATAAGCATATTTATAATAAGCATATTTACCAAATCTGTATATTTATTGAATAAGCTCCAGTATTTAGTTATTGAGATTTCGTTTATAGA
>Ga0105051_10006771_pt1 | contig 12181 bp, 13 predicted proteins | sample FRY02_FD_78383 | JGI IMG/M metagenome (GOLD analysis project Ga0105051, IMG submission 78383) | Freshwater microbial communities from Lake Fryxell liftoff mats and glacier meltwater in Antarctica - FRY-02 (megahit assembly) | ecosystem: Environmental > Aquatic > Freshwater > Ice > Glacier...
CCTGGGCACCGAGTCCATCTGTCGGCTACTGGCGACTGGCATCATCGAGTATGTATCTCCCGCGGAGCAGATGACTCTCTGCTGCATCGCACTCTCCCTGGACAGTGTCTCGAGCTCTTCTACCCATGTTGAACTCACACAGGCGAGCTTCCTTGGGAAGCTGGCATCCTCGGTGGCATTTGTGACTGGGCAGCAGGGCCCCCGTCTCGCGTACAGCACGCTGCAGCGGAAGCAAATCATCACTGGCGGTACCAAGCGTTACCGGGGCTCGGGCGAGTCGAATCAGCTCTGGAATACACACCGGCCACTTGTCCGTACCAAGACACTCGAATGTTTTCCCGAGTCGTTGGATATGTGCCGTGGGGTACCAGTTGTTCTCGCGCTCATGGCCTTGCCTCAAAACCAAGAAGATGCCATCGTAATCAAGCGGAGTGCATTAGAACGAGGAGCCTTTATGATGTCGGATAACCGCGAGTACACCTCGGAGGCCGCACCTCCCTGTCCCAGCAAGTCCGAGCAGTTTGAGCGCCCGGATGCCGTCATTAGCAAGAAGAATGTGTCCTATGACTGCATTCAGACCGACGGCCTTCCCAGCAAGGGTACACATGTCCCCGGGGGTTCCGTGATTATCGGAAAAACCAGGGTGGTGAAGCGTACCTCCATCTGCAAAGATGATGTCATCTCCACGGCTGCAAAACGGTGTGACATTTCAACGTGTACCAAGAAAGATGATGATGGTATCGTATCACAGGTGGATCGAGCAATCATGCCCAATGGTACTCGCGTGCGCGTGGTGGTGACAACCACCCGATCGCCCGACGTTGGAGACAAATTCACATCCCAGTATGCCCAGAAAGGCGTCATTGGTGCCATTTGGGATGATGTGGATATGCCGTTTAGTATGCAGACGGGCATCTCTCCGGATCTGATTGTCTCTCCTCTGTCGATGACGTCACGCATGACCATGTCCTCCCTGCTGGAGGCACTGTGTGGGAAAAGCGTCTGTGTGTCGGGTGACTTCTCCGTGGGGCTGGACGATCAAGAGTACTCGACAGGCAACAGTCGATACCGTAAGAAGTTTGAATCGATTTTAACGAAACATGGCTTCGCGGCCGATGGCACGGAGACGTTTGTTGATGGACGAACGGGTCTTCCCATTCAGGCTCGAATCTTTGTGGGCGTTGTCGAGTACTTTCGTCTGGTACACATTGCCGCCAAGAAGATTCATGCGCGCAGCACGGGCCCGCGAGACCCACTCACGAGACAACCCCGCGATGGTCGACGGTTTGGTGGCGGGCTTCGAATTGGTGAGATGGAGAGCAGCGCGTTGGCCGCACATGGCAGCAGCCGGGTGTTGCAGGAACGTTTCCGGGAGCTGAGTGACTCGTTTGAAATCTACGTGTGTACCCTCTGTAACCTCATGTGCGATGATGTGTGCAAGGACGCTGGGTATCAATTCTGTCGCCGCTGCCAATCCGAGACATCGGTGCGGTCTGTCCTTGTACCGTTTACCTTTCTAGTTCTGACCATGGAACTAATGGCAACAGGGATTGTGACTAAATTCCACGTCGATTGATATATTGTCATTTTTATCCATAAACACTAGTAAATAAAAATATAGATGCTCACCGAACTTGTCGATGTTCGTGCCTACGACTGGTCCTACCTCCCCGCATGTGGATTTTTTGAAGTACTTGGTAAACGGGGGACAGGGAAAACCTCTTGGACCCAATATGTTCTACAGTCTTCGCCTTCGCGGGACACTGGTAATTTCATCGTTATGGCAGGGTCCGAGACTGCAAAAAGTTCATGGGCAAAGATTGTGCATTCCATTTTTATCGTCGACCCGGACTTAAAATACCTGGAGACCCTCCGAGACACCCAGAATGAGCTGGTCCGTAAGTATGCCAAAAGTGGAGAGACCTTCCCGTTGTCGCGTCAAGTAACGATTGTCTTTGATGATGTCTCGTCCAATAAGAAGCTCATGCGGTCCCAGATTCTATCGTACCTAGCTTCTAACAGCAGACACCTACAGATGAGCATCTACGTGCTTGCACAATACCATTGTCAAATCGTGACCGAGGTACGGAATCAATTCGACCTGGTGTTTATGCTGAGCACATCAGATACCAAGAGTATTGTGCGAATACATGCAGAGTACTGCTCCGGTGTGGATTTCCGAATTTTCAAGCACGTTCTGAGCCACGTGACACAAAACTTTGGTATGCTTGTTATTAACAATCAATCCACCAGCGCACACATTGACAGCATCTGCTTCCATGCAGCCATGGACTCGTACCCGCCTGTCCTTGAGCAGCTAGGTTCCAGTGAGGTCTGGGAATTTGGGGATGCATACTACCGCGATGAGCATGCAACCCGGCCAGATGAAGTCGCTGCCGACGAATGGCAGAAGAACCAAGAGGATCCGATGACACATCACGTGATCACAGACCGAAAAGGAAAATTAATTATCCGAAAGGCATGATGGTTCAAAAAATCAGTATCTGACGCAGCAGGCCCCGAAACGAAAACAGCGTGTCGAATTCCTCTGTTTCGGTATACACTCCAGACAATAGATTTGTTGCCCGATTCGGTCTGGACTGAATAAAATACACACCGGCGTCCACGAATGGCATTATTTTGAGTGTATATCTAGCCACAGACGACAACCCTGGAAGCATCTGGTCCATATACGGAGACTCCGTGAGCATGCGATCGATATCAATCTCCAAGGACCCGACGTATAATCTCGTACCCTCATACAGATACTTCATCTCGTCCATGTACACGACGGTCATTGTCGTTTTATTCTAGAGAAGGTATGTCTATTAATTTCGTACTGATGTACACATACTGGAAATTTCCGGTTGTTTTTTTGTACTGTACCGACTCGTGTGTGTGTTGTTTTTGCCCATCCATAAACGATGGACACTGCTACCTTTTATGTCATCCATCCCGGCACGGGTCCGTCTTCCACTCGATGCGTGCACACCTCTGTGAGTCTGGAGAGTCTGCATGGTCTACTTGGCCCAGCGTGTACCGAGCTTGAGTTCGTCTACCTCCCGCCTCTGTTTGCGGGTCTGCATGCGTATGTGGATGGGATGGGTGCGTACAACAATCTCCGGACAAACAGCACGCTCGCTCCATACATCGGGGGCTGCCTTCATGGCACAATCGTGATCAGCCGTGGGGATCGGCGTGGTGCGGATATCGGTCTGAGCCCCATGGATGTTCACTTGCTGGACAAGCTGACTGGTCGCATCTGATCATCTCCAGTATAAATTTCCATTGGATAGTTGATACATTCGTCGTAGCTGTCCGATCCGGTACACTTTCCGATGTACTTCCCGGTCCGGTGTTACACGTGCGGAAAGGTGATTGGTCGCCTACTCTCGACATTTAACGCCAAGAAGCGACTGCATATGCATACAGCTGCTATTTTCAAGGAACTGCGCATAGTGAGATACTGCTGCCGTCGAATGTTTCTCTCGCATGTTGAACTAGACCTCACATGAAACAGAACGCCGGACTTTATTACCTTTATCCATATATTAAAAAATGGTCATGAGTGAGTACGATTCCGATGATTCTAATTACTCTCCGCATACCTGTACGGACTGTGGTATGGAGATCGACAGCGACCATGTCGGTGAGAACCGACTACCCGTTGTACACGCATATGGAAAGGCCGCATGTGGGTATGCAACCCGTGCAAAGGAGCTGATTGAGCGTGTCCGGTCGGATCAACGTATTCACAGCGAGTCTACCTTTACATTGGTGTCTGACCGTGTGCTCAAGGCCATGCGTCCCTCCTATGCAACCTCTCCACGGGTCACTGTCGATGGGGTGCTGATCGGTGGGTATACAGAGCTCGCGAAATTTCTCTCCGTCCCGCCAGTGACACCAGAGAAGAAACGTACCACGACAGACAACGACGCTGAGATCCGGGCGTTTATACAATTGAGCAAAAAACCCAAGCTATTCATCGCAATCACCGCGGCACGTTGTAATCCATGTGTGCAGATGAAAAAGAACGTGCAGTGGGGCAAGTCTGACGACATTGGAGTCACCATGTATCAATCGACCCATGTCGACGCACTCTGCCTCACTGGTGACCTTCGCACCCCATTCACATCCAAGATCTTACAGGCAGCCAACGTATCCGTCGAGGGATACCCCACGGTACTGACATATACACCAAAGACGGATTCTTGGGCAACAGTTGATCGTTCTGCCTTGGGGGATCATACATGGTCGCCCATGTGAGAAACGTATCTTCTCGATTCACATCATCGTCATTAAAAAAAAGGCAGATGACTCTTGCGTGGATTCGTAGAGTTCTCTCTACATGCATTGCTATCCTACGACCGGTAGTTACACTGATACTATCTCGATCAGTGGTTGAACATTACTGTCTTGATATCGAGTGGGATTACCTGCGAATCCACTCGTCGGGTGGTGCGTACATTGATGCAACGTTGTATCGACCTCGGGATGTTGATCCCACGCTGATGGGAAAGATTCCATGCATCGTGATCGTGGACACACATGGGAACCAAACCTCATGGAGCACGATTGCCTACCAGTATGCATCACAGGGGTTTGCAGTGATTCTGTACTTGGGCAGAAAGGGTCGGAATATGGAGGATATCTTCTCGATGGGGGAGGTCCATGACTTGGATTGTATTTACCCCTTCATTCTCGCACAACATGCATGGATCGATCCAAACGGCGTATTCATCATGGGCAAGTCCTATGCTTCTGGAATTGTTCTGCGCTGCCTCGCACTCAAGAGCCATCCCTACGTCGGTGGCATTGTGTTGTCCCCGATACCATACATTTCCTCCATTGTCAGCCGGGAGGTTGAAGGGGATAGGGACCCTGCTACAGACACGGGACACACACTCGCCGTCTCCTCGCACTTGGCGACCAAGCGACTGTTGGTAGAAATGGGTGTCGGCAGCATTGCATCCTATCAGTTTGTTCACAAGGATACACCCGCTGATTTGATGGCTCAACGGATGCTGGTATTCGACACGGACGACCGTGAGCGATTTCAACTGAACGATATTGACATACCTCTGTACGTACATGTGAACATGTTGGACTCATTGGTACATGTCTACGACACTACGGTTTTATTCGAGTCTGTCTATGCGAAGCAGACTCAGAGCTGTATTCGATATGTACATGGTGATCATTGCTCGACAGAGAATAGCATCCACACCGCCTCTGTCATCTATGATCAGATTCTCCAGTGGTGCCGGGCAGTTCTTCATACCATGCCCATCCAAACATTCGAGACGGAGGTCAGGTGCACCACGACACGACATACGCACTACTCGTCACTGCATCCAAACCTGCCCTGCAATAGATATACGCTTACGGATCCCTTCGTCATTAAAGCGACCTCGTATCTACCGGACGTCCGTCGTATTCTGCAGCTGGACGGACTCCTCCGGCGTCTGTCGGATTGGACTGTACCCATCCGGTCCCTGGTGACACTCCACTCCGTAGTCTTGTGGAACTTCCCTGTAGTACATGCTCTCGACATGGCAGGATTTCCGGTGGTGAACTTAAAAGTGGATACAAGGACCCCTGGAAGTGGATTCTCCGTGACGCTCTTGGAATATGATGCATACGGCTTTGGAAAAAGGCTTAGCCACAAGTATATCCGACTCCGAGACACACGGGATGCGTCGAAACAGATCATGGTCCGTATGTCGATGGTTGCATCCAGGGTTACGGCCGGACAGGAGCTGGTGTTGATTATAGGCAATTACGATCGCCGGTTCGTGTACACTGGACCAACCGACGCAACGATTACATTCACTGGCATCCAGATCCCGTACCTGTGCAGGTACTAGATGTGTGAATAGTAACTATACACGTACTCAATAAATGGAGGCTTCCTTTCAGCACACACGTAGATGGCTAACCGACACATACTGTGGGTATGTTGGGTGCACACCAGTCACCTCTAAAACGTACACACTGTGTTCCGCACAAGAGCAGCTGCGGGATGGTGTGGCCAATAGTTACATTTCCAATACAATCCATCGGATCGAATTGCTGGTTGGCCACTCGCCTGTCGACGTGTGTATGGTAGCATATCTAGGATTCAACGATGATCTGTTCCGTGATTTACTACACACTACGGATCGACAAAGAATCCTGCTGAGACGTGCCGTTGGTATCTTTATACAAAATATACGCCAGACCCGGGTCGGCTACTACCACCTGTTCGAATACATGGCCACAATCGTTTCTTGCATGTACTGGATCTACGTGAAGAATCACCTACCCACCACCCTTCATCTGTGTATCATACGTCTGATGGTGTGTACATATATCGCACGAATGTCTCTGTGTGACTTGTATCACGGGTGTCGGGAGAATGCATACGTTGGATTCAACCTTGCGCTACTCGTGTGGACGGATGTTTTTCACGAGTCGTGTATACTAACCCGCCACAATCGATACCGAATGAAAAGATGGGTCGATCTCTACACACTCTGGTATTCTGCGTCCTCGGCTCGGAGTGGGAGAGGATCACCCGACGTGACACGGAGCGTCTTCTTCGCTTGCTCTTCCTTTCTGTTGACTAGTGAAGAGATTCAATACCATGAATTTGCACGTACGTTTGAATTACTGTTTCGGTACATGCTTATGTTTGACCAACCCGAGTTTATGGCAGCTTCCAACACGATTTCGTCTGAGGTACTCTCCACATGGGGTACCATGAACAGGGCGACATTCGAGACGCTGTACAGGCACAGTACGTCACCGCATGCCATGGTATATCGCACGGATTGTTGATTGTGTATGCACAATATGTCTGTCTACATGTATATAAATAAAAGACCCCATGGAAACCGAAACCGATCGTAGCAGAGCACTAAAGGAAGGTTTCCTGTCCGTAGATAATATGTGGGAAGAAGAAGGTGCGTGGAGTATTGGATTCTGCTGTTACCGTCATATGGTCTTATATTTGGACAATGTTCCAAACACTCAACCAATCAAAAGAGACGAGGTATGCTACAAAGAAGTAAAGCAGCACATGGCACAGAGAGCTCTCGTGCAGGCGAATACCATCGATCGCAAACAGCGTATGCGAGAACGAACAAGACAGCACCGGCAGGCAGAAACCGAACGTCAGGAAAAGGAAAGAACCCATCGACGGGCGTCGAATGTAGAAAGTAGAGACAGACGCACTGTATTCAACACCTTGCGCAAAAAAGAACAAGTAGAGTCACCCGAGGAAGTGTTCAGTCTCAAGGGGCAGGATCTTCATGATCTCGTTGCACAGCATCGTAGAAAGACTCGACTCGAAAACAGTCGGTCGTATCCTCGAAATGGCTAACACGTACCACGTGGCCGAGACGAGCAGCGCAGTAGTATGGACATAAAAACAAAAAGAACAACGATATGCCATGTCTGTCTGAATCATCGTGTGATGAGCAAGAAGTACGACGTCCGAACGATTCGAGGGTCGGTATCTGTGCGGCGATCTGTGAATCGACTGGACGACAGTGCCGGAATTGTCCAAAGGTCAAAATGATGCGAGCGGGACTGGTTATTAAATTGAATGGATGCTGTGACCTCTGTAACGTACATGCAAAAATTGCTCGAGCCAGACTCAAGCCGTTTGCAATCAGCACGGCAGAAATAGCGTACAAGCAAGTGATCGGTCAGTTCGAAATTGGTGCGTTTCTGGAAGTCGATTATATGGATCGAACCGATCAGGAAAAAGAGAACATGACAATGGCAATGCCCGACACCGACGCTCTGCTAGACAACATCAGTCGAGGAATGACACCCAAGAAGAAAACGCCGTTCAAGCGTCGTCTTCGGATCTAGAAAAATAAAACACGGTGAAACAACACCTGTCACTCAAGTAGAAAGAAACACAACATGCGTTTAGTTGGTCGGGTCTGTCGATGTACGACGAGTGTCGCTCTGATTTTCTGGATACTATCGACGTATAGTCTATACATCAGATATGAAGACAATCACGCCTTCGAGACCATTGTGGATATTGCAAATTATGGTACATTGGTTGGTCAGAGAGAACACACACTGACTCTGTTGGTACGGGGGTCGGACTGTATTCGGAGTGACGTTGTGTACTCGGTGACGTTGCGACTGGTTTTTCTCGACTCCTGGACCACGACAACGTCCGGACTCTTGTCTCTCGTAACGGATATGGGGAACGGGCTACATACCATCTCCTCCATCATGCCCTGTACATACACACAGTCGGTGTGGGTACTCCGATGGCTCGTGATGTGTCCACTATATGGTATGGGAATCGTGCCGACAATCGTGGAAAAGGATCGTTTGCTCCTCACAGACTTTCGGTCCACACAGGACAGCAGCATACAGACTATGTTTTCTCCGGCGTCGAATCAATTGGCTGGGTATGTGGCACAGGTGCATGTCGTGCCGGCATCGGGTGGGCACCTGCCCGATCTGATCGCTGTCTCTGCATTGTTCCAGACCTCTCGTACCCCATACTGGGATTGGGTGGGATGGTACGTGTTCCTCGTCTGGTACATATGGGTCTCCATACTGCTGATGCTGCTACTCTCCCTGTCCGCGTACTTTGCATACAATGAGTTGGATGGACAATCGTCTTTTACTACTGGTGGGATAGGGAAATTTACAGTCCAAAACCTACGTGCTGATGCGTTGATACCATAATGCGGTAGAATCCAGAATGAAACGTGTCACAGCCAGTGCAAAACAGGCAGATCAAAGCAAGATCGTCCCATCGTGGCTCACTAGTCTCGTGATCTCACCTGCTCCCGATCCGCCCCCTATGAATGCTCCCGATACGTATATCGGCTCGTTGCATTCCTATCAGCAAAAAGCACTTGGATTTGCTGCACACAGACTTCGGACAATGCTAGCCCTCGACTGTGGCCTCGGCAAGACACATGTAGGGATTGCATACATGTTGCTACATCTACCAGCCATGGTGGTCTGTCCGGCAAGCTTGAGGGCAAGCTGGGAAGAGCATATACGGATGTATGCACCGTCCGCTGTGGAGCAAATCACGATTGTTTCGTACAACAAGATGGTCGTCCTCCCGGGCATCCAGTGCATCGTAGCGGACGAGGCCCATTATTTGAAGCACGAGAACTCACAGCGATCAAAGACATTCACACGACTGCTGAGACACTGTCCCCGGACACTGCTCCTCACAGGCACACCGGCACAACGCAACATCGACCTCTTTCATATCCTGAAGATCCTGGACCCGGATCACTTTCGACATTTTTTCCACCATGGACACGCGAGAGTAGAGGGACAGCTGTATTTTGCAGAACGCTACAGTACCCCTCAGCCTGTCTGGATCGGCGGTGCACGGCATGGATTCAAGTTTACTACCAACCAAAACAGTGAGGAGCTTGCACGCGTTTGTACCCACTTTATGCTCCGGATGAAAAAGGAGGATGTGGTCATCCTTCCACGGCTATGCACGGAGCCGGTCCACGTGGGCCGTGTGGAGAACCCCAAATACTTTACGGATCGCTGGAATGAAATCGAAGTCGTCCGTGAGACCAAAGGCAGTCGTCGCGCCGACGTAGAGATGCTTGCACTCTGTCGAGAAACATCGCAGCTAAAAGTACCCTTTGTCCAACCCTACCTAGACGCGTGGATACAGTCGCATCCCTATGAAAAGGTGATTGTATTTTATCACCACAAGGACATTGGTGATCAGCTCGTTCAAACCATCGATGCAACTGTCGGACATATTCGGATCGACGGAAAAACAACCATGAAGAATCGGGTCAAGCTCATCCACGCCTTTCGCACCGACCCCACGTGTCGGGTCGGTGTGCTGTCGATGTGTGCGACATCCACGGGACTCAATCTACAATTCTGTACCAAGATCATCTTTGTCGAGCTGACATTCCTGTCTGTGCACCATACACAGGCCGAGGCGCGTATTCATCGCATCGGGCAAGAACGAGAGGTATCGGTGGATTACATCATACTGGACGGCACAACGGACAATTTACTGTGGCGGTCGCTCGTTTCCAAGCGTAGAACCGAGGCGATCCTGTTTGACTCTGACCGACCAGCAAAGGCGGATGCTGTCGTAGACGTCGACGATATAGAGCCTCTGTGATCACGGTCTATCATTCATGCGACGAGCGATGCAACGAGTCTCTCTTCGTATTTTAAAGTGTATAATGGCTGGATTGGAGAGGACATCTAAACTAGATTGTTCATTTTCCGCGTATCCCTCACGCCGCACTCGGATTGCAATGTACTCCAGCTCTCGGATCGGGATGAGGTCGGATTGATTCAGTCCAAGAACGTTTTGGTAGATTCTGTTCACTAGCTTGTGTCGCTGCACATGGATTTCGTAATACGGGGCGTGGGGTGTCCGCACCCGGATCATATCATATGGGTATTCACCCCGATTGTTCTGAAGAGGGAAATTGGGTGGAATAAACGGTATGAGTCTGTACACCGGTTCCACTTGGTGTCCAATGAGTCGACTGTACATCAATAGTGGACGTAGACCCACACTAGGACCACGAAGGAGTGGGAGCAGCCCATCTCTCGGTACATTGTATGAAAACTGGTCTTCGATGGGAAGTGTGACCACGTCCAGATGTGCCGGGCGCGATTCCAACCAGTCAATAGTCTGTTCAATGTCCAGACACGTTGGTTTTTCGAATCCCTCGCGCGCATCTTTCGAGTGATAGATGGACACGTACGATCCCGGCACAAATGGTTCGAGGCTCACCGGATCCTCTTCGTTGTGACAATATATTTGCTCGTATGGAATCATACCAGCGGGGACCGCCACGGGGACCGCCACGGGGACCGCCACGGGGACCGCCACGGGGACCGCCACGGGGACCGCCACGGGGGCCACATACTGATCAAAGAAGCGACTCATTTCATGGATACGATCTTCCATTGTACCTAGGTCCTGTCCGTTGTTCATAGGAAACGAACTTTGCATCCGAATTCTGATGTCCATTTTTATATATATATACAGTAACTCAATAGTCACACACGTCGCATCGCGATCACCCATGGTCTGGGTGACCAATTATTTTTGACAATCGTAAAGAAAAAAAAGTATGAGTCAGTCACTACTTGAAATCTCCTATACCAATTCGTCGTATCTTGCGTGTCTGGCTGTGTGGTATGCATATGGAAAGACAGACATTCGCACTCTCGGAGGGACGGCATACAAATTCGGTCAACATGCGTCATCACGCCTTGCGTGGGTTCCCGGCTGGGATGTAGTGGTGGAGCCTCTGATTATTTCTCAGTTTGCTCGGTTATTTGTCTTGATGCATCACTTTATCCAAGGTATGACGTCAGACAATACAAATCTAGTCGACGTTACGCAGGGGATGGATGCCATGAAACGCAGCATCCTACAGGATTTGAACGGTGCCTAGAACGAAGAAGAAGAATCGTCGTTCCGATCGTAAGAAAAGGGATCGCCTATGCAGTTCTCGATTCAGAACGTAAGCAACCAGAGCATCTACCTGTCATCTGATGCCAGTGGCAACCTACGCACAATAGCAACTGCCACAGATACCACATGGATTATTCACGAGGGTTCCCACCGCCGTATCCGCAAGAGGATGAATACCCTCCAAAAGCCGATCAAATGGATCGCGTCTAGTCCCGGACTGTATCGTATTGGTCCAGATGATCACCGGGATCTAGTCTTTGACATCTACGACACTGATGCTGTATAGTCGTACATCGAGTCCCAACCAGCTGTGGGCACTCGAGAAGAATGGGCTGCGTGTACTGCCTGTGTACCATCCGGGGTATGCATTTGGAGCATGGACCTGCCAGCTGGATACACGACAGTATGAAAATGTTCATATAGGTCATTACGCGTTTTATATCCTGCTATAACACTGAGAATCGAAGAGGTCTCCAGAATAATAAACCTTCCCCGGCCATGAGTTGTTCTGACCGATTCATTCTGATCACCTCCTCCAACAAATGTTCATATAGGTCATTTATACTGCTATAACACTCAGAATCAAAGAGGTCTCCAGAATAACAAACCTTCCCCGGCCATGAGTTGTTCTGACCGATTCATTTTGATTACATCCTCAGCAAATGTTCATATAGGTCATTACACGTGTTATATCCTGCTATACCACTCAGAATCAAAGAGGTCTCC
>Ga0105051_10006783_pt1 | contig 12167 bp, 10 predicted proteins | sample FRY02_FD_78383 | JGI IMG/M metagenome (GOLD analysis project Ga0105051, IMG submission 78383) | Freshwater microbial communities from Lake Fryxell liftoff mats and glacier meltwater in Antarctica - FRY-02 (megahit assembly) | ecosystem: Environmental > Aquatic > Freshwater > Ice > Glacier...
CGCAGGAGCGGATGCCTAAAAAAATTCCGCGCCCTGGATTCAGCATGGGCGAAGACCTCAAGATTGTGCCAACCCTGAAACGCTACTGAAAACCAATCTGAATCTACCCACAGATTTTGCGGAGGAGCCTTTAGTAATTCAATGACACGCAATCTTGTATTGATTCTTGGCGATCAGCTTTCGCTTCAATCCTCTGCCTGGGATGGCTTCGATGCCGAGATCGATCGCGTTTGGATGGCCGAGAACGATGAGGAGGCGACTCACGTTTGGTCCCATCAATATCGCTTGGTTGCATTCTTTTCGCCGATGCGGCATTTTCGTGACGCCGTCGTAAAAGCCGGTTTTACGATCGACTATCACGAGCTCACCGATAATCCGCGAAAGGCCAAGGGCTGCAGCTTTTCATCGATTCTTTCGGCGTCGATCACGGAGCACCTCCCGGAGAAAATCGTTGTTCTTCAGCCCGGTGATTACCGTGTGCAGGAGTCATTGGTGGCGTGTTGCCGGGATCGTGGTGTACCGCTGGAGATCCGCGAAGATCGCGATTTTTACTGCACGTCGCAGCGGTTTGCCGAATGGGCGAAGGGACGCAAGTCGATGGTTTTGGAATCGTTCTATCACGTCATGCGTGCGGAGCATGACGTCTTGATGGAGCGAAAAAATGAGCCCGTCGGTGGTCAATGGAATTTCGACAAAGACAACCGCAAGAAGTTTCCTAAAAGCGGTCCTGGTGACGTTCCGTCGCCTCCCAAGTTCGAACCGGACACGATCACGCGGGAAGTGATGCGAATGGTCGCGAAGCGATTTGCAAAGCATCCTGGCTCACCAGAGGGATTCGATTTGCCGGTCACGCGAGAACAAGCGGTGATCTATCTCAATGATTTTGTGCATTATCGGCTGGCAAAGTTCGGTGACTATCAAGACGCGATGTGGGAGGGAACTCGCTTCCTTTATCACTCGCGATTAAGCAACGCGATGAACTTGCATTTGCTTTCGGCAAAGGAAGTCGTCGAAGCCGTGGTGAATGCCTACTTCGCCGGACTGGCGCCGCTCGGAGCCGTCGAAGGTTTCGTGCGTCAAGTGATCGGATGGCGAGAATATGTTCGTGGTATTTATTGGCATCACATGCCCGAGTACCAAACTCGAAATTCGCTGGACTGCAACATCGATGAAGACGTACCCTCTTTCTTCTGGGACGGCAAGACGGAGATGGCTTGCGTGCGTGACTCGATGCGTCTGTTGATTAACACTTCGTACGCGCATCACATCCAGCGATTGATGGTGCTGGGTTTGTATTCGCAGTTGTCCGGCGTACACCCTTACGCGTTTCATAATTGGCATATGGCGATGTACGCCGACGCGATCGACTGGGTCAGCCTGCCCAACACACTGGGAATGAGCCAACACGGTGACGCGGGCTTGATGGCGACCAAACCGTACTGTGCAAGTGGCAACTATATCGATGGCATGAGCAACTACTGTGGCAAGTGCAAGTACAAGCCGCGACAGGCAACCGGCGACGACGCCTGCCCGTTTACCACGATGTACTGGGACTTTCTCGATCGCCATCAAGCCACATTCAAGAAAAATACGCGAATGCTGCTGCAGATCAAAAACGTCGAGCGAAAAGACAGCGCCGAAATGGAAGCGATTCGCATTCGCGCGAAAAAAATTCGCGACGGAAAGATCAAGGTATGAGCATCGAGTTAAAAAGCAGTCGTTGCTGCGTCTGCCATTATGAATGCCCGCTTGGACTGGTTCGTTTAGTATCTGATGGTGAGCGTCTTACGGGCTTGTACCTGCCCGCTCAAGTTGACATCGTCGGCGTCGCTTCGGAAAGGCAACCGGAGAGTTGCTCGTTTGACGCCCCAAGGAAATTTCTTGATCGATACTTTTCGTCCGCCTGCGAAGCATCAAAACTGCCACCGTTGACTTTGCGGGGCACTCCGTTCCAAGTCGACGTTTGGGACCAGTTGCTTCGTATTCCTTTTGGGAAGACGCTTACCTACGGCGAAATCGCCAATGCGATTGGTCGACCGACTGCTTCACGAGCCGTGGGAAAGGCGATTGGCGATAATCTGATTTCGATCATCGTTCCCTGCCACCGAGTGATCGGGCGTAGCGGCGCGTTGACGGGCTACGCAGGCGGCTTAGATGCGAAGCGTTGGTTGCTCGATCACGAAGGTGTATTTACGGCGAAGGATCGCCAACGAACTTGATGCACATGGGTGAGGGCACCGAGATGGAATGCTCCGTCGCCTTCAGCTCGCCATTGGCTTGGTCAACAACGAAAACGGCGACATTGTTGCTGCCTTGATTCGCGACCAGCAGGAACCGACCGTCAGGTGTCAACCGAACGTTTCGCGGCGTTGTTCCACCACAAGCGATCGATGATCGTCGAGTCACATCGCCCTTTGCGACATCGAAGTCGAAGATGGCAATCTCATTCGGGCCACGGTTGCTGCAGTAGACGACCGGCAACTTGGGGTGAAACAGAATCTCAGCGCACCATCGAGGGGCTTCGTCCGGTGTGCCTTCGGCCATCGTGCTGATGGTGCGGAGTGGAGATGCTTGGACAGGGCTGAACGAAAACGTGGAAATGGTTCCGCTCAGTTCACCCAGGCCAAGCAAGAAGCGATTGTCAGGCGAGAAGACGAAATGTCTTGGCCCGCTTCCGGGCGGCATGACAAGGCTAGGTGGTGAGGACGACTTCAGCGATCCATCCGCTTGAATGTCGTAAATGAAAATGTCATCGGTCCCCAAATCCGCGGCGAGCAAGCGATTTCCGCTGGCGTCGAAACGAACACTGTGAGCGTGCGGTGCGGATTGTCGACCCGAGTCGGGTCCGCCGCCTTCGTGCTGGATATTGGCGGACGGAGCATCCACGCGACCGTCCTTTTGGAGTGGATACATCGAAATGCTACCGCTGCCGTAGTTGGCCACCGCGGCATAGCGTCCATCGCCGCGGGCGGTCACGAAGCAAGCTCCCTGGCCACCTGCTGGCTGGCGACTGATTTCAGAAAGCGATCCCGACACCGGATCAATTTTCCATGCGATGATACCCGCCCCGCCCCGACGATCACTGGAGTTCAATTCGGCAACGCTGTAGAGAACTTGTTCGGTCGGGTGCAGTGCGATGAACGTACTGCGGTCGGTGGCAGCGGCCAATTTAGGTTCCGCGAGCGTTCCTGAGTCGAGCGAAATCGAGCTCATGAAAATGCCACCCACGTCGGCGTTTGCTGCCGTGCCGATGTAGAACCGAAGCGGATCATCGGCCATTGCGGCGGTCTGAAAAGCGAGACATGACATGACACAAAATACCAAGGTTCTCATGATTCGCTTCCCGAGTTTGACCGCTATTAAGGAGAGATACTTTTTCGAAGTCCCAAGGCTGCTATGCTTCGGTGACGGTGACCGAACTGATCGTATCGCCTTGTTCGATTAAATCGACAATGTCTTGACCTTCGATGACTTTGCCAAACACGCTGTGCTTGCCATCCAGCCATGGCGTCGGCACATGAGTGATATAAAACTGGCTTCCGTTCGTGTTCGGCCCCGCGTTGGCCATCGAAAGGATGCCCGGCTTATCATGCTTCAAGCTGGGATGGAATTCATCTGCAAACTTGTAGCCAGGCCCTCCTGTGCCGGTGCCGGTGGGGCAGCCGCCTTGAACCATGAAGTCAGGAATCACACGATGAAATTTTAATCCATCGTAAAAGGACTCGTTGACCAGCTTCTCAAAATTGGCCACGGTCTTGGGTGTTTTATCGTCAAACAGCTCGATCTTGATCGTGCCTTTGTCGGTTTCGAATGTTGCAATCTTCATCGGATTTATCCTTGTTTTAGTTTGAATTTACTCTGTCAAAGCCGGTTCGGCTTTGTCGATCTCGTCGATCTCGTCGATCTCGTCGATCTCGTCGATCTCGTCGATCTCGTCGATTTCCTGGGACGCAGGCACGGGAGTGCCTGTCCCAAGTTCGTCAATGCTCTCGTCAATGCTCTCGACTTCGCTCTCGACTTCGCTCGCAGCTTGGATCACGACGTCGTGCCGCTCGCCATCGGGAAGGACAAGTACACAGGACCGAAGGGTTTGGCCTTCGGCGGTATTACTGACCTCGACCTCCAGTTGGCCTGCTCCCTTGTCGCCCTTCACATCGAAGACAAGTTTGGCGCCGCCTCCCGCAGCTCCGGTGGCCGTGAGATTCATATCCAAGTCGGTAATGGTCCCAATGTGCTCCTGAATTGCTGCATCATTCGCGACCGTTTTTTTGACTTCTTCCGCGAGCGCTTGTGAAGTGAACTGGAACATAAAGTAACCGCCACCACAGCAGAGGATCGCTCCGCCGATGGTGAGGAAGCCGAGGATTCCAAGAATCCACCAAAGCGTACTGCTTTTGCGAGGCTCCGTTCGGTTTGTGCCAGCGCTGTATGCGTTAGCAGATCCACCGCCTGATGATGGATTATTACGATCGAAATCCCCGCCACTACCGAATGACATCGTTTGCTCTTTGGTCGAATGCTGGTTGGAATTCCTGACACCAACCCTGAGTTTAAAGAATGTGCCCCGGCGTGTTCAGGTGGGGTCAGATAGAGTCACGAATTCGCGTTCGTTGCTGCTCAATGCGGCCACTTCGCGTCTCGCTTTTCGACGAATGCTTTTAAGCCCTCTGCAGCGGTTTCGGTGGTGCAGGCCGTGGCTCCGGTTGCAGCTCCCACCGAGACAAACGTCAATAACGATTCGCCGATCGTTTCATTGAGCAGTCGTTTTGAAACTGCCAGCGGTGATGCGGGCCATGCGGCGCAGCGGCCGGCGAGCTCATTTGCCGCAACCCAAATTTGGTTTGAAGGGACTCGCTTGGCGACGATGCCGAAATGCGTGGCTTCGAGCGAAGACAGCGAATCGCCGGTTAACAATAATCGCGAGGCGATCGAGGAACCGGCGCGGAACGCGAGAAGCGGAGCCAGTACCCCGCCGACCATGCCACGACGAATCGCGGAGGCAACGAATTGAGCCGACTCGCTAGCCACGACCATGTCGCTGGCGAGGGCAAGCGAGAAGCCCGCGCCGTGGGCCTTGCCATCGACCGCAGCGACGATGGGTTTAGGAAATCGAAGCAACTTTTCGATCAGCTCGCCCAATCGTTGCCACTGCTGGATCCAAAGTGGCATCGCTTCTAATTCAGCGACGTTCGTGTGCTCGTGCAACTCATGAAGATCCATGCCGAGGCAGAAATCCTCACCCGCTCCCGTCAATACAATTGCGCGGACCCTCTTTTCTTGATGCAGATCGTCCAGCGCTTGGCTAAGATCAGCGATCAAGCGTTCATCGAGTGCATTACCGCTGGCGCTTCGGTCCATCAGGATCGTGGCCGTGGGCGCGTGAACTTTGACGTCAACAAGATTCATGGCAATCACATGCGAGGAGTAAACGCGGCGTTGGTGTTAGTGTAAATGAAAAAACCTCGGAACACCGCTAGGCGTTCCGAGGTCATGGATGAAGCGAGATCGTTAGTTCCCGCGATTCAAATTAGTTGCAGTTAACGCAACCAGCACCGGCTTGCATGACCGAACCGGTTGGCATCATCGCAGGTGCCGACGAGCCGTAAACCGGAACGGTTACCGTCGTTGGCACTTGCTTGCAAACCTGAACGGTAACAGCCTTCTGGCCAGGAACCGCGACGCAAACCATGTAGCTCTCAGGAACCTGTTCGGTGACGGTGCTGTAGACCGTGACGTTGTAGGTGCGAGTACGGGTTTGTGGCACGTTGACCACGTAGGCAACTTCGCAGCTCTTCTGCTGGGTTTCGCAACGAACCTTGTTCACCGTGCGGGTACGCGTTTCGGTGTTGTAGGTCGTTACAGGAACCAGACGCGAGCGAGTTTCCGTGGTCATCTTGGTGACGGGAACCATGCGGCTGCGAGTTTCGTTAACCATCTTGGTGACAGGAACCGTACGAGTACGGGTTTCGGTCTTGCAGCTGGTAACTTGATATTCGCGGGTACGTTCTTCCATCCGTGACTTCTGGAGAGTGACCATGCGAGTACGGGTTTCGGTCATCATTTCGACGTAAGGAACCGTACGAGTGCGGATTTCCAAACGGGTCTTGGTGACAGGAACCATCTTCGTGCGAGTTTCAACGCGGCACTTGGTGACTGGGGTTTCCTGGGTGCGAGTTTCCATGCGAGTACGGGTAACGGGCACTTCACGGGTATTGGTCTCAGTTTTATACAACGTGACGGTGTAGTCGCGGGTACGTTCTTCAGTGCGGCACTTCTGAACCGAAACCATGCGGCTTCGTTCTTCGGTCTTGTACTTGGTCACGTTGACCATGTTCGTACGAGTTTCAGCCTTGTACTTGGTGACGGGGACCGTGCGCGTCTTCGTCTCGGTCGTGCAGCTGGTCGTCGTGTACGTGTAGGGCTCTTCGGTCGTCTGCTGCTGATAGCTCGTGACGGGAACTTCACGGGTTACAGGGTTCGACACGTAAACTTGACGATAGCTGTAGGTTGGGCCACATGATGCACCGCTAGCAACGCCAGCGCCGGCACCGCATCCGTCGGCACATCCCGAAGCACATCCGCTGGTGCAAGGCGTGCTACAACCGTTACCACAACCGTTACCACAACCGTTACCACAACCGGCAGCCGAACCGCAACCAGCACCACTGGCCATTGCAGGAGCAGCGGCAGGAACTTCAACGACTTGGCAATGATAACTGCCTTGCTCTTCGGTTATCGTCGTCATTGTGGTCACGGGGACGCACTTGGTGACGGTACGGATCGCGGTCTTGGTTTCAGTAACAGGCACCTGAACCGTGAAAGTCTGTACGACTTCTTCGGTGTAAGGAACTTGTACCGTGTAGGTTTGGGCTACTTGCTCGGTGTAAGGAACGCTAGCCGTGTAAGGCTGCTCAATCGTTTCGGTGTAAGGAACTTGCACGCTGTAGTTTTGCGTACGAGTTTCGGTGTAAGGCACCTGATGAGTGTAGGTCTGGGTCATCGTTTCGGTGAAAGGAACGCAAACCCGATAGGTCGAGGTCATCATCTCGGTGTAAGGAACTTGCACTGAGTAAGACTGCTCGACTTCTTCGGTGTAAGGAACCGAAACTTGAAACGTTTCTTCGCGAGTCTTTTGAACGGGAACTTGAACCGTGTAGGTTTGTTCCATTTGCTCGGTGTAAGGAACGCAAACTGAGTAATTTTGAGTCTTGGTTTCGGTAACCGGCACGTTGACCGAGTAGGTCTGCAAAATTTGCTTGGTCACGGGAACGCAAACCAAGTAGGTTTGTTCCACCTGCTCGGTTGCTGGTACGGATACCATATAATTCTGTGCAACCTGAGTCGTGACGGGCACCGAAACGGTGTACGGCACTTCTTCCGTGTAAGCCACCGCAACTTGAACCGAATACGTTTCGGTGCGAGTGCGTGTTTCTGGAACGTTGACCGTATAGGTCTGCTCACGGGTTTGGACCGAAGCAATTTGCTTGGTCACGTTTCGCATACGCTGACGCGTTTGCTGAACATACTGAACGGTCGGGACCATTCGTGTTTCGGTAACGTACTGCGACTGCATCACCGTACGTGTTTCGTAGGTTGGGCCACAGGCATCTGCCGAATCGGACCTGGCACCACAACCGGTGCCTGATCCGACGCCACCACTACTAACGCAGTCAGCGCCAGCGGAACAACCGCCACAACTACCGCAGCCAGCATCGGCATTCGCGACGAAACCGATCGTCGCCAACATGCCGAAAAGAAAAGACAATACTTGCGTTCTCATTGGAAATACCCTCGGGGACCTCTCGCAACCTGTGAGGCAAGGAAGAAATACTTAGTTAATCTTTAACGGCTGCGAGCTTTGGGGCGTAATGCCCTGACGTTTCCGATAGGCTAAGCCTGATGGTGGCACTGTCAACGATATTGACGTCAACAAGATGGGAAAATGAGGCACAACCTTTCTCCACTGACAGGTGGAATGAACATTCCTCCCCAGGATGGCTACATTTATGAGTCCATAAGGCCAGGTTTCGAATTTTGCTGTTCACATCTGGAAGTTGAACGCTCAAGATCCGATTTCCAATGGTGGGTACAGATGACCCTCCGTTGACGAATATCCGAAAAACCTTCGCGTTTATTTTCCTTTTTAAAAATGATCCACTAACGTCGAGACCAGGGTGAGTGCCTTTGCCAAACCGCTTTCAAGCGATTTATCGCTTCCATCTCCCACGGCTTTGCCACAGACAAAATTGCGAAGAGGGCCTGCAGTGGCCTAATGAAACGGTGGCAATTCACACGGAATACGGCTCGAACAACTCACCCACACAGAGGGAGTGGGCGGGCCAGCCTCTGAGGGCAGGGGAGGGCACAATGCGGAGCAAAAACTGCGACTTTCACCGGCCGCCGGCGCTACCCTCTCCTCGCTAACGCTCGACTCTCCCGGAGGAGACTGATGTACTAAACTTGCCAACACCATCCAAACCTCCATCCTTTCGTCAGTCCGGGTCTGCAATGACGCCATGAACTGCCGCCGCGATGTTGGTCGTTGAATTACCTCTCGAAAAACTTGTTAGGGATCGCGACAATGCTTACGCGACGCCGCAGCGGAACGATCAAAAGTGTTGGGGCCACTGTTCCAAAAGATAAAATCCGCCGAGCGATCAAGCAGTGATGATCGGTAGTTCGTAGCGATCCTTTCTCGTGAGGACCTTTGATTGATCGCCTGTTATCACACTGGCCCGTTAAGCAGCTGAACAAAAGTCTTTCGGCCTGCGGCGTTAATTTTGCCAGATGAAACCTGCTGACGTGCTTACGACCCAACTGAAATCGCTTTGTTTTCTTACTTGCGACGGCTTTAGGCGTTGTCGGATGACACTGTCTCAGCCTATTATCCACTTGGCGAGTCGTGGTCGAGGGAAGGATGGGAAACCGCTGCATGGATGTAGTCAGACGAAGCTAAAGGCGCTGGGGTATAATTCGGTGAGCCGTTCGCGTCGAATTCTTTGCATCGGGGTCCCCCAGGGGGAAAACGAGAACGCACGTGACCAACTGACGTCGGTGGCGAGGGCTGGCGTCGTATCGTTGCAGAATCTGGCCGGATCTCGCCAGTTTTTTGACGAAACCGATGGTGACGCCGGCATCGATGTCGTAAACGTCGATTCCGTCCTCCAGGCCGCAAATGAGCTAAGCCAAACACCTTTTGATGGCGTTTGGATTGACCGGTCCTACTTGCCTCGAATGGGTCAGTGGGCTGGTTTGTTGCAAAGCTCTGAGATGCTTCGAGATATGCCTGAAGGGGTGGCACTTCTGGATGATCACCACCGCGTTCTCTGGGCGAATCGCCGATTGTTGAAATGGTCCGGCAACGCCCTGTTGCCGCCCGGAACGTCTTTCTACGAATTACTTGATAACCCAGAGATCATGGGCCCGGATTTTTGTCCGTTCCACACCGCGATGGCAACGGGTGTCGAAAGCAGCAGCACGCTTCACAGTAACGACAACCGGTATTTTCAAGTGCACGCCGCCCCGCTTGGGATGGACGAAGACGAGGCGGGGTTAGACGCCGGCAACGACTCGATTGACCTTGTCGGCGGCAACCCAGCACGCCACTTGATTGTGACCGTGGGCGATATTACCGAAGAGATTTTGCAGCAACAAAAGATCGCCGCGATTCACAAGGCAGGTCGCGAGCTTGCCGATTTGCGTCCCCGTGAGATTTTCATGATGGAGGTCGATGATCGAATCGAACTTCTCAAGGAAAATATCCGCCATTATCTTAGCGACTTGCTCAATTTCGAAGTCATTGAAATTCGGTTGCTTGAACAAGCGACGGGCAATCTGGTTCCATTGCTTAGCGTCGGTATCGATCAAGAGGCGTCGGATCGAAAACTCTATGCACAGCCTCGTGGTAACGGGATCACGGGTTACGTCGCGGCGAGCGGTGTGAGCTACATTTGCCAAGATGTCGTCAACGACCCGCTGTTTATTCCGGGCGTTGCGGCTGCAAAAAGTTCATTGACCGTGCCACTGGTTTTGCACGACCAAATTCTCGGCACCATCAATGTGGAAAGCTTCGAGCCGGCTGCGTTTGGCGACAGTGATTTGCAGTTTCTTGAAATTTTCGCTCGCGACGTCGCGTTTGCCCTGAACACTTTAGAGTTGCTCGTGGCACAAAAGGCGAATACCGCTCAGCAGAGTTGTGACGCGATCCATAGCGCCGTTGCGTTGCCGGTTGACGAGATTTTGAATGACGCGGTCAACGTGATGGAAGGTTATATTGGCCACCAAGGTGAAGTGGTCGATCGCCTTCGGCGGATCTTGCAAAACGCGCGCGACATCAAACAAACGATCCAGCAAATTGGCCAACGCATGACTCCGCTTGAAGCCGTTCCCGCGGGCATCGAAAGCGAACAACATTCGGCGCTCTCGGGCAAGCGCATCCTGGTCGTCGATGAAGACGGTTCGGTTCGCGACGATGCTCACCGGCTCCTTGAGCGATACGGATGCATTGTTGAGACGGCGCACGAAGGCAAGGAAGCCGTGATGATGGTGCGAGGCAGTGGCGGCGAAGGCAGCTACGACGTCATCATTAGCGACATCAAACTGCCGGACTTCAGTGGCTATCAACTGATGTGCCGCTTGGGCGAAATCATGCCCCGCGTGCCGATGGTGCTGATGACCGGCTTTGGGTATGACCCGGGACATTCGATCGTCAAGGCTCGCCAAGCAGGCTTACATGCCAAAGGCGTGCTCTTCAAGCCGTTCCGACTCGACCAGTTGATCGATGTCGTTGAAACCATTCTCGAAGTCAATCGAAACGCCGCAACCGTTTAAGCGGATTGACCCGGTCGAGCTTGCAAAACCAGTTTCGTTTCGATCTTGTGTTTGCGATTGCTTGCATGTTACCGTCGCGCGAATTCATTCACCTTGCGATTTGGCATCGCGCTCGAAGCACTGGGAAAACCCAACCGATGGCCCCGTCGAAATATTTACTCGCCGCCCGCGATCCAGGATTCGCCCGTTGGTTGTCTTCCGCGACGGTCGTAACCAGCTTGTGGTTGGTTACCTCGTTCAGCGGATGTCAGTGGGCGGCTAGCGGTCAGAATTCGCAAGGTGCAAAGCTCTACCAGCAGGGGCAGTTCACCGCCGCGATGCAGGAGTTCCAAAAGGCGATTGCATCGGATCCAAAGAATGCGGATGGCTACTACAACCTCGCCGCGACAACCCATCGACTCGGGGTGGACCGTAAAGACTCGGCACTGATGAGCCAATCCGAAGCTCTCTACAACCAATGTCTCGACCACGATCCCAATCACGTTGAATGCCATCGCGGTCTCGCGGTTCTTTTGATCGACACGGGCCGGCCTGATCGGGCGTTCGCCTTGATGAAGAACTGGGCCGCACAAAATCCAACCTATGCTGAGCCGCGAATTGAACTCGCTCGACTTTACCAAGAGGCCAATGAGCCTCAGACAGCCTTGAAATACCTTGAAGATGCGGTCCAGCAAGATGCCAACAACGCAAGAGCTTGGCTTGCCCTGGGCCGGTTGCGTGAAACCAGCGGCGATCTCCCTCAGGCGCTGCAGAATTATCAACGCAGCTTGGCGATTAACGGATCACAGCCGATGGCGTCCGAGCGAGTTGCGGCACTTAGCCGACAAATTACTTCGCAAACCGATGCGTCCCTTTCCGCTGGCGGCACCCGTGTTGCCCAGCCGCTTCCGTATGGGAATATCTCCACTCCCAACCGCTATTGAGCGACAGCCGCTGGGTTGCAGGAAGCATCTGGCAGAAGACTCGCTTGCGAATGGAAGAGTTGTCACCCGGAGCGATTTCCGGAGACCAGTACGATGTCGACATGGAATTGATGTTCGAAGGGCAAGTCATCAAGCGACAAACGTTTCCGGTGGACATCGATGCGTTGGACTTCCCCGTCCAGGAAGTACTGATCGGCCAGGTGGAGGAAGGCTTGCAAGGTTCGCCGACACAGATCGAGCTATCCAAATTGAGCGGTAGAAATCGACGAGTCACCATGTTGTTAAAAAACAAGGTTCTTCTCGGATTTTAGAGGCATCTGTCCAGCATGGGGGATTTTTTGAGGCATCTACTCCTGCGTCCAATGGGAGTCCAAAAAGCAGTCTCGGCGGAGCAACGTTCGTCGAGACTGCCCG
>Ga0105051_10006795_pt1 | contig 12158 bp, 12 predicted proteins | sample FRY02_FD_78383 | JGI IMG/M metagenome (GOLD analysis project Ga0105051, IMG submission 78383) | Freshwater microbial communities from Lake Fryxell liftoff mats and glacier meltwater in Antarctica - FRY-02 (megahit assembly) | ecosystem: Environmental > Aquatic > Freshwater > Ice > Glacier...
CCGGGAAATTTTTTTACAATCATTTCCTAAAATTAAGGTTTCCGAAAACGAACTATTGATAAAACAATGCATCGTAATTTTAAATATTATAATTTTAAAAACAGTTGAATTTTTAACCACCTTATTTTATATTAAAAATTCAAAAATAATATCTCCCGCGACGAGTTTCGAACTCGTGATCTTCTGGGATTATTTTGAATTCTGTTTTTAAACCAGACATCCTAACCACTAGACCACGCGGGATAATAATTATGAAAAATTTAATAATTTTATTTTTTGGTCCTCCCGGTAGTGGGAAAACAACATATTCTCAATTCTTAATAGACTCTTATTTATCTTTAAATAGAAAAGTTATTTATGTAAATTTAGATTGTTTAAATACTAATTTTTTTAAAAAAAATTCTATTGATTTTAAAGAAATTCTTAATGGGCAAGAAATTATGTCAGAACTTCATATTGGATCAAATAGCTCGATTATCCTTTCTATTGATTATCTTCAAAATAATTTAGAATGGTTAGAAATAGAAATGAACTCATGGAATAATCTAAAGAAACAAAACTATTTTTTCTTCGATTTTCCTGGTCAAATTGAACTATACACTCATCATGGTGGAATTAAAAACTTAATTCAAAAATTAAATAAAAATACATTTACCCTATCTAGCTTAATTTTAAGTGACGCTTTTTATTGGTATGACAAAACAAATTATCATATGTTAGCTCTTTCGAATTTGATGGTGATTTTTAATACAGAAATTCCATTTTTTCATATTTTGACTAAAACAGATTTGTTAAAAAATTATAATACAATATGTAAAAATTATAAAGAAACTACTATATTCATTACAAAAGCAAAATTAAAGGACATTTTTTCATGGTCCAATAAATTAAATTTTTCATTAGATAATATAATTCTCGATTTTGGAATGATTAATCCTACCCCAATTAATTTAACCGAAACATCTCACCTTCTAGATTTGATAAAACATCTCGAAAAGTTTATCCAATACTCGAAATAAAAATTCGCATAATAATACTAAATGTATTTTAAGAAAATAATTATAATAACTATTATAATATCTATGTATTTTTATTTTTTTAAATGTTTCGGAAAATTAAAGGTTTTATATCAGACATAGAAGAATCGACTTGGTCTTTTAAATATGTAAGTTCTTAATAAATTTGATTCTCAATTTGAATATTATTGACTTCTAACTCCAAAAAGAACTATAATAAAATAAAATCGACCACGCTATACATTGGTAATTTAGCATTTAAGGTAAGAGAAGAAAAACTATGGGGATTTTTTACCGGTTTTGGAGAGATAAAAAGAATAATAACAGGAATTAATAGAATTGATTTATCTCAATGTGGTTTTTGTTTTATCGAATTTTGTAATCCCAAAATAAGTATTATTTGTTTCGTAAATTGTAATGGTGTTCAGCTATACAATAGAGCCTTGAAAATAGATCTAGATGAAGGATTTAACGAAGGAAGACAATTCGGGAGAGGAAAAAGAGGAGGACAATTAATGGAAGACTCTTACCCATTTAAAAAAAAACTAAGATTTTTAAAAAAACGGGTGTTTTAATTAACTTTGATTTTTGATTTTTGATTTTTCTTTCCCTCTTGTTTTTTTAAACCTGTTTTTCCGCTCTTTCCTTTGTTTAGATGATATCTTGTTTGCTTCTATCAATTTATTCCGCAATAACCTATAAAGTGGTTCAGTTTCTCTTGCGAAAATAATATTATTATAAATAAATCCAAAGCCAGTGCTTTTAAGACCACCAAATCTGGTTTTAAAACCAAACAGAGAAATAGTAGATTCGTCGGATATCTTAAAAATTTCTGCTAGTTTTTTTTGCAGTTCTCTTTTTGGAACATTAGATTTTTCAGTATGAACCACGTCTACAATCTATTTAGTTTTTGTAAATATTTTCATTTATAAAAAAGATCCTAATTATAAGAAATTAAAATCTTTCCGAAACCTTTCATTTTTAGGTTAAGAATTGAAAAAATTCATCTGATTTTACTTACGAATTGTTTTCTTCCAAGAAGAATATTGTTTTTAACTTTTCTGATCTTAATTGATATTGGACCAGTCATTAATTTAATAAATTTATCAAAAATAAAAAAGTTTTAGTATTTATTATTACTTTAATTATTATTAGATATATATTGCTTAAAAAGTTTATAAAATCCCTTAAATCTTATGTTCATTTGAATAAAGAATAAGCAAAACAAGTGTTAGAATATTTTCAATTCTTTTGGAAAACACCCACTCGTCCATTAAAAAAATCCCGCACCTATTTTGTGAATTTTCCCAGATTAAAATACCAATCTCCTTAGAAACTTTTTTCGTGGATTTATTTCTTAGGTATTTATTAAAAATTCTTATCAAATTATTCGAACCATTAATTTCAAAAATTATACCTTGTTTTTTTATTGAATAAAGGTTTTTTTTTTTTAAATTTCCTAAAATAATAGATAAACTATTATTTTCTAAAATCTGAATATTTCTTTGTAATATTAATTTTGATGAAGATTTATAACTATTTACCGAATTTTCAATCTTGAAAAATTTTGTTGGTAATTCGTCAACAAACCAATTCAAACATATAATTGGTTTCCATGTATCCATTAATTTATTATTTTTATGGTTCAAATATTTTCCACAATATTCTTGAGATCCAACTTTTTTAAAAAAAATATCTTTTTTTTCCCATAATGGTGAGATTTCTTCCAAAAATTTAAATATCATCTCATCATGATTATCAAACAATAATAATACCTCAATGTCGCTTTTAATTATAATTTCCAAATTAGGGTCATTTCTTGAAAAAATATTGTTTTTTATAACGTAATAAAAAATTTCTTTTTGATTTATTTTCATATTTAAAACATAATCTTCTACAGAAATAAGAGATGTATTTGATTTTGTCGAAAAAAATCTTAAAAGATGGAAAAAATCTTTTAACAAAAATTTGTTATTAATTAGATTAATTTTTAATCTATTATTGTAAATTATCCAAAAATAAGAATAAAATTTTGAATTTCCTAGAGAAAAGTTTGATAACAATTCAATAACTTTTTTGGAAATTTCATTTTTGATTTTAAGTTCCTGAACCTCACTTATTCCTTTTTTAGAAATTTTTTTAAAGAAATCTCTACGGATTTTAAATGAACCCAATCCAAAAGAAAGCCAGGTAGGAGTAATTTTCTCCAAAAAAAAATTAAAACGATTGTTTTCATTCCCAAATGAATATTTAAAATTAAATAATGAGTACTGATTATTAAAAAAGTTAGATTCAAAATATCTTGGAAAATAGATTATTATATCTAATTGAAATTCTAGGAGACATGTAAAATGAACCATACACATAGGGTAATTCCAACGCGAGGCTAATTTTTTAAATAATTTAAAATAATCTTCTTTTGAAATAAATTTAATTGAAGAACTTAAGAAAGAATCTTTGGTTATTTTTTGATTATTTTTTTTAGATAACAAATCTTTAAAATTTAATCCGTAATTTATCAAATTTGATTTGATTTTCATCCATATTGGTAAAACAATAGAATTTTTTTTGTAATTTTCATAAAACTTCCCTCTTTTTAAATACACATTATTACAATGGTTTTTATTTAAATAAAAAAAAGTAAAAGAAATCGTCTGAGATGAAAATAAAGAATTAATTGAAATACGATTATTTTTCAAATCTATTTCAAGAAAAGTTAGATAGGATGTACCTATTTTTTTTGAAATTATTCCTACAATCATATTTTGACTATTACTTTGCTGTTTAAATATATCAGGACATATATTTTTTTGGAAATTTTTTGAGTTTTCTATTTTCGGAATCGAGGGTAGACATATTGAATTAAAAAAAGAAAAAATATCTTTATTATTATAACCAAATCCGTTGTTAAAACTACGAAACTGTTTGGGGAACTCTTCAATTTTTATTTCATTTGAATCTATACTTATTCCATAAATTTCTTTGATTTTCAATATTTTCTCACAAGTTAGAAAAGATTCAGATATAAAATTGTCAAGGTCCAATTTAATATTAGAATTATTTATTATGTAATTTTTATAAATCCAGAGTTTGAAATCATTTGAATTGAAATTTTTTTTGTTGGATGTTTTTTCATTTTTGCACATATTTATTTTTTTATATAAAATAGATCTATTTTCATTGAAAATAGATCTATTTGTGGAATTCTTTATATTTTTATAGAAAATAGAGTGTGTTGAAATTATCTTAGAAAAATAATTTAATTTTAACATTACTTTACAATATTAAATTTATAATAATCATAATTTTATATTAATTAAAATATATAATATAATTAAAATGAGCATATTAAATCCATATCTAGTATCAATGTTTAAGTATAAAGAAATTGCTATCTACAAAGCAAAAAAATTATCGAGAAAATATAAGCCAATTATAAAAAACTGTGCATTAAATATCTACAACAACAATGTAATTGATGGAATAATTATTCCAAATGTAGAATATATAGAAAATAAGGTGAAATATACAAAATGGACGATCGAGTCATGTGAAATACTATGTGGAGCAATGGTGTTTGGAACAATTTATGATAAACTAAAGTGGCGGATCCTTGGATTTCAATATTGTCTTTGGCTAGGTTCTGTCAGTAAATGTAACTATGGGATTCATATGTCATTCATCGGGGTTCTGGTGGCAATGTATTCATTAACCATGTCGATTTCATTGGAATTTCTAGAATTACCATCATCAATGATTTTCAAGGAGATAGACTTATGTGCCTTTCGATTAGGACTATGGACGATTACTTCAGCTAATCTTTTTTACTGGTTCAAAAGTAAAATGGAATTACAATATGCTCTAGGAAAATATAGACCAAAAGACAGGCTAAATAAAATGGAATTATTCTGCCAAATCATAGGCGATGATGTAAATAAAGTAAGAAGAATGTGGCGAAGGACAATCAAATTAATTTGTCTAAATTTTTTACTAAGAATATTTGAAATTTACATAAAAAATATTAAAAAAGACATGATTAAAAAAGAAATGGAGGCAAGAAAAAAAATAATCCAATAATTAAATAATCAAATAATTTTTGTTTTTTGTTTTAAAAATAATTTGGTTGCGGTAACCCAGGTAACCAGAAATCGAACTAGGGACCTTTAGATCTTCAGTCTAACGCTCTCCATCAGTATTTTCAACTGAGCTATTACCGCTACTATAATAATCATTGGAAATGTAATAAACTAAAGAACTATAACCTCTAAAATCACAATTTCTTAATAAATTTCCAGCATCACAATTGAGGGGACTACTTGGTTCGGGATTACCCAAAAGAACAATCAGTGCTTGACAAGCAAGGGACAAACTCCAAGCTGGTGTCCAATGACTTTTTAATATGTCCAAACAGATTTCTCCGGATAATAAATGGATATTTGGGTGAAAAATTTCCGTCTGAAAAGAAATTTCTGGTGGTGAAATTGGATATGACATTGGAATTTTGCATTTAATTTCAAAATATCCGTTCTAGAAATTGTATTTTTCTGAGTTATAAAAAAGAAAAATCAATTGTACCTACCTGATAAGGTGTTCCAACTGGTCCTTCTAAACGACCATCCCATTTATGTAAATTACTTTCATCAGGATATAATTTAAAGTTTAGCTCTTTTTCCTTTTTTAAATCACTAAATTCTTTTAGCAACCTATTAGAAGTAGACATTTAGATTTTTATCACAGCCCAAATTTTAAATGGGTAGAGTTATTAGATCACAAAGAAAAGGGGCAGGTGGAATATTCAAGGCTCATGTTACTAAAAGAAAAGGGAATCCGTGCTTTAGAGCACTAGATTATATTGAAAAATGTGGTTTCATAAAAGGAATTATAAAATCAATCATACATGATCCTGGAAGAGGGGCCCCACTAGTTAGAGTACAATTTAAAGGTATTAACAAATACAAAAAAACGATATCAACATTTATTGCTGTAGAAGGAATGTATAATGGTCAATCCATATACTGCGGTTCCAAGGCAAAAATGATGATTGGAAATATTGTTCCTATCAAAGTAATTCCCGAGGGGACCATTTGTTGCAACGTTGAAGAAAAAGTTGGAGATAAAGGGAAATTAGCCAGAGCTTCAGGAAATTACATTACCATAGTTAATCATTTAAATAATCAAAAAACTCGAATAAGATTGCCCTCGGGGTCCAAAAAAATTATTCCTTCTAAGTGTCGAGCAATGATTGGATTAGTAGCAGGAGGGTGTAGGACTGACAAACCATTGTTGAAAGCAGGAAGAGCATTTTATAAATTTAAAGCAAAACGGAATTGTTGGCCCGTTGTAAGAGGTGTAGCTATGAATCCAGTTGATCACCCTCATGGAGGTGGAAATCATCAACACATTGGACATTCTTCAACTGTTAAAAAAGATGCCCCCCCTGGCCGAAAAGTCGGACTAATTGGTGCTAGGAGAACAGGTAGATTACGAGGAGTTCGAAAAATTCATCAAAATGATATTTAAACTTAAAGTATTTAAACTTAAAGTATTTAAACTTAAAGTATTTAAACTTAAAGTATTTTAAAATGAAGAAAATTTTAAATTCTAATGGCCTTAAAAAATTCTTAAAGAGAAAATTTCCCAATTTAGTTTTGGAAATAAGAACCAAACAGTTTATTGAATCTTTTATTTTTAAATATCTAAAAATCTTGCTCAGAAAGTGTTGTTTGTTAGTAAAACATAGAAATGGTAATCTTCTCAAGGTACGTGATGTCAAACTTACAGTATAAAAAAAATTACAAATAGTTAGAAATTCATTATACAATTTTAAAAGAATTAACAATGGAGCATGGAAACTTTAGATAGAAGATAATGTTCATCGATCGATACTAGAACATAAACTAAAAACAATTTCTTTAATGACATATTCTAATTCACATTCTCGGATTTTACACTTTCTCCACCATGGGTTTCCCTTTACATAACACATTTTCATAGTGAAACAAATATTTGAAATAATTAAGGAATTGCTGTTTAATTTTATAAATAACAAAATATTAAGATAATGAAATAAATTATCAAAGAATATACTTAAAAATCCACTTAAAAGATTACGATTTAATCTCTTTTTGAATAATGTACCTAAATCTAAAATCATATTTAAAATGTTCGAAAACTTATTAAAAAATTTAGTATAAAAAATAGATCCACAGCAATTTAAAAATTTGCTAAAATTTCCAGTAACTAGTTGTGATATTCTAGAAGTTTCTGTGTATCGTAATCGGACTAATTTTTTAATGCTGAACTTTTTTCTAATCCAAAATATCTTGGATTTCTTTAAAATTCTAAACAGTGAATTAACCTTTTCATAGATTCGAGCACTAATAAATGTGGATATTATTTCCCAAAAAACTAATGGTATCTTAACAATATTCCTTAAAATATATATATACTTAGTAAAATTACAAGTTTCCTTATGGTAATCATAGTTTACGACATTAAATTTTGTTCTGATCATAAAACCTAAATTTTTATTAGTATTATTTAATTTGTGGACTTTACAAAATAGTTTTTCAAACATAAAAAACCTAAATACTTTTTTATATTAAAAAAAGACATACTTGTTTAAAATATTAAATGAAATAATTTTCTTTTTGGAACAGGTAGAGATAAATAATAGATTTCCTTTGTTTAAAGGTATAAAAGATGGAAATTTATCAACAGATCTTATATCGTTTGAGACTTTTTGAAATAGCCAATTTGTTTCTTTTTTGGTAGGATTAGTTTTGGATCTTTCTGTAAATTTTAGAATCATGTTAAAAGATTTTGATAAAAATTCTACTTCATTTAAACAACTTAAATCCGTCGCGTTATTAATTTTTTTTTTGTAATTATCAATTTGAATTGAGATTGAGATTTTTTTATCTAAGACATTCTTTGATAAATCGAAAGTTTTTTTTAGTCTATTGATAGAATTTTTTAAAAAACAAAAGATTCTAAAATTTAAAAATGTTATTTTTAAATATTTATAACTTATAAAAAAATTAACCATATTTTTTAAAAATATTCTTATTATAAAATAAGTTGTCTCATAAAAATCTTCAAACTTTTTAATAAATTTTGATCTTATCATAGTTAATATAATTAATGAAACATTTAGATACTTACAGATTTTCCAATTATTTGATTTTTATAATTAATATAATGAAAATTAAAGTAAATTGTAGATCTCTTATGTGAGATTTTTTTAATAGATGGTCATAAAAATCTTTTGATACGGAAATTAAAAAAAATCTCATACTTAGGATTTAGCATAGTATTTTATGTAAAGTTTATTTATGTTGATGATTAAATGAAGTTTTATATTTGCATTAAATAAAGCAAAAATTAGGGAGCTCCAAGAAAGGGTTTTTAATTAAGCATTTAAAATGCTTTTTCTTAAAAATTAATTTAAAATGCATTTGATCATATTTTTTCTGTATTTATGTTTAATTTCTATTTTTGAAAATCTAGTTAATTATCATCCACACATAATCAAAATGTTTTTTGTTGCAGAATTTAAATTTATCATTTAGTTACATTTAATTAAATTATGAATAATAAATCTATTCAATCATATTCTTTTGAGTTTTATTTAAAAATATATCCAATAACGTTTTTAAATCGGTTGGATCTTGAAAAAGGTGATAAAGTTCTTCTTCCGTCGATTATCCTAAAAAAATTAAGTGACTCTGATATAAAAGGCCCAATAATATTTGAATTGACAAATACTACCTCTAATAAGGTAAGTCATTGTGGTGTTATGGATTTTACAGCTGATGAGGGATGTGCATATTTACCTAGATGGATGATAGAAAATTTATGTATAAACGAAGGAGAAATTCTTCGATTTAATCATGTATCTTTGGAAAAGGGAAGTTACGTTAAATTTCAGCCTCAAACGCACGATTTTTTTGAAATATCTAACCCCAAAGCAGTACTAGAGGCTAAATTAAGATACTTTACTTGTTTAACAAAGTCAGATATAATTGCAATAGAATATAATAATAAAATTTATTGGATTAATATTTTAGAAGTAAAACCGGGAATTGCAATATCAATAATAGATACTGATATCGATGTAGATTTTGGAACACCTGTTATAAACAAAAAGATAAATACTCAAAAACTAATTAAAAAAGACGATTTAAAAGATGTTGGAATTGAAAGTGATGAAACTCAGCTTCACTACGACGATTCTTCTTCGATAGAAAATGAAGGTACTGAAAAATCTTTTGGGGGAAAAGGTCATTTTAATAAGAAACTTCAATAGATTAATTATAAATATTCTGTTATATCCGATGGCATTTCTTCGATACTTGTACTATAATAAACTTCGATTTCTCTGAGCACAGGAACATCTAATCTACCTAGAAAATTAATTGCCAACCCTTTCCGTCCAAATCGCCCAGATCTTCCTATTCTATGAATGTAACTTTCTTTACTCATAGGAAGATCGTAATTGATGACCAAGGAAACTTGCTGTACATCAATCCCTCTAGAAAGTAGATCAGTTGTTATTAAGACCTTTATGGATCCAGATCTAAAGTTTTTCATAATATTTCCCCTTTCTAATTGATTCATATCTCCATGTAACTGAGATACATTAAATCCATTTTTTATCATTTTAGTTATTAGCCATTCGACTTTTCTTCTGGTATTAACATAAATAATTGCTTGATTAATTCTTATTTTTTTGTATAAATCACATAATACATTTAATTTCCAATCTTCTTCATCTACAGCAATATAGAATTGTTTAATTCCTTCTAGTGTTAATTCATCTTTTTTAACTAATATTCTTACAGGATCATTCATAAAAAGTTCAATAATCTTTAATATTTCTTTAGGAAGTGTTGCAGAGAAAAATGCAATATTTGAAATTTTTGGTATATATTTTATTATTTTAAATACTTGAACTTTAAACCCTTTAGAAAACATTTCATCGGCTTCATCAATTACGATAAAATCTAAACCTGAAATCATTTTACTATTATTAGTAAATAAATCTAATAATCTTCCAGGAGTTCCAATTAAAACACTGGGAGGAATTCTTTTATAACATTGTAAATCAGCAGATATTTTAGATCCTCCTGTACAAACTTGAGTTTGTAACTCCATAAAACACCCTATAGAATTATAAACTTCTTGAATTTGAAAAGCAAGTTCACGAGTAGGTGAAAGGATAAGTATTTTTATAATTTTAGAACTTGATTCTAAATTTTGTAAAGTTCCTATTACAAAAGTAGCAGTTTTTCCTGTCCCAGATTGAGCTTGAGCAATGATATCTTTTTTCATGATTAATGGAACAATACCTTTTTTTTGGATAATTGATGGCTTTTCAAAGCCATATTTATAAATTCCTTTAAGAAGTTTTTTTTTCAAATTCATATCTTCAAAGGTTTCAGCTCTCACCATAATATCTTTATTATTGATAATCTGAATATTTTCTTCCTTTTTAGCAAATAGAGACTCCATAAAAAAAATATTTACAATGGCGGGAATAAAAAAATTTATATTTAGTTTTTTTTTAAATTTAATAGTTATATAAATCTAATTAAATTTCAATTTTTTTTTATTAAAATATAAGTTCACATTAACTAAAAAGTCAATTAAAAATGAATAAAAGAAAAGAAAATGAACAAGATTTCAATGTAAATTCAAAAAAGATACAAATTAAAATAACCAATGAAAATTTTAGGGAAAAAAACCATGATTACCGATCAGATGAGAATCTAATTAGTAAAATTATAGATATTCCTAAAGTTGAAAACATTAACCTTCCTCTTTTGGGTGAGTGGATTAAAGTTTCAAATAAGCAAAGTATAGAATATCAAAAAGTTTTTAAAAATAGTCAGCAAAATTTTATAAAAAATACCCAAGTTTTATTCATGAGGTATGAGTTATTCCATCTGTGTTTAGCTGAACTTGTTTATGAGTCAAAAGGAAAAAATTCTACAAACTCATTTATTCTTGGCCAGATTTCTAAAATTCATGAACGACTTTTTAAAACTGGTCTTAAAAACTTGGCCAATGTTTTTGAAAATGAAAATTATTTAAAAAAAACATATATTAATAATACAATAATACAAAAAGGAATTGGTAATTTATCAAAAAGTGAAACTGATAAATCTGTGAGATTTAAAACTAATATTTTAAAAAATCATTTCACTACTAAAAAAAAGAAATTACCCTTTAGTTTCATATGGACCCTTTATCGCAATTTCCCTATACTATCATGGGCTCCTCAATATAGATGGAGAAATTATTTAAAGGATGATATTGTAGCAGGAGTCACGGTTGGAGTTATGCTAATAGCACAAGGTATGGCCTATGCAAAACTTGCAGGACTCTCTCCTGAGTACGGTTTATACTCGTCAGGGTTACCTCTTTTCGTCTATCCCTTGTTTGGAACCTCAAGACATTTAGGTGTCGGTCCTGTAGCCTTAGTGTCACTTTTAGTGTCACAGGTTACTCTTTCCACAAACAACGCTGGTCACGAATACTCGCTTTCTGAAAAAACTTCTTTTGCCTTATTAATTGCATTTTGTGTTGGGATAGTTCAGATTTTTATGGCGTTCCTTCAAATTGGTTTTATAATAAATTTTATTTCACACCCAGTTATTGCAGGTTTTACTACTGCTGCTGCTTTTGTCATAATTCTTAGTCAACTTCAGCATATTTTAGGCTATTCTGTCCAAAAAACACACTATCCTTTTCTTACGTTATTTAGTTATATTTCAAATTTACATAAATTCAAATGGCAACCATTTTTATTTAGTCTTATTAATATTTCTCTCATGCAGATGATTAAAAAAATAAATAAAGAATTTAAATTAGAAATTCCTGGTCCAATTTTTTGTGTTTTTATGTCAATAATATTTACTCAAATTTTTAAACTAAACAGATTCGGTATTTCTATACAAAATAAGATACCTAAAGGTTTTCCTAGAATTAGAGGTCCTATTTTTAATGAATTTTCAAAAGTAGCTCCTACAGTTTTGACTATTTCATTCATAAATTTTATCGAAACTGTGGCAATTGCCTCAAAAATTGGAGAAAAACATGGTTACAAAATTGTTCCAGATCAAGAACTTCTTGGTTCAG
>Ga0105051_10006800_pt1 | contig 12151 bp, 11 predicted proteins | sample FRY02_FD_78383 | JGI IMG/M metagenome (GOLD analysis project Ga0105051, IMG submission 78383) | Freshwater microbial communities from Lake Fryxell liftoff mats and glacier meltwater in Antarctica - FRY-02 (megahit assembly) | ecosystem: Environmental > Aquatic > Freshwater > Ice > Glacier...
ACCGAAAAGTTGGACTTGCGCATGAACATGGAACTTGCTTGCAGGGGTCTCAACATGAGGTAATTTTTTGCAGCACCTCTACGAGGAGTTCCGGCGGATCACCATTGGCCCGGACTGTGGCGGTTCTGTATGCCGCTTGATTCTTGTGCAGGGACATGCCTAATTCCTGCTCGAGTATTGCTAGGGACTCTGACCAGGTTGGCCAATGGCTTGTCAAGTACTCCTCGAGGTTGCATTCGAGAATTGCAACTGTGGGCCAGACCTGGGTTGTTGGGAAGTCGGTTGGGTCGATGTTGAAATATTTCTGGTTGGTCGTGTTCGCCTTGACATTTTGATCGCGATCCTTCGGCTTACAGCCCTTGTCACCGTCAAACATTGCGTAAGTGGGTATACCGAGCGCTGTGAGAATCGCGTGCGCGAGCGGAATTAACGTCTTGCCGCCGACTTCGACGATGGAAACGCCTTCTGCCTCCAATATTCCAATACCCTCACGGTCGGATATTCCGTAGAGGACGGCGGCGTCTGTTGCCCCTTCCACCAGAATCGCTCGGGTGGCGAAAAGCGCTGATGTGAGTTTGTGGCTGATCACACCGTCAAGTTCCTTCATGACCTGGTTTTCGGATTTGATCTCCTTAAGACTTTCGTGCACGGAGTTAATCGTCGCCGAATTAATTGTGATGGCGGGGCGCGATTCCTCGGTTCGGACCAGCCGTCGAAGTTGGTGAAATTTCTGTGCTTCCACGAAGTATTGGCTGTGGGTTGCGTAGGTGACCTGCATCTTCTTCTCTGGATCTTCTGCGAGCGATCTCAACACTCTGGCAAATCCTTGAGCTTGCGTGGGATGCTGGAAGAGTTCTGGTTCTTCAATTGCCAGGCAAATTACTCCGTTTGAGTTCGTATTTTTGGATTCAGCGAGCACTTGTAGAGATGCAACCAATAACGCTCGTTGGAAGCCGTGGCCCTGGCCTTCCACCTCAGTTGCCGTAAGTCCATCACGGATAGCCATTTTGAAAGACGTCTTAGTGGGTCGCGAAACCATCTCTGCTGGCGAAATTTCAACCTCTCGACCTGCGGAGTAGCTCTTGACTACTTCTGTGAGTCTTGCCGCTAAGCGACCCAATTCTGGGTTAAATTTTTCATCAAATACCACCTGCTGGGCTCGTCTACTCGCTTCAACGATCTGGGCAATCTCACCATCTGCTGCTGAGCGATCAATGGAGCGCTCCAGAATTTGTCCAATAACACTGCCCTTAGCATCCTGCGCCTGTTCGCTTGCCCGCAAATCTGCTGAAACCAGAATGTAATTGAAGAGATCGCTCATCTGGCCGTTACCGTTGAAGCCGAAAAAGTCTGTTCTCAGATTCTCAGGTACATCTTCAAGATCGTTGGGGTGGTTCGCTTCCCACTCGGCAATTGCTTGATCAATCGCTAACTTTGTCGTGGCAACTGGTAGCCCTAGGAGTGGTTCACGCTCTCTTATCCCCGCGTATAAGACTTTCTTTTCGCTCACCGGTTCCTCCGATTTAATCGACTCGAATGGCTTGTATCCTTTAGTGTTCGCCGATAAATACTCATCACCCGTCGTGGGGTGCGTCTTCCACGCCGTAAAGAGGGTCGCACCTAAAGGTGAATACTTGTTGAGCGTATTTTTGTCGTCCTGCGTTAGATGAGCAAAAGTTACTCGCACCTCGATACTTTCACTTGTTCTCCCGTGCGAGCAGTCCGACTCTGCGAGGGAATCGGTGGTGCTGTTGAAGAACCATTCCAGTGCTCTGAGGACTGTTGACTTCCCCACTCCATTAGGTCCAATGAATGTGGTCACAGAATCAAACTCGATTTCAACATCCTGCAGAGCCCGGAAGTTCTTGATGTGAACAGTTTTGATTTTCATGGTTGATCTCCCCGTTTGGTTTCTAGATCTTTCGGTACGGATATTGGCCCTTTATGTGTTGGTTCAAGTATGTCGTTTTGCTTACCGAATCTCGGAGCCCACGAAACTTTTCACTCGGTACATTCGAGTATTCATAGATTGAGCCACTTTTAAAGCCCACCCGGAGAGTTCGACTTCGCTCGTCGTATCCAATTTCTTTCACGTTGCTGCTTACTACAGAGTGCATTTCAATATTCATCCATCTATTCCTCTTCACTTGGTCTGGGTTGCTTGATGGATAATCGTGGTGTTAAAAAACCGACGAAAATTTTTTTTATCAGTTTTTCTATCATCAGTGACAGCTCCTAATCTGTTACAGTTGAAGCCAAAGGGACGAAGACTTTCGCCAATAATTCTCTAGCATCTTTCCACGAATTGCTGGCCACACACCGAATCCGTGCCGACGCGTCAAGATTGGTTCCCAACCATATTCATCGAAAATCCCGCTTGTCGTGCTCAAGCATTTATCGGTTGGTCGACCGTAGGAGCGAACATTGTCCTTATTGAATCCAGGAAAGCGGTGTTCTGGAAACCGCGCTTTGCAGTAAGACGTGATCATCTATCGCTTGAATCAACTTGTACATTCCGGTTGATGGGTTGTTCTCAGGGAAAGTGGTTTCAGTTCGTGCATGCTTGGCGTCCAATTGCCGGGAACGCGTTATCGCATGGGAGACACGTGGAAGATACTTCTGACCGCTTACGTATTTAGTCTGCTCACCGGTAAGTTTGTTAAGCATTTTGAATGCGTCTTCGGTTGAGAGAAATTTAGTGCAATCCGCAAAATGCCATACCAGCCAGATTTCAAAGGCCGGATTACTAAATAGTGTTTCTATGCCTTGCTTTTTTGATCGAATCTCAACTTGGATCAGGTCCGCATGCTGATTTGGAGACTCGACATCGCAAATGATCCACCACTTCTTTGCCGACTTATCCATTTTTGCATTGTGAGCATGCTCCAACAGTTTCTTGGGCTGAGCGGTGTGGGTATCTATGTTCAAAGTTAGTCCCACGGTGAGGTCACGTGGGATACAACTCCGAATAGCTTCAACGTATTGGATCTCGCTTTTCCCTTCGCAGAAAATGTGCCAGACTTCGTTTCGTTGCTTCCTATTCGCCTTTCGAGATAACTGCCGATCCGGCCGACGATCTCGCACGCTCGGTCACCCTGTCTTTTCGAGGGAACGAAGTAGGTCACCGTAATTTAATTGTGGTACTGCTCCGTAATCCCCGCGCAAATACCTTCTTGAGACGTCCACTGAAGGTCGAACAGTTTCACCTGCAAATTCCATTAGTCCCCCAAGGACAGTTCCACCATCGGGTTGCTTTTCAGTGAACCAGACTTCATCACGATTGAGGTGACTCATCAGGTTTGTGTCGTGAGCCGTGAAAATAAGTTGCGCGCCCTTGGGATTAGTTTCGACATCGGTGAAGAGATCAATAAGTGCTCCCGCCAACCGCGGGTGAAGGCTGGAATCAATCTCATCGATTACAAGAAGTTTGCCTTGAGATAACGCATTAAGAACAGGGCCGATGAATGAAAACCAAATCCTTGTGCCTTGAGATTCTTCGCTGAATCCCAGCGGTACCGGTTCGGTATCCGTGTTGTGCATGAAACGTAAACGTCGAAGTTCTCTCGCCTTACCGGATTGGGAATCAACGTGCGAGATTAAATCGACCTTGACATCTGCTATCCCAAAGTCTGCCATGCGCAATAAGGAAAGTGCCTGGTCTCTCATTAATTCAGTTCCAACTTGACTAGGTAGTTCGCCTGAACCTAACTCACTGACATCGAACTCCTGCGCGAACAGATCCCTAGTCTCTTGTTCAATATGGCGAAATCTTCGACCCGAACCAAGACGCGAAAAATTTAGAGCTGCGACCCTAATGAACTGAATCTGCACCAACTGGTCAACAAAGTCTGAAACTATTTCTGATCTATACCGGTGGGCTAGTGTCAAAGCCAACGATTTTTCGGTCAAGAGTTCTCTGGTTCCGGCCAATTCTCCTAGACCCGACTGAAAGGAAAGATTATTCGATTCCCGCACGAAGATTTTGCGCCTTACCGCTTTCGGGTAGTGAAAAAGAGCCTCATATCTCACTTCGCTACGACTGAGTTCTAGTTCATAGCGATACCTCACACCCTTGACCATCAATTCAATTTCAAAGTGTGAAAAAGAATCAGCGTTACTGTCCAGAACAAACGGTTCAATGGGGATTTCATCTCCCCATTCTTGAAGTGATTTCTGGACGTTTTCAACCAACCAATTCATGGCGGCAAGCAGGTTGGACTTGCCTGATGCATTAGCGCCGTAGATTCCTGCGAGCGGAAGTAAGCCCTCCCGAAAGCGATCAAATCTCTTAACAGATTCTCGCTTCTTGTCCACAGCAATCATGGACAACTCGGCAGACTCGCGAATCGACCGAAAATTAGAGACCTCAAAACGGATTAGCATTTTCCACCTTTTCTATTCAAGTCCCAATCTAACCATTGATTTCGTCAATAATTTACCAAAAATGGGGTTTTGGTCGATTTAGGATAGAATAAATCTGTTTCTAATAAGCCCGCCTTTGGGGTTCACTCGGGACGCTGCGCGAGAATGTGGCGTTGGGGATTCCGCCGGAGTTCATCGATAATTCCCTCGCGTGTAGACCACTCGCGCGGGACGGGATCGATACCGCTGTTGGGGAGAATGGTGATGGCATTATCCGGTGGTCAATGCCAACGCCTAGTCATCGCCCGCGCCCTCTACAGCCAACCCAAGTTTCTGGTGCTGGATGAAGCTACTTCGGCATTGGACGTTGAAACCGAACGGATCATTACGGAGACTCTGGACTCCCTTGCAGGAGACGTCACCTTGATAGTGATTGCGCACCGGCTCGCTACAGTGCGGCACTGCGATCAAGTCATTCATCTCTCCGTTGGGCGGATTACTGGGCGGGGGATCTTTGAGGAAGTGCGGGCGCAGGTGCCGGAGTTCAACCGGCAGGCGGAGTTGTTGGGGCTTTGGAAATTAGTCTAAAACTGATTTCATCTGTCCTGCGTCAGAGGCACTTAGGGTTGCGGAATTCGTGTATTACTGGGAATTCTTTCCCTGCCTTGATTTCCAAACTCGCATGGGAAGAGCCAAGACAAGCACCGAAACGAGATAAGCGATCACCGTGCTTGCTGCAAGTCCGTTTGCTTCAAATGATTGGATCATGGAAATGGTTGCTAACAGCAGTGTGACGGCAAGGATTACGTCGCTGACGGCCCAAAGTCGCATTCGTCGTCGAGATAAAGCTATGTTTCCTATGACCACATTTAGAATAATGAGTGGTAATGAAAGGGCAAGGATTCGAATCGTCACAACTGCCGGGTCGAAATCTGTTCCGAGAAGTGAAATGGCTGGCGCACAAATAATCAGTGCAACAGCGGTCACTACCGCGGCTGCAAAGGACCGGGTGATTAGGAATGTGATTTGTGTGGATTCTTGAATCCGGGTCGCCTCACGGTGAAGTCGTCCAAGGCTTGCATCAACAAATGACATGGGTATAAAACTTGCACCTGTCACGATTCGAAGCGCAATCATGTAGGTTCCAATCGCTTCGCTACCCGCAACGTTTAAGAGCAAAGTGAGTGCAAACCAGTTTGCGAGCGCGATCGATTGACCTGCGATTCCGGGAGCGATACTTTCCCGCAGCAACTCTCGAGCGTCGGAAAAGAGAAGGTAAAATTGATGACCTTGTTTTTCGGTGCGTCGTGACGGTTCCAAACGCCGAGTGAGGCGGACTGCCGCTACACACCCGATAACTTCGGCGACAGCAATCGCACTGATGATCAAGGGTACTGATTGCGTCGTTGCAAATATCACAGTGACCGTACCCACCAACACTGCCTTGCCGAGTGAAATGAAAGTCCATGATCTAAATGATTGTCCACCCGTCAGAGCGGACATGGCGACTGCGCTGAGAGCTTGGGCGCAGGCCATAACCATGATGGCACCGACAAGGAGACCCCATGGCGCTTCTTCCCACGTGTTCCAGAACCCGTTTTGGCCCGTGAACCACAGCAGCGCTAAACCCACAAAGGTAGCGCCAATTGTGGTAGCGCCCACCAGGAGAAAAGCTGCCGAAAGAGTCCTTTTGACCGCGCGAGGTCGTTGCGCCACTTCACGCACCACGATTGCGGGGACGGCCAATGAGCCGATGCCGGCGAAAGTAGCGACAGTTGCCAAGAGATAACCCAACCCTCCGAATCCCACCACTCCCAAAATGGCAGCAGCCCCAAGTGAACTGGCGAGGGAAGCCACGCGGGCGCCACCCGACCCAAGCGAAAGGATCGCGCTGTCTGCTAAGAGCTTATTGACTCGGCTTCGTGTCAGAGTGTTTCCTAATTTCCGTTGATAGAACACGTGAAAGTTGTGTGGGGATCATGACGAGCCTAACGCCCAAGTATATTTGTGACATGAAGATTGGGGCTTTCACTGTGGCTACCGGCCCTTATTTAGAGTATTGGTGGCAACAAGCCCAAGATGCCGACACCCGACTTTTCTCAGACCACGCATTGACACTCGTCGTGTTTACCGACCGACCTTCAGAGGCTTCCAAGTTTGCGAGAGAGTTATTTCGCGCTCAAGTTCGGGTTGTGGCGATCCCAACATTGTCATGGCCGATGGCCACGATGGCTAGATACGAATTGATTAGTGAGATGAACATAGAAGATGAATTTGATGTCGTGCTGCATCTTGACGCCGATACGCGAATTGCGCAAGAAGTAGGCAGAGAACTAGAGCCCGAACGATGGGAGGGTGGGATTGCACTGGTGGCTCACCCTGGATTTTTCCGCCCTGCACATGCCCTACTAACTGCATTGCGGTTGCCGCGTACGACCGTTTCCGATTTAGCGGGATTAATTCGGGGGGAAGCAGGAATTGGTCAGTGGGAACGGCGATCAAAATCAACCGCCTTCGTCCCGAGGTCGCGACGAAAACAGTACGTTTGTGGCGGAGTGTGGTTCGGTAGAAGTCCAGAGTTTTTCACAATGACACGCACCCTTGCCGCTCACACGCTCACCGATAGGCGACGAGGAATCACGGCCCGCTGGCATGACGAAAGCCATCTCAATTGGTTTGCGGCCCACCACAAGTTCACATTGCTTGACTCTTCTTACTGCTACGTCCATGGAAGTAAAAGTCTAAGCGGATTAGTCCCTCGAATCATTGCTGTCGACAAAGGTGATGCGAGGGTGCGGTCCTAGTGAGTTCTGACATGGTTGCCGAGGTTGAGCCCGTCATTATCGAGACACTGGGTGGACTTGGCAACCAACTATTCCAATACGCCTTTGGTAGAGAGTTGGCTTATTCTTGGGGGTGCGACCTTCTAATCGACCCATGGCACCACAACATTCCCGGGGCACGTCCTTTTGAACTTGACCACTCAGCTGTTAATGCGACAATTCTGAGATCTTTGACTGCCGGTGAAGCGCGGCCCGCTGTTATTGGGAAAGGGCTCGCACTCACACGGCTACTGTGGCGCAAAATCTACACACAACCGGGTGATACGAGGAAAAAGCATTTTGGATTTGATCCTGACCTTCTTGCGGCAAGAAATCTACACCGACTTACCGGTTACTTTCAATCATGGCGATATTTCCCCAATGTTGCCGATCAGCTCCGCCGTGAATTGATGGACCCCTTGGCAACTGCTCCGTGGGTTACGGCCTCCGATACTGATTTGAGGGAGGTGAACCCATGGGTAGCCATCCACGTTCGACGCGGTGACTACGGGACTCCTCGTGGACTGGCAAGGCACGGAACCCTCGGGCTGGATTACTACGAAGCCGCGTGGGAGCACGTTGTTGAAGTCATACCCGGAGCGGTGCCAGTTCTATTCTCCGATGAACCGGGCCCGGCACTTCAACTTTTGAGATCCGTTGTTCCAGATATTATCGTGATTCAACCGCCCGATGGTGCATTGAGCATCGACATCATGCGACTCATGTCCCGGGCAGATTCCGTCGTTACAGCTAACAGCACATTTAGTTGGTGGGGTGCCTGGCTAGGTCAGAAAAAGGGTCGACTTGTGGTGGCGCCTCGTCGGTGGTTTGCGGAGCCAACCCTTGATTCAACTGACGTGATACCTCCTGAATGGCGAAGCATTTAATCCCAGCACACATGGTGGTAGATTGAGGTTCCAAAGTGAGGAATATTTTTAATGTTAAGGCGGTGCTTTGAGCAGTTCAGTTGATGTTTTGTTACCTATCCGTAGTCCTGCTCCATTTCTTGAATTCACGCTTAAGTCGATGCTGGAACAATCGATCCTTGATTTTCAATTAATTGCAATACTGGACGGGCCAAGTGCTGAGATTGAAGCCATAGTTGCAAAATTTTTCCCACAGGCGCGAATCATTCATATTGCAGTCGCCAGCGGAATTGCCGTGGCACTTAATACCGGTTTAGAATTGTCGACAGCAGATTACATCGCCCGTATCGACGCCGATGACATGATGGAACCTACCCGTTTAGAGTTGCAACGAGACTTCCTTGACGCGAATCGCGATTGCTTAATGGTCAGCAGCGCCGTCACCATAATCGATAAACTTGGATTCAGAATCCGAGGTCGAGTAACTCCGATTCGTTCAAATAATCTAAATGGTCGCCTTAAGTGGAGGAACCCTATTGCGCATCCTTCGGCAATATTTCGCCGAGAAGCAGTTGCGAAGTTGGGTGGTTATTCCACCTCTGCCAACTTCCTGGAAGACTATATCTTGTGGCTTGCATTAGCCACACGAGGTGAAATTGCCGAACTCCCGGTGACCCTCACCAAGTACCGCGTACACGGAGGTCAATTAACTAATTCAGTCAAGTTCGAGGAACAAGGTCTCAAAGAATTACGCAAAGCAAAAGAAGCCTTGGCTCGATCGAAAGGCGAATCAGTAACTGCTTCTCGACTCCGACATCAACTGTGGTGCTCGTATCAATTTTTTCGTGGTCGAATGTAACGTTTGTAAACCCGACTTATCTTTTGATTTTGAGGTATTGGATATTGAATATTGGACGAGCCTTGGTCCCCTTCGGGGGTTGCCTTGTCACTCCCCCGAATAAGACACACACCTGCTAACGAAAACGGTACCCAAAAGATAGCAAGATCTGCTGTGGCAGTTGTGAGTGCTAATGGTGCGATCGCGATCCACATGAGGATCGCGATGTGTCCATGGGAACAACTGAGTGCTGCTCGTAGAAAAAGTGCCACCATGATGATCCACAGCGATAATCCCACAACGCCGAGCTGAACCCCGAGTTGCAGCGGGACGCTATGTGGATCGTAATTACCGAAGTTCGCGCCCGGAACATTCGCCGCCTGGATTCCCAAACCGTAACCCTTCGCTCCCCAATCACCCACAAGTTCAAGGTACTGCGTCCAAATCTGTAATCTTCCGTTGAGATCGGCAACAGCGGGGTCTGAGAAGTCAATGGATCTGTCGAATATTAATCCTGAAAAGGGCCCAGCGACATCGGACGTAACTCTTGACTTCAGATCCGAGAAGGGCCCAACGAAAAGAGACGTAACTACTGTGGACCAAAAAATCGTCATTAGGGCGATCACAAAAACGTGAATTTTGATCTTTTTCAACAGGACTAAGACTGTTATCGCAATATAAAGAAGAACTAGCCCTAACAACGCTGAACGCGATGCAGCTAGCACAATTCCACTTATCAAGATCGCAGATGCCGCGAGGCCCATGATTCGGGTACTGAGTCGCGATGCAGTTGTCCAGACGGTGATGGCCGACACGTAACCAATGAGAAGTGCGAATGACGCCGTGTTGGGGTCCATTAAACCCAGCCAGGGCCGTACGTTATTGCCGCTCTGTGCGAGTAGCACCCCTGCGGTTCCAGCCGTAGAGATTGCCAGAGTCCCCAGCAAAACACGTATCGCCTTGCCGGAAAGTTGAGACACTGCCCATGTAGCAGCTATCAAACTTGCTAATTGAAGACTCCTGCCCAGAGAGTAGCGAGGATCAAGACTCCACAGAAGGCTGAGGAGGGCCCAAATCAGAATTGCAATGGCCCATGTCCAGGGGCTCAACAGAATTGAGCGGAGAGTCCTACCTTTCCAGTCAAGCGATTGGGATCTGGCGACCAACCCCAACGCAATAAGGGTAACTGTTATTGACAGAGTCCAGACGGTTCCGAGTCTTCCTGAGGATGCAGACCGAATGGCCCATGTCCATGGCAGCGTTGCAACATAGGCAACTGCAAAGAATGGTAAAACTCCAACGGCTTTCTTGCGAATGGTGTCCATAAATCCCATGATAGTAAGCGCTCACGGATTCAATTGACGAATTATGTGACTCCATTCAAAAACTTGGAAGCGGAACAAGGGAAACAAGCATCTGGCGGGTCGAATTCTGTAGCGTTTGACGTTGCCGGGGTGATATCAGTAAATCCGGGGACTCTCGACGGTACTCTTGCCAGATTCGCAGATGTTTATGCAATTCGTCCTTGAGGGAGGTTCATTGGAATGGTGGGGTCAACAAGCGATGATGCACTCCGATGGTCAGTACCTTTGAACGACTTATCTCGGGGTTGGATTGCCAATTCGAGTGAGGTGCTGAAAGCTGTGCAGAGGGTGGTTGCCTCGGGTTCGTATATTTTAGGGAGGGAGGTTAAGGAGTTTGAGAAAGATTTCGCGCGCTATCTGGGAATAGAGAATGTGGTTGGCGTTGCATCCGGTTCAGATGCTTTGGAATTGGCCCTGCTGGCTGTTGGTTGCCGTACTGGTTCAACTATTGCTACCACTCCAAATGCTGGTGGTTACGCGAGTCTTGCCGCGGCTAACATCGAGGCGACGGTCTTGTATGCAGATATGGATCCCATCACGGAACTGCTAACCGCAAAAAGTGCTCGGGGTGTTTTAGTAAGGGATATTGACGCGTTGGTGGTCACTCATTCGTATGGAAACGTGGAGCAAGTTGATGAGATCCGAAAGCTTTGTGAACCTTTAAACGTACCGATTGTGGAAGACTGTTCGCAGGCCGCTGGCGCAAGTTTGGGGAGGCATAAAGTCGAATCATTTTGGGAGGCGGTGGCATTCAGTTACTATCCTTCAAAAAATTTTGGTGCCATGGGAGATGCTGGTGTTGTCACATCTCCCAGCCGTGACATTATCGAGAAGGTCCGTGTCCTAGCCCAATACGGCTGGGATAAGCCCTACCATGTCGTAGGACCTGACGGAATGAATAGCCGCCTTGATGAAATCCAAGCGACAGTATTACGGGTGGGGCTTCCACAGTTGGACACACTAAATAGGAAGCGCCGGGACATTGTCCGCTCATACGCTGCATCAGTGGAGGGTGTCGACATGTCTGTCATCACAGCATTTTCTGATGATTCCGTGGCGCATCTGGCCGTGATCATGGCAGGTAGTGAAAGCCTTCGCGAAAACGTGCGGGAACGCCTAACTAAGGCCGGGATTCAAACCTCTATCCACTATCCGGTACTCGATTATGAGCAACAGGGTTTTATGAAACCAGTGCACCCGGTGGCCACGCCCGTGGCAGACGATGTGTGTCGCAGAATTTTCACAGTTCCATGCTTTCCAAACTTGACTGACGTGGAAATTTCCCAATTCCGCTCAGTGCTTTCGCAACAGATCTCAGGAATTGATCATGGTTGATCCTCGGTACTCGATCGTCATTCCTGTTTATAAGAATTCAGAAAGTCTGCGACGTCTCCTCACGCAGTTGACGGTGCTGAGCGAACATTTGAATCATGACGTGGAAGCCATTTTCGTTGTTGACGGCTCGCCTGACATGTCGTTGAATGTCTTACTCTCGGAACTTCCTCAAATGCCATTTTCTGCAACAGTTCTTGAACTCTCACGCAACTTTGGTGCGTTCTCCGCTATTCGTGTCGGAATGGGTTCAGCGCGCGGCCAATACGTGGCTGTTATGTCGGCTGATCTTCAAGAGCCACCAGAGTTGATTGAGCAGTTTTTCGAAGTGCTGGAGAACGGCAAAGCAGATATCGCCCTCGGTAGTCGCGCGCATCGCACTGACTCAAGAATGACGACCGCTGCTTCGACTCTTTACTGGTGGGCGTATCGACGCACGATACATCGTGACTTACCCCGTGGTGGAGTCGATGTTTTTGCATGCACTCATGAAGTGGCAGCAACTGTTAACGAGTTGCCTGAATCCCATACGAGCCTTATTGGATTGCTGTATTGGATCGGGTACCG
>Ga0105051_10006808_pt1 | contig 12143 bp, 8 predicted proteins | sample FRY02_FD_78383 | JGI IMG/M metagenome (GOLD analysis project Ga0105051, IMG submission 78383) | Freshwater microbial communities from Lake Fryxell liftoff mats and glacier meltwater in Antarctica - FRY-02 (megahit assembly) | ecosystem: Environmental > Aquatic > Freshwater > Ice > Glacier...
CGTGCGCCGCTTGGTCAGCCTGAATGTGCAGGCCTATGATGCAATGAAACACGGGGCGGAACCTTTGTGCTGCGATGCGGGTGCTGGGCTTTTGGCTTTGTCTGCTGTGTTGGGGGATAAGCGTTTCACCGCGCCGAAAGCCTCCCTCAAAACCGATTGGTTCGCAGCCGTGGACCCGCTGACCGATGCGCCAAAGGGCAGCAACGCAGCGCTGACCGACATGCAGGTGATCGGTGCCGTGCAGCGCGCATCGGACCTCGATACCGTGGTGATGTCGGCGGCGGGCACCATGCCGGGCGAATTGCACAAGCTGTGGAAAAGCCCCCGCCCCGGTGCCTATCACATGGAATACGGATTTTCTTGCATGGGATACGAAATTGCGGGCGCAATGGGGGTGAAGATGGCGCAGCCGGACCGTGATGTGGTCTGCATGCTGGGCGATGGCAGCTATATGATGGCCAATAGCGAATTGGCCACGGCCTGCATGATGGGCATTCCCTTTGCCGTGGTGATCACTGACAACCGCGGCTATGGCTGCATCAACCGCTTGCAGATGGCGACCGGCGGGGCGGAGTTCAACAATTTGCTGGCAACCTCGCATCATGTGAACCCGTCCGGCATCGACTTTGCCGCCCATGCAGCCTCCATGGGGGCAATTGCGGTGAAGGTGGCAACGGTTGCCGAATTGGAGGCGCATCTGGCCCGTGCGAAAGGCGCCGACCGCCCCTATGTGATCGTGCTGGACACAGACCCCTACCCATCAACCCCGCAGGGTGGCACCTGGTGGGATGTGGGCGTGCCCGAAGTGTCGGAGCGTACAGAAGTGCGCGCGGCGCGGGCGGCGTATGAGCAAAACGCGGCCAATCAGCGGGCGGATTGACCCCCAGAGAAGGACCAAGGATATGACCGATCTTTTGCGCAAACCTGTCGTGGCCAAGGCCAGGCGGCATGACATAACGGTGGAGCGCGCGCGCGGACCAAGCGCGCCCGACTGGGGCTATGTCGGCTTTGGGCTATATCATCTGAAACCGGGTGAGGTGGCGGCTGAGGCCACCGGCGACCGTGAGGTGATCCTGGTGCTGGTGGAGGGCCGCGCGCATGTGACGGGAGCGGGGCACGAATGGGGGGAGTTGGGTGACCGTATGTCGGTGTTCGAGGCCACGCCGCCGCATTGTCTCTATCTGCCCAATGGCAGTGATTGGCAGGCCACCGCGACCACCGATTGCGTTTTGGCGGTATGTACGGCCCCGGGGCATGGCGGGCACGGCGCCCAGATCATCGGGCCTGTGGGTGTTGCGCAAGTGACCCGCGGCAAGGGCACCAACACCCGCCATATCAACGCGATTGCGATGGAAGAACGCGATGTGGCTGACAGTCTGCTTGTGACCGAGGTGTTCACGCCGGATGGGCATTGGTCCAGCTATCCGCCGCACCGCCATGATGAGGATGATTTCCCCCGCATGACCTATCTGGAGGAAACCTATTACCACCGCCTTAACCCGGCCACAGGTTTTGGTGTGCAGCGGGTGTTTACGGAAGATGGTGGGCTTGATGCCACGATTTCCTTTTCTGACGGCGATGTGGTCTTGGTGCCGCGCGGCCATCATCCTTGCGCGGCCCCTTATGGGCACAGCCTGTATTACCTCAACGTCATGGCAGGCCCGCGCCGTAACTGGCGCTTTCAAAACCACCCCGATTTCGACTGGATCGCCAAGCGGGATGCCTGAACCTCGGGAGGCCTGAAGGCTAATGGAAATCCCGGCTGGGAAACAACTTTTTCGCCTGCTCGCGTGGGTGGCGGGCCGAAGGTGCTGCCCGTGACCTTGGGGGGCGGGGTGCGTCATCGGCTTGCGGCTGGGTGATGCCGATGGCCGCGTCCAAGGGGTGCCCAAGCTCTGACAGGCGGGGCGACAGATCCTCAATGCGTTCTGCAATCACATGGGATACGATGCCCTCACGCTCCAGCCGGCCCGTCACCCGTAACAACCGCCCCCCCATTACGGCACGGCGATACCGTTCATAGAGTTTGGGCCAGACCACAACATTCGCGACCCCGGTCTCATCTTCCAGCGTCAGGAAAATAACGCCCGATGCGGTGCCGGGGCGTTGGCGGGTGATGACAAGGCCGCAGACCGAGATGCGCCCCAAGGGGGCTGTGGCCAGCCGGTCATTGGGGGTGATGCCGGGAATGCCGGGGCGCAGCAACTCCATCGGGTGGGCGCGCAAGGTGAGGCGAAGTGAGATGTAATCCTCCACCACCTCCTCGCCCAGATGCATGGGCGGCAGGGTGACGGCGGGTTCGTTGATGCCTTCGCCGTCCAACGGGTTGGCGAACAGCGGCAAAGGGGCGGGGGCGCGGATCGCGCGCACGGCCCACAGCCCATCGCGGCGCGTCAGGCCCATTGTGGCGAACGCGTCGGCTTCCGCAAGCCGTTCCAGCACGGCGGGCGTAAGGCCCGCGCGCAACCACAGGCTTTCGGGGTCGGGATAGCCATTGCCACGCGCCGCCACAATCCAGCCAGCATCTTCCGCGCGAAACCCCTTGATCTGGCGAAAGCCAAGCCGCAGCGCCAAGGCCCCATCGGCGCGGCGTTCCAATCGGTTGTCCCAATCGCTGTGATTGGTGCAGATGGGCCGGACCTCGATGCCATGATCGCGCACATCCCGCACGATTTGCGCTGGCGCATAAAACCCCATCGGTTGGGAATTGAGCAAAGCACAGGCAAACACCGCCGGGTGGTGGCATTTTATCCAGGATGACACATAGGTCAGCATCGCAAACGCCGCCGCGTGGCTTTCGGGAAAGCCGTATTCGGCAAAACCCTCAATCTGGGAAAAGCATTGCTCGGCGGTGGAGTGGGGGTAGCCATTGGCCAGCATCCCCTTGATAAAGCGGTCTTTATGCGCGCCAATCGTCCCCATGCGCCGGAAAGACGCAAGCGAGCGGCGCAGTTTATCGGCTTCCTCTGGCGTGTAACCTGCGCCCACCACAGCGATTTGCATGGCCTGTTCCTGAAACAACGGCACGCCAAGGGTTTTGCGGGTGACGTCTGACAGGGCAGGGCCAAAGGGTTCGGGGGCCTCCAGCCCCTGACGGCGGCGGATATAGGGTTTGACCATGCCGCCCTGAATGGGGCCGGGGCGCACAATCGCCACCTCGATCACCAGATCGTAGAAGGTGGCGGGTTTCATGCGGGGCAGAAAGTTCATCTGCGCCCGACTTTCGACCTGAAACACCCCCACCGCATCGGCGCGTTGCAGCATCTGGTAGGTGGCCTCATCCTCTTGCGGGACGGTGTCCAGCGTCAGGGTTTGGTGGTTGTGCTGCTGGAGCAAATCAAAGGATTTGCGCAGGCAGGTCAGCATTCCAAGGCTGAGGATATCGATCTTCAGGATGCCAAGCGCGTCGATATCATCCTTGTCCCATTCGATTACCGTTCGCCCCTCCATCGCAGCATTCTCGATCGGGCATAGCTCATCCAGCCGCCCGCGCGTGACGATGAACCCGCCGACATGCTGCGACAGATGGCGGGGAAAGCCTATGATCTCGGCAATCAGGCGCAGGGTTTGGGCCAAGCGGCGGTCCGCCGGGTCCAGCCCCAATTCGCGCACGCGGGCGGGGTCTGCGCCGCCACCCGACAGGCCCCAGATTTGCCCCGACAGGGCTGCGGTCACGTCTTGCGACAGGCCCATGACCTTGCCCACCTCACGGATTGCGGCGCGGCTGCGGAAATGGATCACGGTGGCGCACAGCCCCGCGCGGTGGCGGCCGTAACGCGCGTAAATCCACTGGATCACCTCCTCGCGCCGTTCATGTTCGAAATCCACGTCGATGTCGGGCGGCTCTCCGCGATAGCGGGAAATGAAGCGTTCAAACACCATGCCGATCTGGTCGGGGTTCACATCCGTGATCCCCAAAGCCCAGCACAGAATGGAATTGCCCGCCGACCCGCGCCCCTGACACAAGATGCCGCGCCCGCGTGCGAAGGCCACAATATCATGCACCGTCAGGAAATAGGCGGCAAAGCCAAGGTCTTTGACAACACTGAGTTCCTTGGCGGCAAGCTGATGGTAGCGGGGCGGAATACCTAGGGGGCAGCGGCGCGCCATGCCTTCGGCTGTCAAGCGTTCAAGCCGGGCTTGGGGCGCCTCCGCGCCCTCCGCATCCGGGTATTCATAGCTGAGTTCGGCCAGCGAAAAGCTGCAACGCGCGGCGATTTCAAGCGTGCGGCGCAGGGCGGCGGGGTGATGACGGAACAGCCGGGCCATATCGGTAAAAGGTTTCAGGCGGCGTTCGGCGTTGGGCAGGGCGCGGGTGCCGATTTCGTCAATCGTGGTCCCCTCGCGCAGGCAGGTCAGCACATCGGCCAACTGACGCCGGTTTGCGTGGTGCATCAGCACATCGCCAAGCGCCACCATCGGAGCAGAAGTGCGCAGGGCAAAGGCCGCACATTGGGTCAGATGCGCTTGGTCGGTGCCGTCATAGCGGGGGGCGGCCCCCCAGAACACATGCCCCGGGAATTGGCGCTGCATGCGCGTCACATCGCGGGCGGCTTGGGTAAGGTTGGCGTGGGGTAGGTTGCGATGGGGCAAGGCGATCAGGATCATCCCCTGTGCGCCCGCCAGCACATCGGCAAGGTCAAGATGGCACTCGCCCTTTGCCGCGCGCCCCTTGCCAAGGGTCAGCAGCCGCGACAGGCGCTGATAGGCGGCGCGGTCGGTGGGCAGGGCCAGCCAATCGGCGGCACTGTCGCGCAGCACCAGCCGCGCACCGACGATCAGCTTTGGCAGGGTCAGGCCCTTGGTTACGGGCAAATTCTGTGCATCCCCCGTGGCCTGGCGCGAGGAAGCATCAATTTGGGTGGACGACCGGATGCGCAAGCCTTCGGCCTGTTGCGCGCCCTGCTCTGTCGCAAGGGTTTTCAACGCGGAGTAAGCGCGCACCACGCCTGCCAGTGAATTGCGGTCGGTGATTGCGATGGCGGCAAGCCCGAGTTCCGCCGCGCGCAGCACCAATTCCTCAGGGTGCGAGGCCCCGGTGAGGAAGGTGAAGTTGGAGGTGGCGCACAACTCGGCATAGCTCATGCAAATTCGCCTTGCACGAACCAGCCGGGGTTTTGCGGGGTGTAAAACAGCCACAAACGCCGTCCCTGATGGGTTTCAACCCGCCAATAGTCGCGCAGGCCGCGGCCCCAGTTTTCATCCTCCAGCCACCATTCAGGGGCGATGCGTTCCGGCCCGGTGATGCGCGCGGCGGTCAGCGCCATGCGCCGCCAGCGGAAATGCCGGGGCGGGGTGGAGCCAGTGGAGTTGATCGGTTCGGGGGCAAACAGGCGCAAGGGGCGGGGGCGGGGGCTGTGCCAATGGCCTTGCGCCGTGCTGTAGGCGGCGGGGGCCACCAGAAAGCTGCGCTCGGGGATATGGCTGTCGGCGGGTAGGAAACGCTGGATATTGTCAAGGCCGATGCGGGTGCCAAGCCGGGTTATCAGATCCTCCAGCTGGCCGGTTCGGGCGGGTACGGTATGGCTGATCTGCAAAGGGGCCAAAGGTTCGACCACGCTGGCCACAAGCCGGATCTGGTCAATCCCGAAACCTGCGTCCAGCCCGGTGATGCCCCGATCAAACAGCGGCAGGATGCGGGCGGGGTCGTTCATCGCGGCGGCAAGGCGCAAGTCCACCTCCAGGCAGCCGCGATCTACCCGGCGCAGCACCAAGGACAACCGCCGCGCGCCCATGCTTTGGGCGTGGAGTTTGGCGCACAGGCGGGTCAGCAGGCGTTCGGTGGCGGCGGTCACATCGCTGACAAGGCCGATCGGGTCTGGCAAGGTCAGGCGCAGGCCGTAATGGGGGGCATCGGGGGGGGCTGCAATGGGATCGGGCACATCGCCAAGCGCCTGATCCAGCCGCAGCAATACCTCGCGCCCGAATCGGCGGGCAAGGGGGGCGCGGGCGGCGGTGGCCAGCGCGCCCACGGTCCGCAGGCCCAGCCGTTGCAGCGCGATGGTGACATCTTTGTTCAACCGCAGGGCCGCCACGGGCAGCGCGCCAAGGGCGCTTTGGCTGGCCCCGAGGGCGGCGGTCCCTTCGCGGTAATGCGCCAAGGCCCATGCCGCCCCACGCGTATCGGCCAGCCCCAGCCGCACCGATAGTCCCGCCCGCGTGGCGCGCGCGCGCAGATCGTCCAGCAAAGCGCCCTCGCCCCCCCACAGATGCGCCGCCCCGGTGATATCCATCACCAAGCCGTCGCTGCCATCCACCGCAACCCAAGGGCAATAGCGTTGCGCCCACTGCCGCAAGGCTGCCAGAAAGCGGGCATCAAGTTCGGGGCGCGCGGGCTGGCTTATCAGGTCCGGGCAAAAGGCGCGGGCATCTGCAAAGCGCATGCCCCGTTGCAGGCCCACGCTTTCGGCCGCCGCGTTCAGGCAATACAGACGGTCTGTATTGCCCTCGCGCAGGGTCAGCGCAAAAGCTGCGTCAACAGCGCGCACCCGCAGCGCCCGGTCAGAGGCCAGCCTGGGCAACCAGACCGAGACGACGCGCTTGTGGATCCCATCGAACATTCCAGGCCCCCAGAGTTCCCGATTTGTTCTTAATAATTTCCCATTGCATCAGAGTCGAGTCTTCCCTTTGCGGATCTTGTGCAGGATCAAACACCGGTGCGGCGCACCAGCGGGTTTCAGCGGCGTTGCTGCCCATGCCCTCGGGGATCAGGCACAGCCCCGTTGTTTGGCCTGCGCGGGCCGCAAGTTGCAACCGCCGACCTTCGCGCAGATCCAGCGGTGCGGTGATTTCCATCACCACAAGGGCCAAAGCGCCATCTTTCAACGCCTCCTCGGCCACGGCAAGGCTGTCGGTCTGGCTTGCCGTCCGCGCCACCAAAAGGCGCGCGGGATCAAGGAAGGCGAACAGGCCGCCCGGGTGCAGCCGGTCGCCCTGCCACCCCTCACGGACCCACAATACAGGTGCTGTGCCAACCTGTGCGATCAGGGCCCGCGCGATCACGGCGGCAAAGCCTGTGGCCCCTGCGCCATAGACCTCATGCATGCGGGCGGGGCGTAGGGGCAGGGGGGAATCAACCGGGAACATAAGGGGATCATGCCAGCAAAACCGGCGGGGGTGAAGCCTTAGCCCAATTGCGCCAGCCGTTTTTCTTGCCGCATGATCAGGCGGTCCACCTCGGCCTTTGTGGCAGCAGACAGGGCCGGGCCGGGCTTGCGCAAGGCGTCATGCGAGATGATGCCGCGCCGCGCCATGGTGTATTTGCGAATAGCAAGGCCAAGCCCCGGCTGCTGTTCGAACCGCGCCAGTGGCAGGTAGGCGTCAAATATATCCTGCCCCCGGTCCGGGTCGGTTTTGCAATGCTTGACCACATCAACCATCATTTCGGGATAGGCAAAGCCTGTCATTGCGCCATCCGCCCCGCGCGCCATTTCTTCGGGCAAAAACAACCCGCCATTGCCGCACAGGATGGACAGGGGGCGCGCCAGCACATCCGGCGCGCGCAGGGCACTGATCTTGTCGAGACCCGGCCAATCCTCATGCTTCAGGCAAACGCAGGTTTCAAGGTCGTTGGCGATACGGGCGATGACCTTGTTTGACATTTGCACGCCGGTGACCAGCGGAAAATCCTGCAACACAAACGGCACTGCGCCGATCACCCCGGCGGCTTGGTGATAATAGCCTACAATCTGGTCATCGGTGCGCAAGGCGCCGGGCGGGGCGATCATCACGCCTGCTGCCCCAAGATCCATCGACTCGGCTGTCAGGGTTTCCATCTGCGCAAAGCCGGGCGATGATACGCCGACCACCACCGGCACCCGCCCCGCAACCCGCGCCAGAATTCGCGCCACAATATCGCGCGACTCCGCCCCTGTCAGCTTTTGCGCCTCGCCCATCATGCCCAGCACTGTCAGGCCCGTGGCCCCTGCCTCCAGGTAGAAATCCACCATGCGGTCACAGCTTTCCATATCCACCGATCCATCGGGCAGAAAGGGGGTGACAGCGATTACATAAACGCCTTTGGCATCGGCAGTCAGGTTCGTCATAGCGGTTCCTTTACATCGTAAAACAGGGGTTAGCCCCAAAAATCGGCCGGCAGCGCAAGATCAGCCTGTGCCCCGATCCGGTCGATCATCACAGCGGCCTGAAATGCAGCCTCTTTCAGGATCGCCGCCTCGTCCACGCGGGTGGGGCGGGTGGCGTCCAGAACCACCTCGCCGCCGATCATCACGGTGGACACATCTGCGCCATTGGCAAAACACACCAGCCGGTGCAGCGGCATGTTGGGCGGATACAAATGGGCGCGGGCCAGGTTGACGGCCACGATATCGGCCTGTTTTCCCACATCCAGCGAGCCGATCATATCCTCCATCCCCAAGGCGCGCGCGCCCGCAATCGTCGCCATTTCCAGAGTTTTGCCAATGGGCAGCACGCTTGCATCGCGAAAATGGCGGCGGTGGTAATGCATGGCTTGTTGCATATGACGAAACATGTCGCCCGACCGGTCCGGCGCTGTGGCATCAGACCCCAGCGCCACGGTGGCCCCTGCCGCCATCAGCTCTATCGCCGGGCAGCGCCCCGCGATCGAGGCATTGGCCGATGGGTTATGCGCGATTTTCGTATCGGTGGCGGCGGCGGTTTGAATTTCATCCTCGTGCAGATCAATGCAATGGGACAGCAGGGCATCAGGCCCCAGAAGCCCCAGCTTTTCCGCCCGCCGGATGGACCCGCGCCAATGGCCATCCTGGGTGAACACCAACCCCTTGACGCGCGAAAACGCCCGCACGATCTGCGCCTGTTCGCAGGCGGCGGCGTAATCGCTGGCCGCCATGTCCCGCTCATGCTCATCGCGCAGCACCGGGTAGAGCATGGCAATGCGGATGCGGCCTTGCCCGTGCCACTTTGCGGTGACCGCCTCACAGGTCTGCATCTGGCGCGCGAACGTCACCGGATAAGGGTTGCGATGCCCGCCTTGCCAATCGGCGTAGGTGCGTGGATGCGGCGCGCGGGTGGGGCCAATCGCCACAACCGAACGGGTGCCAACCTCTGTGACGCCCGCGCAATGGGCCGCCGCATAATCGGGGTCATCGGTCCGCATGATGGTGTCACCGCCCCCCAGCAAGGACACCCCCGTAGTCACGCCAAAGCGCAGACGCTCCAATGCGGCAAGCCGGGCCTCGGCATACCAGAACTCTGGCGGAGAGGCTTGGGTATAAACCTCGCCGCAAATCTCCTCCCACCGGTCGCCGCCATGCATGCCCATGGTGCGGATAAGGCCGTGGCCTGCATGGGCATGCACATCAATCAGGCCGGGAATCAAAATATGGCCTGTGCAATCAATCACCCGCGTGGCGGCGGGGGCGGGGGTTGCCATGGGGCCAAGGGCGGTGATTTTGTCACCCGCAACGGCGATCCAGCCGTGGTCGATCACCTCGCGGCTGGGGTTCATCGTAGCGATGGTGGCGTTTGTGAACAGCGTGTCGGCCTGCATGCTATACCTCCGGCAGATGGGGCAGGTGGGCGGCGTCAATCACCCCGTCAGCGGGCATCGCAAAACCGGGGTTGTCACCTGCCAGCCCGATCACGCGCAAGGGGTTATAAAGCGTCAGCCACGCCGGATCATCTTGCAGCAGGGCATAGGCTTGCGCCCAGATTGCGGCGCGGGCGGTACGGTCGGTGGTGCTGCGGCCTTGGTCAATCAATGCCTCCACGGCTGGGTTGGCATAGCCTTGCCACCAAGACCCCGCCACGCGACTGTCGATCTTTTCATAGAGCACGCGGTAGGTGCTCATCGGGCTGCTGTCGAACACGCACATGTCGCGGATGTCCTTGCGCCGCACCATATGGGCATATTCCTCGCGCTCGGTATGGATATGGACGTTCAGGGTGATCCCCACCTCGGCCAGTTGTGCGGCCAAGGCGGTGGTCAGGCGCTGGGCCTCATCGGGCAGGCGGGTGGGGCAATCTACCTCCAGCGTCAGGCCGCTGCCATGCCCTGCCTCGGCCAGCAATTGCCGCGCAAGGGGGCGGTCAGGTTTGAGGGCCGCAGTTTTGCCCGCGCCAAAATGGTTGGGGCTGACAAAACCATAAAGCGGTTTTGCGGCCCCTTGCACAACCGTGTCAATCAGCGCGTCCCGGTCCACCGCCAAGGCAAGCGCGCGGCGGGTGCGGGCATCGGCCAAGGGCCCCTGTGCTGCGTTCAGAAGGTAGATGATGGCGACAGGCGAGAGAAATTCGTGCCGCATCGTGCCAAGGCTGCGGGACGCGTTGAAATCAAGGCCGTTGGCGACCTGCACCACACCACTTTGTAGCAAGGCCAGCCGGGTGGTGGCATCCGGGACCAGCCGCCATTCGATGCGGTCGTTCAACGGCAGGGGCGCGAAATGGGCAGGCATCCGGGTGGCGGTGATTGCCGCTGCCGTAATGGTGTCCAACCGGTAGGGGCCAGAACCGATTTGCGCGGTATGATCCCCCGCATCCAAGGCACCAAAGGCCGAAGGTGCTGCGATAAACCCTTGTTCCAGCACATCCAGCAGGTCGGCCATGGGGGCGGCAAGCGTCACGCGCAATGTCACGGCGTCCAGCGCCTCCAGCACCTGACCGCCCAGAAACTGCCGCCAAACCGCAGGCGCGCCAAGGGTATAGCCTTTGTCGGGCCGGGCCATCCTCTCAAGGTTTAGGGCAACCGCCCGCGCATCGCAGGGGGTGCCATCGTGGAAGGTGACATTCGGGTGAAGATGGAAGGTCCATGTTCGGGCGTCCGCCGACACCTCCCATCGTGCGGCCAGATGCGGGACAAAACCTTGCCCCAAACGGCGGATCAGCGTGTCATAAATCGCATGCAAGATCGGCAGCTCGTCGCTGGCATCGGTGCAATCATGGGGATCTTGCAGGCCAAGGCGGGCTTGGGCGATAATGGTCATGGGCGGTCCCTGTCTGGTTCATCTATCAAATGGCAGGCCACGGTTTGCCCGCCGCCCACATCTTGCAACGCCGGGCGTTCCGCCGCGCAACGGTCCCAGGCGAAAGGGCAGCGGGTGCGGAAACAACAGCCCGAGGGCAGGGTAAGGGCGGAAGGCACTTCGCCTGTCAGCCCAATCTCCTCGCGCACGCGGGGCTTGATGCTGGGGGCGGCGGACAAAAGCGCGCGGGTATAGGGGTGGCGGGGTAATGTGAACAAAGCATCGCGCGGCGCGTTTTCTACCAGAAAGCCCAGATACATCACGCCCACCCGGTCCGCGATATGCTGGACCACCGACAGATCATGGCTGATGAACAGATAGGCGAGGCCAAATTCATCGCGCAAATCCATCATCAGGTTCAGGATTTGCGCTTGAATGGACACGTCCAAGGCCGAGACTGGCTCATCCGCGATGATCAGCCCCGGTGTTACCGAAAGTGCGCGCGCAATGCCGATGCGTTGGCGCTGGCCGCCCGAAAACTGGTGCGGATAGCGGCCCGCATGTTCGGCGTTCAACCCGACCTTCGCCAATAAAGCTGTGATGCGGGCCGGCACTTCGGCGCGGGCTGCCGCCGTTCTGGTTTGCTCCAGCAAGGGTTCAGCCACGATATCGCGCACCTTCTGGCGCGGGTTCAGCGAGGCATAGGGGTCTTGGAAAATCATCTGCATCTTGGCGCGCAGGGGCAGCAGTTCGGCAAAGCCCATGGCCGCGATATCTTGGCCCTCAATGCGAATTTCCCCGCCCGTGGGGTCATAAATCCGCGCGATGGTTTTGGCCACGGTGGATTTGCCACAGCCACTTTCGCCCACAAGCGCCATCACCTCGCCGGGCTGAATGGCAAAACTGACACCGTTCACGGCATGGACCACAGGGTTTTCCAACCGGATGCCGCCTTTCAGGCGTAGACGGTCCAACAAACCGCCGCCCACGGGGAAATGAATATTCAGGTCACGGACCTCCAGCATCGGCGCGCTCATGCCACCTCTCCCGGTTGCAGCGGGAAATGGCAGGCAGACCAAAGGCTGGCGTGGCGTTGTTTCAACTCCGGCTCCTCCTGACCGCAAATGGCCTGCGCGCGAGGGCAGCGGTCGCGGAAATTGCAGCCCAGTGGCAGGTTGCGGATATCGGGCACGGCGCCCGGAATTTGGCGCAGGCGGGGCGCGCGGTGGTCGGGGTCGGGGA
>Ga0105051_10006812_pt1 | contig 12136 bp, 7 predicted proteins | sample FRY02_FD_78383 | JGI IMG/M metagenome (GOLD analysis project Ga0105051, IMG submission 78383) | Freshwater microbial communities from Lake Fryxell liftoff mats and glacier meltwater in Antarctica - FRY-02 (megahit assembly) | ecosystem: Environmental > Aquatic > Freshwater > Ice > Glacier...
CGATGCTGCTTCATCTCGACAGATAGCCCGATTGGTAGTCCGTACAGTGCGCCAATGACTGCACCGATTAGTATTATTGCTGGGTTTTCCACCTCAAGCACTAGCAGTAATATGCCAAACAGTACAGCAACAGCTCCAGCAATTAGGGCTATACGATCTTTTCGAATCATCATTTGGCCTCCTTTTACAAGCCATTCGTTTATATTGAGATATGATATCCCTCAATACAAACGAATGGCTATTTGCAGATGGGATACTGCAAGGTGTATGGTGGTCGATGTTTGATGATGTGTGCGATGTGTGACCACTTCTAGCTTAGTATATCTTTATTTTACGATTTTCTTCTCCTAATTTCAGCGCGAAGTTCTATCTATATACTCATAATAATCTCACCTGTGACTCACGACGGCAGAGAATGCTGTCGTATGATGCGTAACCCTTCCAGCCGAAGCAGTTCAGGGTAGAGAGATTTGTAGACATTGCAGTAGGGAGACTTCACATCATTGCGTCCAGTCGCCCGATAAGTCAGCGACGGACAGCCACCGGCACACCAGTAGCGCCAGTCGCACTCTCGGCAGCCGGTCTTTTCCTCGACGCTCGTATTCTGAAAGCCCCCAGAATAGAGCCGGATTTCTGTCAGCGGGTCATCGGCGAAGATGTCTGTGACCGAATGCTCGATCTCCATTTGGCAGCGGGAGATGCCGCCGTTCTGGTCCACCACCAGATAACTGTCACCTGCGCCGCAGGCAGTCTCGTGGGGAGAGCCGAAGTTGGCCCGGTCAATCAGCGATGCCAGCAGGCTGTGTTCTGGTAGATTCTGTTCAATGACAGCAAAGGCGCGACGCATACCGGCAATGAGTCGTTCGTCCTCGCTGCGCAGAGAAGCGGAGTCGGCTGTTGCCTCGTTTTCCCGGTAGAAGTTCAGATTGAAAAGCAAATCCCGCTCCAACGCAAAGCCCACTGCCGCGGCCACATCCTCCGCGTTGTTGGCGGTGACGGTGATGGAAATGTGGGGAGAGACGCCGTGGGCCAATGCCCGGTCGATGGAACGTTTGACGATGTGAGCGCTGCCTTTGCCATTGGCAAAGATGCGCTGCGCGTCGTGTCCCTCGCCAAGTCCGTCGATGGAAATCATCAGCGCCATCCCTTCTTCCCGCAGAAAATCCAGCATCGGTCGCGTCAGCGCCACTCCGTTGCTGAGGACAACTTCCTTCAACCTCAGCCCCGTCTCGCTGGCTTTCTCCGCTGCATAGTCGTGAAGCTTCATCACCAGTCCAAAATTGAGTGTTGCTTCGCCACCCGCGTACTTGAGCTTCACAGCTTTGAAGCCATTGGCAAGCGCAGAGCGGAAGATGGCATCTACCGCCGCATAGCCGGTTTCTTCCTCCATCGGCTCGTCGCTCTTGTCCACATAGCAATAGGTGCAGGCCAGGTTACATGCGTTGGTCGTATGCAACCAGGCAATAAGGGTTTGCGCGTCGCCCCGTTGCAGGTGGCGGTGACTTTCCGCCGGTTCTAGTAATTCAAGAGCTTGCAGTCGCTCAATGGCCTTTTGACGATAGTGGTCAACGCCCTCTGCAGATGCGTCACGCCTTGCAAAATTTGGATTAAAGCAATTTAAAAGAGCAAGCGCGGCATCGTTCAATATCACAGGGCCATTGTTGGCGAGCGGGTTGAAGGCCAGGTGGCGATCTCTGCTTAACCATTGGGTGTGGAGCGCAGGCTTTGACAAACGCTGGCTCTGCACCAGATTCAAATTTGTTGGCTCAAGATACGAATTGGTATCCGCACAAGCGCAGTCCGAATCAACAGTTTGGGCAAGGCGCGTAGATTCGTTTCTCGATTCGATAAAGTAGGGATTCAGGGATGACATAGCTCTCTCCTATTGTTCAAAACTGGGCAGATAATATCGGACTAAATGCGAATCAATGAAAGTAGAACATGCGGGAAGATAAAGATAGAAGAATTGGCAAAAAACTCTCTTCAATATCACAAAAATATCACTATAATCTCACGAAAGAAATCATAGCATAAAGTTATGGGTTTGTAAAGCCCCTTTTTCAAGATATTGACAGAATTTTCAAGGTGATAGTAATGGTTTACACATCGCTGCATTCAAACCCAGCACCACGGGCAGGAAAGGCAAAGATGTATCGGTCAAAAGACCAACAATAGAAAGGTAACAAAAAACCTCAACCCTGTTTGCATCTACAGGGTTGAGGTTCGAAATCAACAAATCAACAAATCAACAAACACAGCAAAAACTAAAAATCCAATTCAATATGTTTGTCTGGCGATCCAAATTGTTCCAAGACAAATTTCCCAAATCCTGATGCAGGTATTCCGTAGTCGCTTTCAGCCTTGTTTATGCATTCACCCAGCGCAATTCTATCAACCCCGCTTAGCAGCTTTAATGCCTCGTGCAGGCGAGAGCGAGCTGCCCGAAACTTTGCAAAAATGTACGGACTGTAGGTCTCGAAATAGGCAAATGCCACCAGCGCGTGTTCCGCTGCCATACACAGATCAGAATTACCCCTTGTCCGTTGAAACTCACGCAGGTGAAGTTCGGCCTGAAATGTCTCCCAATCGCCCCTCCGAATCAACATCTCATCCCGATTGACACCAGCCAACTGTTCCCCAAAGGTTGAACCAGCAGTACCGAAATGTCCAGACAATACACCATCAATCGTTTGAGACAATTCGAGAAAGTGAGGCGATAGATCAGCGAGAGTCTGACCACTGTTGCGCGCATCAAAACGAATCTGCATCGCTCTGGCACAGCTAATCAGAGCATCCAATTGATTGCTGATCAATTGATGCGATTCTGCTACTGCGGCAGCACGGATGAAGGCATCAACCGAGAGTTGAAAGAACCGGTCGATAGACAAAATTTCCCGAGTACCATCTTTTTCATGAGGAGAAAGTGCTGTGGAACCGGGGGATTGGCGCCTACGCATCCACTCGCGGTAGATGCAACCGAGTTCGATCAGCGCCAATACCAGCCGCACCGGCTCATCAATCTTACCGTCTTTTTCATCAAAAATCTTCACGCAGCCCACCCCGGCCTGTTCAGCTTCCTCCAGAAGCTGAATACTACGCCCTGAGATTTGAAGATTGGCAGGAGAACCGCTGCTGCGTCGTTTGGCTTCGGCTAAGGCACGGAGGGCCAATCCTTGTCCGCGAAAATCATTGGCCTGCGTAAATATTTCCACAGCCCGAGTTGCGTGATCAATAGCAATTTCGGAAGAAAATTGGCGAATATATACCAATGCCAAAGTATTCACACTGAGAGCAATCGGGCGTTGGGGTCCATAGCGTTCTCTGATTCGTAATCCATCCCGCACAGCGACCTGTGCATTGTCATAGTCACCAATTTCGGCAAGAGCAAACCCAAGATTATTAGATGTATTTGCCCATTCGCCATCCATTTTGAGTGCTTTCCATAAGGGCAGAGCTTCACGAAAAGCCTCTATTGCTCTGTGATTACGCCCCTGCTGGCGAAATATGTATCCTCGATTATTATAGGCTCGGGCCAAAACGCCAACCCAGCGATGATACCGCTGTATGGGGGACAGCTGCTCGATAGAAAGATCGATGAGACGCTCGGCCTCACGATAGTTGCCCGTTTCTCCTTCGAGTAGGCCATTCCACGAATCCAACTCAGCTTTGGCTATTACACCGCCTGGGCGGATAATCTCATCAAAAAGTTCTCCGTTCAGGCGTTGGGCCAGCATCAGTGCCTCTGCATTCTTGCCGCTGGTGGTCAAGAGTTCAATCCAGCGCACAGCCTCGTCAGCTACCACATCTGTATAGGACAGCCCTTCCATTCCATCGGCTATGCCCTGCAATCCACTTTCATCCACAAAGGAACGCATTTCCGCACGTAGTAGTGCGCTGAGTTCTGTATCCAGCGTGGATACGGCCTCTTCGTTATAGCGGAAATAGACATTAAAGCCGCGGAAGGCGTTCCACCGCAGACGGTAGAAGACATCTTCAATAATGGCAGAACGTACATCACCGCGCAACCGATTGATCTCTGGTGCATCACCCACAATTTCCTTGTAGTCAGCAGCCAAAGGCCGGAACAATTCATCAATCTGCTTCTCCAAGGAGCGGATACGGCTTTCATAATAGTTTCGCAAATGGGTAAAGATACGCTCTTTTTCGCTGTCCGTGCCTTGATCCAGCGCATGGGTTTGGAGAATCTGATACATTTCGTCATGCAAGAAGATGCGCTGGTCCCTGGGGCGTTCCTTAACAAAAGATAATCCCCGGATTTTCTGCCAGGCTTCATCAAAGTCGGATGATTCCAGCCCACTGATTTCTCGCAACAGAGATTGAGTGACCCCCTTACGCAGCCATCCCAATATTTTGACAAGCCGATCGGCTGGGGCCAAACGCTGGGACAACAGTTTGATAAACTCAACGCCTAGTCGCTCGCGCGACTGTTCGCATTCACTGGCTTCCATTTGCATGGCAATGGAAGGGGATACAGTAAATTCCTGCATATGATTGCCTTCGGATACCACCATAAAATCAATGGCCAAGGCAAGCAGGATGGGCCGCACAGTAGGTATCTCATCCCCATCCCGCAGTGCATAGAAAATTGTGCGGCGCATATCATCAGGGAGACCAATTACCCGACGGGCTGCCCAGCGATCTTCTTCATTGCCCGTGCTTTTCAGCCGTGCAATCACTGCTTCAAAGTAGACAAGTGCTTCCTCTTCCCGCAATCCTTTTAAGTCTACATAGCGATAGCTCAACACACGACGCTTAAGCTCTTTTGCTAACTCACCCTTGTCAGTCCCGTCTATAACGTCACGCTTGCCAGGGCGGCCTGCCAGGAGTATGCACACATTAGGCATCTGGGCCAAGAGTGTACATATCCATTCAATAGTGCCAACCTGCACCTCCTGTACACCAATTCGGTCGGCAATGGGATTGCGTTGAAGGTCCAGCTTTTCAGCAGTGTCCAGGCCAAAGACAACGCGTTTGGTCTGGCTCAATGTAGCCAGGTCTGTGCTAAAGCTGGCAATTGTACGATCGTGCAGAGTGGCAATCTCTGCCACCGCGTGGGGACGCAGCGCCCGGGCGTCCTGCAATTGCGCCCGGTTTTCGCGATAGATAGGGAAATGGTCCCCCATTGGATCAAGAAGCCGGCAGAGTTCAGCCACCAATCCTTCGATAGTATTGACCTCTGCGTGGTATAAATCCAGCAACTCGGAAGCAACCCATAACGCCTCCGTCTGTTCTGCCAGTTTCGCCAGCAAATGAGTCAAGATACGGGTTTTACCGATGCCACCCTCGCCCACGATGTGAATCAAAAGGCTGGAATCAGCAGTCATTACCATATCCACTACTTCGGCAACTTCGCGCGCACGGCCCACTAACTCTGGGGTGGCACGCGCGCTTGTGAAGGGATCGATGTGAAATTCTTGGGTAGCCATACGATTGCTCCTGCTAGTGTGGACACTGAGCTTGGGTGTTCTGGAAAAAGAAAACGCTGAAATGCAGAGGTTGAGCCTGTCAGTCTGTCTTTGCAGAGGCTAATACACCTTCGTGATATGCTTTCTCAACAATCCACCGTTCTTTTGTGCGTTCATATTTAGTAACCCACTCAGCATACAAATCTATGGCGGTTGTGTGTAATAGCTTCCAAAGAGATGGATTCTTTCTTCGTAAATATTCTTCGGCCAATTTGGCCAGATATTTATCCAGAATATATGCGCCTTCCTCGCTTTTGTATTGAGCAAGTGCTTCATTCACAAGAATCTTTTGGATGTTGACACTGACCCCATGGGAAACGGCCACACCCGCAACAGAACTGCCAGTAGCTTGACCATACACCTGTATAAATTTACTTAACCTGTCGTCGTCAAAAGCCCGCAAGACACACAATGCTTCAATATAACCGCGTATTTTCGTACGATTGTTGTCCGGTTCTGCTGATACTGATTCCAAAAAATGATTCAGGATAGCGTCAAGGGTTTCTGGATTCTGAGTTTTGAGGAAGTCGTTGTCTTGAACAAGCCAAACCGTAGCACCTGGCACACCCTGACCAATCTCCTGGATTACATCAACGCTATCGGACGCAGCCAGTCCTGGCCGATCCAGTCTTTCGATTTGCACTCTTGTATCGTCCAAATTAAATGGGTGTAAATCATGAAAATCCGCCCGAAAACGCAATTCTGGCGTGGACCAGGGGAACTTGCGACCGCGCCCAGAGAGGACAATCAACACATTGGGAATAATCGCAAGCGGGCCAAGAAGATGTTCCTCAAATAATTCAAGAAAATTCCAATCAGCTTCGAACACAGCATCTACAAACAAGACGAGTGAGTAGCGCCCAAGACGCTCTTTTGTGACATCCATCACCTTGCGGCTTAACTCAGGCAGAGACACCTCTTGAATCTTCTCGCCCCATACGTCTGCCGCAAATTCCGCCAAAACTCTTTTGGTCTCTTTCGTTGCGTCAAAATCGTCCGTAATACTGGCTTTGTCGGGCGGATCGAGACGGTATATTTTCATACGATCGGGGCAAGGCCCTATAGAAAGTTCGTGCGCGATCTGACATAACAACCAAGTCTTGCCCAAAGCAGTCTCTGCGCTAAAGACAGTTACTCGCTTTTCGACCTCCTCGCCGTCGCATAGCTTCTTTGCTTTGGTAAGTATCAGATTGACTTCTTTGCTTCGACCTATTGTTTCATCGCTGCGTCCGACAAAAGCAGTGGTGTCAAAAGAAGGGCGTTGAATCGTCTCTGTTATAGGCTTCATTGCCCTCACTCCTGCTGGTTCGATTGATGGGCTGACATCTCAATTTTATAGGTACGGATACCTGTCTCTATATCTTCGTAATGCAAACGCGCAGGCTCAACAGATCGCCGGGCAGCGGCAAGCAAAATATGCGACAAAAGCGATAGAACCTCGCGCGGCAAATTGCTACCGGATACTTTACCAGCCGCTTTTACAATCTGCTGCTCCACATCCATCAGATCAGGTGTTGCAATAGCCGCGAAACTGGAGTATTGCCCCTGGGTAGCTGCATCGATCCGGCGCATCAGCATCTCTACAAGCAAATCTTCTGTCCATTCGATATGAACATATTTTGCGCGGCCACACTCAGCAGCATAATCTGCCTGCAAGGCATCAGTTGACTCTGCCGGTAAAAAGGCTTTGACGAATATACCTTCGGCTTCCCAATTGGGCAGAGAACGCCAGATAAAATCACAGGATCGGATCAACGCCTGGGAATCGGATGCGGTCTCAGGGCCAGCATCCAGTCCATCAATCAGGAGATAGATCGAATCAAAGCGAAAGAGCGAGAGAAGAATCTGCCGGAGGAGATGCCAACGGGCCACCGTATCTTCCGCTATAGTCTGTGGGGCAATAGAGGCAAGCTGTTTCCGCAATGTCAGCACTTGTGAGACCGCGGGTGTCGAGCGTATAGGGAGGGAGATATTAAGCCGTTTTCGGAAGATGCTTAATTGCTTGGGATCGACATCCACAAGAGCCAAAAATCCCTCTAATGGACCGGCCAAATCGCGTTCCAAAAAAGAGCGAATAAGCTGCTGGTCGTTCGAATTCAACTCCAAGAACCAATGGGGCCGGTAGACGATAGAAATTAGCAGTTGTTTCATAGCACTGGTCAAAATCGCCTGCAAATGTTCTTCAGGCAAAGGTGTAGCGCCACCCCAGTTCAAAAAAGGTGGCAAATAAGAGATAGGGAACGGACGATTCCGCTGTTGACCCACATAACAGTTTTGCGCAGTACGCACGCTTAACGCGGTCTTTCCACCACCTTTTGGCTCAAAGATCAATGCGTGATTCTGTCCCCAAAGAGCATCCATTGCTGTATGCTGAACAATATATTGATGAAGATAAGGATCGGTGGATGCATCCAATTCAGCAAATGGATCATAGAGAAAACCATTCACCTTAAGCCATCGATTTATCTCTTCATTGTCGCGCGAATAGGAGAACGATCCTGTATGGTGAAAATTATCCAAGTCAATACTCCGTAAGGCATGGAACTTTTCAAGTATATCAAATACCAAACGCTATACCACCACAATTGATATGCAATCGCGCCACACATATATCACAAAAAACTCACAGAAAACTTATCAGTGACAAAAATCAGAAGCGCACATGTAATAGCACGCCGTGGCCTCGCTTGGTTTCCAACAGAACAGGAAACTTCGGATCCGGTTCGATAGCGTTACGCAGACGCCAGAGGGCTGTATCTAGCGCACCCCTATAGTCGTTTGGCGACTCATATTCTTTTTCACCAACTACGGGAATACGCTGAAGTCCTGGTTTGAAGGCAAGAAAGTAGAGTTCTTCACGAGAAACAATTTCATTGTTGTGGGCAAAGAGATAGGCCAGCATATCAACAGCATTGGGCGGCACTTCATCCAAAGTCATTACCTTACCGCCCACAATGACACTCTTTTTGTCTGGATAAAAGTAAAATTGAGGTGGATAATTCTGGCGCAGAGAATTCCATTCCTTCTTTGTTAACATACGATCTAAATCGTGTGCAATGTAATGGCCTATCATCGGGTAGACCTGATCAAGCCAATGGCGTGGAGATTCGGCACCGGTAGCCCGCAACCAGGTCAAAATCTCGCTTTCGGAATAGAGGCGGCCCAAATGGAACTCAGGATCACCGGTGACAAACTGTAGGCGTTTATTGACAATACGTTCTAATTCAATAGAAGTCAGTCGCAACCGAATACCAGCTATACGCCTACGCTCAAACCCACTTGTCCGACTGAATACCCCCTCAAAACGTTCGGGAACAAAGAGCTTGAAGACAAAGCCAGACTTTTCAAAGATCGGCAGCGTACCCAAAAGTGCCTGAAACATCTCCAGCATCAACTTCTCGTCATTGTGGGCATGGCGCTCAATATCATCGACGAGAAACCAGACCCCTTGTAGACCAATCTGTTCCAGACCGAGGGTCAATTCCTCAATCGTCTCCTGTGGCGCTGCATTCGGATGCAAAAAAGCGGGTGGCTTAGAGTCCAGCAGGCTGCGCAATGCAGAGGATCCCGGCAAGTTGCGAGCGATTAGATGACCCAGGCGAAGTTCGGGGCTGCCTGTTACATACGACTGAATAAACCAATTGATCCGCTGCTGAACCCATTCGGGCGCAGCGACAAAGCGCTCTGGAAAGTTGACAATGTGCGTAGCCAATTGCACCGCGCACAGGTCAAACAGGTGCTGAACCTGACTACGCACCATCGACGAGGCACGTTCGGGATCAATGGCAGCCGGTGCGCTAATCCGCCAGTCAATAAGGAGTCGGATTGGCTCTCCCGACGGTCCTCTGTTTTTGCGTTTGATTGTTTCGTAAAGCGCGGTCTTGCCTGAACCGATGCTTCCGAAAATCACTTCAGAACGGTTGCTGACAATCCGCTCGAAATCAGCCGGAGCGACAAAGCATTGCTCCAGCCATGGTTCATCTTCGGCGCGCAATGCGCCAAATGCTTGGGATACAGTGAGTTGCATTGGGTACTCGTTACTACTCGTCGATGTAGGGTGCGATGTTATGGCCCAGGACAATTATGAACAGTAGGCCATTTACATTTTGACACACCTACGTAATTGAATCAAAAATATCATTGATCTCTTTCTGGTCCAATAATGTGTTTGTCCTCTCAATTCGACGAATGAAGTGTTGAACAATCTCAATCAAACGACCCGGCAGCATATGGCTGGTTTCGATCACCCGTTTCTGAATTTCTTCGATGCTATCAATACTCCTGAAGTCACAAAAAATGCTCAGGTCGAATTGCTGCGTCCTGGTGACTGCTGACAGCCGATTTCCAAGCAATTGGGCAATCTCGTCATATCTCCAGGCAGGAAACATTGGATCGTTCGGCAACAATATCTGATCAACGAGACTTCGAGGCACAAAAACTGTCGCACCCATTCCATTCTCAGCCAGCCTATTGAGTGTGGGTATTAAATCATCCAGAAGGGGGAGTATTTTTTGGGTAACTGTATCAGATAGTTGAATGTCCACAAGTGGAATTCGTCGGATAACAGAATGAGGGACTGCATCAAGTAACAAAGATAACAATCGTTCAGTGTCAACAGTAGTGAGATTTAGCCTAACAGGGCTAATACCTGCCACATTTTGCTTCAAGACCTCAAAAAAGCGAGTAGGCATAGGAATCCGGCGCATCCGATGCTGTGAGAATTGAGCGCGCAGTTCGTTTACCGAACCCAGACAACAGACTAACAACATTGCCATTGCGCTCTGTTGGTTCCTTGGGGCCTGAAGGAATTCATACGGTGTAGCTGCTAGATATCCCATCAAAGTTTTTGCATATGCCAACGCGTATTGTTTCAAGAAACTGTCTGCTGTGGGAGCAATACGATAGGGAGAGTAAACGGAAAAAGTAGAAGATGGAAGATATCGACCGCCAGGTCTTGCCAGCAATTCATCCCAGGCCAACATCAAAGCAGCGGCTGTTTTTCCAAACCCGCGATCTCCGACCACATATACAGGTCGTGGGTACTGCATACGATGTCGCAATTCCTTGTACCACTCAGGACGAAGTTTAGGCGGTTGAGAGGTGTACGTTATCCACCCGCTATTTGTCTGTCCCGGAGGAAATAGGAAAGGATCCCCTTCCGCAGATTTAGACACGAACGCATTTTCTCCAATTGTTAGCGTCCGAGAACGAATGAACGATTGTCTTTGACGCCAGAATGAGATAGTGGACCAAGAATGAAGCAACGATGACCAATGCAATTGTTCAAGATATTCCAAGGAATATCCGTAATCAATTATCTTATACGTACTTTGCAGAAAGGAGACTGCTTTAAGTTTGTATTCCCGAGGCAATTCGCTATCCCCAATGGCCCATTCAATGGCTATACCTATTTCATTTCGTGAACCAATTTTCTCTAGTTCCTTTATTGCCTCCTCAGGACTCAAACCAGATAAATCTTTGAGAGACAGCAGACGGATAAACAAGGAAAGGAAACCGAGATCATTTCTTTTAATATACTCCCCAAAATATCCTCGAACTCGGGGCGAAACCCACGGATCAGCGGATTGATTCCTGTCCCCATTTATTTTGATCTGGATTTCCTTGAGACGTTCAATGGATTTCGATGGATCATAAAGGCGAATTTCATCTACCTGATCGATCATTCTGATACAGTCACTCACGTCTACCTCGGCAAGTTCCGGTCGATTGAGGCGTTCAATCATCTGCAACCAATACGCATCAATTTCAGCCAAGCGCGCAAGGATAAGTTCGTCTGCTGGTAGGCCAGCCAGGTTGATAATCGTTTTGTCCCCAGCCACAAAGTCGCCGCCATTTACGTTGACATCGCCGCCGATGTGGGTAGATTCGTCGTCTGCCATAAGTCACTGCCTCAGAGCGTGTAGACTAACCGTGAAAACATTTTAAGGTAAACGTCTACCAAATGTCAACCCCGTACCCCACTTCGTGAGATAACAGTGAGAAAAGCGCGTTTCATTAGCAGCTCTCAGGATAGAAAACAGCAATAAAATTGCGCTATACGAATCCCAAACTTGCCATATACTTCTCTCATCAGTAGTACTGACGAACCATACATCTGGTTACTCGGAAACATCACTTGTGTTCAAAGGGAGAAGCGAAGAATGCAGACGATAACAGAAAGACTCATGCGTTGGCTGGACGAGGGATGTGAACCCCGCAAACTGCGTCATGCGCATTTGCGCTCCCCAAGAATGCCTGCTGTTCATGCCCAAGTAGTCAAAGGGCTGATTGAGGACGAAAGAGTCCGTGCAATAGACAATGCTATCGCCTACTTTATGCAACACGGAAGGACTATTTCCCAGTCGCCTGACAGGGTTAGGCTTCGCAAAATGATAGCACCAACTTTAGGCTGGCTGTAGCAAACAACAGATCAATAATTTGAGACAACAAAGGAAAGAGGGATGCGGAAAATGGATATTCCGCATCCCTCTCTCCTTTTTATGAAGCTTTCAAAACATCCTACTTCTGCCCGACCCTACCCCTCCCACTTCTTAAACGCGACCACCACATTCTGCCCGCCGAAGCCAAAGGCCTCGACCAGCGCAATTTTCGGATTAATCTTCTGGGCCACATTCGCCACAATATCCACG
>Ga0105051_10006815_pt1 | contig 12134 bp, 7 predicted proteins | sample FRY02_FD_78383 | JGI IMG/M metagenome (GOLD analysis project Ga0105051, IMG submission 78383) | Freshwater microbial communities from Lake Fryxell liftoff mats and glacier meltwater in Antarctica - FRY-02 (megahit assembly) | ecosystem: Environmental > Aquatic > Freshwater > Ice > Glacier...
AGTTTCATGGACAAGTGCTAGCATTTTACTAAGAGGTATTAATTCAATCGGTGTTTTGTCGATTTCTACTCCTGGTGTTCTTTATTATGTACCCGTTGCTGGAGGGGGTGAAAGTGGCGCAATCTTATACACAAACGCTGCGAATCCAGGTAATGTTTCTATTGGTACAGATTTAAACACCGTTGTCGCAGTAGGCGCTCCTATCAATGGCAACAACTATACACAAATTATTGCAGCACAGTATCCTTCTGCGACGGCAGTACTAGGTACGAGCACAACATCAGCAACTAACACAACTAGCATTTTAAATGCTGGACTTGTCGCGAATAGCCTCGCAGGGATCTCTGGTACCTTATCGCAAGGACGCTATCCTACACAAACAGTTTCCAATTCTGGAACAGTCACTGTCACTAACGCAGGTTCAGTTGTTGCGATGGGCGGAATGGTTATACCTACTACTTCTGGCCAAGGAACTTATTTGTTAGTCAATAGTGTCCCGGCCGTGAGCGATACTACTGATACAAACAGCAATACTTCTAAGCTAAATAATTTTTCTATCAAGTCGGGCATTCAGTTATTGAACGCCGCTGGTGTGAATCTGTTGACCGCACCATCTAGTTCGACGGGTACCAATCCTCTCATCGCCTTTTATCCGCTTATTAAATCCTCGTCTGGCATCACGATACTGGGCAATAATTCTTTTGGTATTGTTGCCCAGTCAATTTCTGGCACCTCGAGTTTTCTAACTGACGTATCTACCGCTTGCTCGCAATCGTGCGTCGGACTTGGGGATTTAAATTCAGGAGGCGGCAGCGGTGGGTATGTGTCAGTCACTAATAGTGGGCTCATATCCACGGCAGGTGATCAATCAATCGGAATCTTGGCACAATCTATTGGTGGTGGTGGTGGCAATGCTTCCAACGCTCAAAACTTCGCTGTCGCGGTTGGTGGGTCCGGTACGGGTGGTGGAGATGGTGGTAATGTCAATATTGCTTTAAACCAAGGATCCGCGATTTACACGCTCGGTGATTATGCACATGGCGTGATTGCTCAATCGGTTGGTGGCGGTGGTGGCAATGGTGGGGGTGCTATCAGCTATGGATTATTTGTATCTGCTGCGGTAGGCGGTACGGGCGGTGTCGGGGGAACCGGGGGTGCGGTAGGCTTGGTTAGTACTGCCGATTCTAGCGTTTTTACCCTGGGTGATCATTCTACGGGCGTGCTCTTGCAATCGGTTGGTGGCGGTGGTGGCTCGGGTGGCTCGGCAAATAGCATTACAGCAGGTAGCGTGCTGACAGTTGCTGTGGCAACGGGTGGTGGTACAAAAGGTGGTGGCTCCGGTGGAATGATTAACCCCGAATCACTAACCTCATCGACTGCAAGTCAAAGTCCAGCGCTCTCAAATACAACCCTTACAACTAATTATTCCAACTTCCTATCAGGCGGGCAAGTCACAAACGCTGGTTCGATCTTGACGCTAGGAAATGATGCGATCGGTTGGCTGGGTCAGTCAATTGGAGGAGGAGGCGGTCTGGGTGGGGCTTCTTCCGCAAAGACATTTTCGCTTGCAGTGAGTGAAGAGGTACCCAACATCACTACCTCTATCTCGGTCGGTGGAGGCGGCGGAAATGGGGGTACTGCTTCATCGGTGTATTTCTATAACTCTGGGAATATTTCCACTTACGGTGGCAGCGCAGTGGGCATACAAGCGCAGTCAGTTGGTGGGGGCGGCGGTCATGCTGGTGATGCGACGGCAGGTGCCAATTCAGCCGGTGTTTCAATGTTCAGCATCGGTGTTTCCGCTTCGGTGGGTGGTAATGGTGGTGCGGGAGGTACTGCGGATACAGTCGGTATATTGAACAGTGGTGTGGTTTCTACATATGGCCACAGCAGCCAAGGAATTTTGGCGCAATCGATTGCTGGCGGCGGCGGTAACGCAGGGTTTGGTAACGCAGCGCAACAATCAATCTCGCCTTCAGAAAATTCGTTTCAAGCGGCGGTCAGTGTAGGAGGTGCTGGTAGCTCTGGTGGTTCGGGCGGTACGGTGGCGATCAATAATTCAGGTTTTATTCGTACGCTTGGATCCGGATCAGTTGGGGTAATAGGCCAGTCTATTTCGGGGGGAGGGGGAAATGGCGGAAGTGCCGGCGCTCAAGGAAACTCTACCGGAATCACATCGACTGTGGCCGTTGGCGGTAACGGCGGAGGTGGGGCAGTCGGTGGTTCAGTCAATATTTTGAATACTGGGACTATTCTTACGGGAGGCCTGTTATCTATCTGCCCAACAGCTGGTTGCACAACAAACACACTCAATCAAAATACAAATGCAATTAACATCACCTTAGGTGGTGATTCGCGCGGTATTGTCGCGCAATCAGTGGGTGGTGGGGGTGGTTCGGGTGGAAGCGCGGATCCCAATGCCACCCTTGTGCCTGCGTTAGGTTCAATGATTGCCTCTGCGGGTAATACAGCGATTGGATATCATGAGGTTTATCACTGGGCTGGAAAAATTAATAGCTCCAGTGAATCTGATTCGGAAAATCCTGTACCTTTAAGTTTTAACTTAACGGCTGGTGTTGGTGGCAGTGGTGGCGTGGGCGGAAATGGTGGAAATGTTACCGTTGCTAATGCTGGATTAATAAGTACCTTTGGTGCCCGGGCAGATGCCATTCTGGCTCAATCAGTTGGCGGCGGCGGGGGAATAGGAGGCGAGGCAGGAACAGGGGTTGCCTTTTCCCTAAATGGCAACATTAACTTTAGGACACCTGTTCCGACATTTAGTGCAAATATTAATGTGGGGGGGATTGGCGGCTCGACTGGTAACGGGGGCGTCGTGAGTGTTTATCAAAACTCCTCTGGATCAATCACCACTTATGGCTACCAGTCTAACGGCGTGTTAGCACAATCGGTTGGTGGTGGCGGTGGTGTCGCTGCCGATGGCTCCGCTGTGAACCCTTATCTTCTGACGGGGGGTAGCACGACCCAATCCGCACTCTCTCTGGGCTCGCTTTCAACGGGCAGCACAGCAAGTGGTACCGGTAACTCTGTTTCTATCGGGACTGGCGCTGCTGCACCTTTTTCAGGATCCATTACAACTTTAGGTGATGCCTCTGCAGGTATCCTCGCACAGTCCATTGGTGGTGCAGGCGGGATAGCCTCTGGCGGTTGCACGAACACTTTTATCAATGGAACCACCAACCAAAGTCTTTGTTTAGCGAATCAAAACAGTACTCAAACTGCGCCTGCCGTCGTCAATACCGGCAATGCACAGTACGCTATATATGTCTATGCATCAGGTAACTCTAGTAGCAACGGCGGTGATGTTCAATACTACGGCGATGTCACCATTAGAACTTCCGGTACGGGTAGCATTGGTATGCTTTTGCAATCTGTTGGCGGGGGCGGAGGCGTGACTCTTGCTCAGTCTGCCAACATAAGTGCTGTGGGTCTTCCGGCTGTCAATCAATCATTCTCTTCGAGCGGGAATGTAACCATGAATCTAACGGCTGGTGGAAGCATTACAACATCTGGCGCGGGTGCATGGGGTGCCTTGCTTCAGTCAGTTGCGGGTGGTGGTGGTGTCTTAGGTGACACATCCCTTTCGTTTACGGGTGATAACAATGGTGTGCCAGAGGCCAACACCATCATAGATGGAACAAGTGTTGCGAGTCATACCAACACCGGAACAATCACCGCTTATGTAGGGGGCAATATACAGACAACAGGTACGAATGCGCACGCCTTATTCCTTCAAACGGTTGCCGGTGGTGGGGGCATTGCGGGTGGACCGGGAAGTACCCCTGCGTCGACGACTGCTAGTCCCTTATTGATGATTGGAATAGGTGGTAGCAGTTCGCTTCCAAGCGTTGGTACAAGCGGAGGTATTTACGTCACTCAATACTCAGGCAGTACGATTTCGGCGACAGGTACAGGCTCTGTTGGCATTTTTGCTCAATCAACCAGTGCGAGTAAAGGTTCAGAGCAGATCGTCATGACTATAGGTGGAACCGTTGTTGGAAACAAGGCGGCGATTATGATTTCGGGTGGTTGGCCAAATCCATATTATGGAGTTGCAAACTCACTCACCATTAACGCAGGAGCCGTCGTTGGCAATTCCAATATAGTTGCCTCTGCAAATGCTAGCGGCGTTATAACCTATACAGGTTCAGGCGTTGCGATCGCTCAAGGTTCTGGTGCGCTTGATGTTGTCAATTCTGGAACCGTGAATGGCTCCTTTATTTTAACGTCGCGCTCTTCAAATGCTGGTGAGTATTACAAATACAAATAGCGGCGTCGTGAACTTGATTGGTACAAGTATAGTTTCAGAAAATAGTTTTAAAAACTATGGTTCAGTCAATGTTGCTGGTAATGGTCAAGTTGGGGAGGCGATTATTAATGGCGGCTTTAAGCAGTACTCAACAGGTAAGTTGTATTTCGATCTGGACACACGCAGCGCACTTAAAAACGATGTATTGACTATCAATGGCAAAGCTTTACTAGGTGGCACAATCATTCCGGTTGCTCGTGCATTGCTCCCAGGGGCTTATTCATTTTTGTCCGCTACAAATTTAACGACAACGACAGATCTTAATATCGCATCTTCCATCCCCTTTAATTGGTCGCTCGCAAATAAAGGTAGCTCATTCTCGGCAACACCCGTTGCAGATTTTCGTGCAAATGACTTGGCAATGAGTGATACAGGCAAAAGCATTGCTGGGTATCTGCAACGTGCTTGGAGTCAATCAGATCCGGCACACGCCACGCTGTTTGGTTATCTCTCGCAAGTGCCTACGACTGATTCATACCAGTCAGCGATTCAAACAATTTCAGGTCAGTCATTAAATGCGCAACCCATGAACTTGATCATGTCAGCATTTTCGACCTTGGGTGATGGGATGAGCTGTCCGAGCTTTCTGGGTTCAGGTGTGAGCGCAGATAAAAAGGGATGTCTCTGGGGTAAGGCGACAGGTGGTGTTTCAAATCAATCATCGTCGGGGAGTGATCTTGGCTACAACACCTCATCGGCAGGATTACGCTTTGGTGGCCAGAAAGAGATTGCGACGCACTGGCATTTGGGGGGATCGTTTGGTCTAGGTTACTCCGGCTTAAAGGCAACGAACTTCTCGAGCTATGCGCAAACAGGCGACGTCAATATTTCGCTTAAGCGAGACCTGGGTGCCTTGAGTTTGTCTGGTTCTCTGGGTGCAGGCTACAGCACTTTCTCAAACAGAAGATCGCCAGACCTGCCTGCGATAGGGACTGCACTGAATTTAAATAATACCTACAGCAGCAACACGAGTATGAGCATGTTTGGGGCACGTCTGCGTGCGGCATATCATGTCGATATTAACGACAACGTATATCTGAAGCCCTATATGGATATAGATATTATTAGAAGCCGCACATCTGGTTTCTCGGAGTCAGGTTTGGGTCCCTTGGGCTTGAATGTGGGCTCTGTCACACAGACAAACATGATGTATTCCCCCATGCTTGAAATTGGTTCGAAGTTTGAGCTGGATAACAAAATGATGCTAAAGGCCTATGTGGCTGTCGGCGCCAGTTTTTTACCTAATAACGCACGTACAGCAACGTCATCTTATATAGGTGCGATGGATGCGAACGGAAGTTTTCAGGTAACAAGCACTGGACCTTCAACTGTTGGGCGTTTGAATCTGGGTGTTCAGCTGTATAAATCTGATGCGATTGAGATGAAAGCTGAGTATGGGTTGATGATCGGTCAAGCCTATTCTGCTCAAACGTTAAGTGCTCGGTTTATTTATAGATATTAATGGCTCAGTTGATTCGCCAGCCCATGTGTGAAGATTCGATTTTATTTGGGCTGGCGGCAAATTTTAATTGGATTAAGAAAGTCCGGTGATCTGACCCTCAGCGTCAATGTCGATCCCGTTTGCAGCCGGTATGGCAGGTAGACCCGGCATTGTCATAATGTCTCCACATACGACAACAACGAAACCCGCACCGGCGGCTAGCCTGACTTCACGAATTGTGAGTATGTGGTCGTTCGGAGCGCCGCGCATTTTTGCATCGGTTGAAAAGGAATATTGCGTTTTTGCAATACAAACAGGTAAGTGGCCGTAGCCTTCCTCTTCAAGCTTTGTGAGTTGTGCTCTTACCTTTGCATCGCCTGCACTGCTGGCTGCACCGTAAATTTTAGTTGCAATGGTTTCAACTTTTTCCCACAGCGATAAATGATCTTCGTATAAAAATTTAAAGTGGTTGGGAGTTTCGCAAAGTTTGACGACGGCCTCGGCAAGGTCTGTTGCGCCGACACCTCCTTTTGCCCAATGCTCTGCCAAAACGACCTCCACGCCAAGTGCAGCTGCACTTGACTGAAGCAAGGCGATTTCAGCGGCTGTGTCTTCGGTACGATGGTTAATGGCAACGACGCAGGGTAGTCCAAAATTATTTTTGATATTGTGGATATGGCGCTCGAGGTTGGCTAAGCCAACACGTAGAGCATCAAGATTTTCTGTTCCGATGTTTTTGACTTCGACCCCGCCGTGATACTTCAAGGCGCGCACGGTAGCGACAAGTACAACAGCGGAGGGCACTAAGCCCGCTAGTCGGCACTTAATATCTAGGAATTTTTCGGCGCCAAGATCTGCACCGAAGCCGGCTTCAGTGACGACATAATCTGCGATCTTGAGTGCGGTTGAGGTGGCAATGACCGAATTGCAACCGTGGGCAATATTGGCAAAAGGTCCGCCATGCACGAGTGCGAGATTATTTTCTAGGGTTTGGACGATATTTGGCGCGAGAGCTTCTTTCAATAAAGCAGCCATCGCACCCTGCGCTTGCAAGTCGCGCGCTTGGATGGGTTTACCGATCAAGGAATAGCCAACTACGATGTTGCCGAGTCTTTCTTTCAAATCTTTGAGGTTTTTGACTAAACAAAAAATGGCCATGACTTCAGAGGCCACTACGATATCAAAGTGATCCTCACGTGGGAACCCGTTGGCGGTTCCGCCGAGCCCGACGACGATCTGACGCAAGGCGCGATCGTTAAGGTCCACCACGCGTCGCCAGGTAATACGTCGCACATCAAAACCGAGTTTGTTACCGTGATGAATATGATTATCGATGAGGGCAGCCAAGAGATTGTTGGCGAGCGCGATGGCGTTAAAGTCACCGGTAAAGTGCAGGTTGATATCCTCCATCGGCACAACCTGTGCCATGCCGCCACCTGCGGCACCGCCTTTCATGCCAAAGACGGGGCCCAGTGAGGGTTCGCGTAGGCAAATCACCGCATTTTTGCCGATTTGGTTGAGCGCGTCACCAAGGCCAACGGTGGTGGTTGTCTTTCCTTCGCCGGCCGGCGTGGGCGATATCGCAGTGACCAAGATCAACTTTCCATTTGGTCGGTCTTTTAATGAATCAACGTGCTCAAGCGACAGTTTGGCCTTGAATCGTCCATATGGTTCGAGTGCCTCGTTTGGAATGTCTGTGCGCCTGGGAACGAGCTCTAGAATCGGGTGCTTATGAGCGGCTTGGGCAATGGCAAGATCAGAACGCATGGGGGGATTAATCGCTTTCGATTTTGAGAAAAATACTGAGAAATTACTATGAAAATGAGTCGTAAAGCTGAAAAAGCCAGCAAAGTTAGCTGCACCCCTATGCCCACATACGTAAAGAATAATGAGAGGGTGCGTACTCGAGATTTTTGTTCAAATAGGGGTGTTACAAATTGTTCTTAACTTATCATTTAACGTCACAGCAGGACTTGCCCGACTGGTTTTGGACCGGTCAAACGGACATGGCTTGTTTGCGTGACGCTATTAGTCAGTTTAGGTCGATGAAGTTGAATGGGTAGAGTTACCGAACACCCTTAGCATGAGTCAGTACGGTGACGGTGGATTAATAGCGAGTAAGCCTTACATGGCAACCGGCAAGTACATCTAGCGGATGGGTGGACCATGTAAAAACTTTGCACGGTTGAGCGATGAGCAAAAGTTAGCTGCGATGCAAAGAGCAGACGCAATTAGAAGTGGAAATGTGGGTATGAGCGCTATTGTATAAAGCTTAAACCCACACTAGGTCATCCTTTGTAAACAGGTTTGTTCGCTAGCTCGGCATTTAAATTTTGTTGTTCCAACAATGTGTCTGCATTACTTGCCGCTTGCTGCTTCTCAAGATCTGTCATTTCATAGCACTTTGGTGAAAAATTTGGATCACGCTTTAATGGATAGACATCAGGATATGACCGCCGAAAGCCTTTGAGGGTGATCCAAGTGATGAATATCATTGAAATGATGGCCATGTGTGCCACCATATTTAGTCCAATATAGAAAAACTGAGCTGTGTATAGGCAGAACGCCAAGCTCCAAAACAAGCCTAGTAAGATGGTGGCAAAATATTTGATATGAAGCGGAGCATTGCGCATGGAATTGAGACTTGGATTCAAGATACTCCAGCCCTTGCGCCATATAAAGTAAAAGAATTTGAAAATGCTGAACATTGCGATCCTTATCTTATTTTGAACAGGGTTTTAGCTATCCGATTTGATAATCGGTACTGTTCGTAAAAGACTTAACGCATATCTATGCATTAAACTTTGAGCAAGGGTATCACGCAAAGATCTTGTTTTAAATATTTGGTGACTGTATTTAAGGGAAAATAAGGCCTTGGTGGTGGTGGTCGTCACCAATATGATTAATTGAATAACCAAATATCTGTTAATCCGTAGGTCAGAGACACGAGTAAGTGAGTCGATTTTTTTATCTGAATCCGGTCTGCGATAGAGTCTTGCGCCAATTCTTCGATAGACGTATCAATAACCAATCGATATGATGATCAGCATGTATTTAGATCTTTGAGTGCTTTACGACTTATGGAGGTGCGGTGATGAGCCGGTCACTGTCTGCGAATGTGATTGTGATTAAACATCCCCTCGTTCAGCATAAACTCACGCTAATGCGTGACAAGCGGACATCGGCCCGATTATTCCGCCAGTTGCTGAATGAAATTTCGATGCTCATGGCCTATGAAATTAGCGCTGAGCTACCTTTACAAGAAGTCGTCATTGATACGCCTTTAGAGCAGACAGTTGGTCACGTCATTGACGGTAAAAAATTAGTGCTTGTTAGCATCTTACGGGCCGGCAATGGCATCTTAGAAGGCATGCTTAGCGTGATTCCAAGTGCGCGAGTCGGTCATATCGGTCTTTATCGCGATCCGGATACTCTGCGGGCGATTCAATACTATTTCAAAATGCCTGAATCAATTCAGGAGCGTGATGTGGTGATTGTCGACCCGATGTTAGCGACGGGTCATTCAGCGGTGGCCGCAATCGAGCAGGTGAAGGCTCTTGGCCCAAGGTCGATAAAATTTGTATGCTTGGTGAGCTGCCAACAAGGTATCACTGAATTACATACGCATTTTCCAGAGGTAGTGATTTATACGGCCAGCATCGACCGAGAGCTAGATCATCATGCTTATATTCGTCCGGGCTTGGGTGATGCAGGTGACAGGATTTTTGGAACAAAGTAATGAGTATTTGAGAAGGAAATTCAACTGTGGTTGAAATTGATCTGCTCGTGAATGCGGAGTTTCTTTATCCCGTTTCTGACGCCTCACCGATCATCCCAAATGGTCAGGTGGCTGTTGTGGGGGACAGGATTACCTATGCTGGCCCTGCAATGCCCAAGGGTTACTGGTCTGCAAAAAATACTCTCAATGGAGATGGAAAAATAGTTTTACCTGGTTTCGTAAATTGCCATTCGCATGCCGCTTCCCTCATTTTTAGAAGCCAAACTGATGACCATGCCGCAAAGGCAGCGCTCCTGGATGTTGCCTTCCGGATGGAAAAGGAAGTCACGGAACAAGAATGGTCGTTGCTCGGGAGATTGGGTTGTGCAGATATGTTGTTGTCGGGCATCACGACGATCAACGATATTTGGTATAGCCCGGACACGCTAGTTGAATCAGTGATTGCTTCTGGGCTGCGTGCACAGATTGCCAATAAAATATTTGATGTCAAGCTTGAAGAGTTGCGCAATGGCGACTACACCCATCACCACGCGATTGGTGATCAACGTCTGAGACACGGCATAGAGTTTGTTGAGAAGTGGCACGGCGCAGCACAAGGCCGAATCACAGGACGGATCGGTACGCATGCTACTGACACGTGCAGCTCGGATTTGTTTAGAGAGGCCCGCGCTGAGGCGACACGACTCAATGTAGGGATGCATGTACACGCTGCACAAAGTGCATCAGAAACTGAATATATCAAACAGCAGTATGGTTGTGGGCCGGTGGAGTTTTTGCGTGACGTTGGAATGTTAGCAAGTGATGTCGTGCTCGCACACTTAGTTTTTGCTCAAGCGGCTGATCTTGATGCTGCGGCTTCAGTCGATGCAAAATACGCGCATTGTCCAACCATTTACCCTCGCAGGGGACGTTATCCGGAATTTGAGAAAATCATTGAGCGAGGGATTACGACAGGCTTTGCAACAGACTGGATGTTGAATGACCCCTTTGAAGGCATGCGCTATGCAATGAATGCAATGCGACTGCGACAAGGAAATCCACACGCTATGACCTGTGAGCAGGCCTTGCGTTTCCACACTCTTGGCGCTGCGGAAGTCTTGGGCTTAGATAAAGATATTGGTTCGCTCGAGGTAGGAAAAAAAGCTGATCTTATTGTTGTTGATATCAATAAACCGCATTTACAGCCGTACTATGGGAGCCATGCAGCCTTTGTATATTATGCAAAATCCAGTGACGTAGAGACTGCTGTGATAGATGGTAGAGTCGTGATGCATGAACGTCATATCTACGGCTTAGACCACCACATTGCTCTTGAAAGTATTAAGAAGCTTCTGCCTAGCTGGCGTGGGGGCTTGCAGTTGCTGGGTAGCCGCGCCGTGTTTGGTCCGGGTTGTGACTGTTGTGACCTTTAAGAAAAATGTTGCGTATCGCAGGATAGATCCGTATTATTTTTTTCAGTGATGCCTTTGATTTTATTGATGGCAGCATATTGAAAAAAATATACTTTAATTTATGAAGTTGAATTTGGTCACTGAGCACTTAATTCATTGCACATCTAAAGCCAATATTGTGGTGTCCGGCTTGTGGCCCTCGTGAAAGCGTTTTACCTCTCTGAGTTGTTGTTAAATCCGAAGCACTCGAATCGTGTCCGCCGCCCCTAGTCCCCCGGACACCAGCAATCTGTAAATTTTCACGGCCATCGTCAGCATTGAATGGGTAAGGTCGATAGAGGCTAGAAACCCACTCCCAGTTATTACCCGCCATATCCATCACGCCATATGGACTCGCCCCAAGAGGGTAAGTGCCTACCGGCACAGTATCGGTCCAACCAGCCGCAAATCGCGAGCGAGATGCATCGGGGAAAGTATTGCCCCAGGGGTACTGTCTGCGGTCTGTTCCTCTGGCTGCCTTCTCCCATTCGGCTTCGGTGGGTAGACGTTTACCTTTCCATGCGCAATAGTCACGCGCGCCTGGCCAGGTCACTTCGTTGACAGGATGATTCTCTAAGCCCGGATGAGCGCGCCAGTAACCTTCTTTTAAATGAATGCGCGCATCTTGATCATCGTGATCGAAGACACGGTAGTGCGGCGGTTGAGTACCACCCAAAAGTCCACGACTTTGTAAAAAAAGAGCGAAATCGGCATGTGTCACCATGTTGCGATCAATGAGGAAACCGGCTAAACGCACAACATGCTCGGGTTGCTCATCTTGTGGCCCATCGTTGCGGCCCATGGTGAACGACCCGGCTGGAATTTCAATCATTTCATCTCGCTGGGCTAATGCGGCAGGGCTAGTGAGGGAGAGCATCAGCACTAATATCCAGTTGACGTCGTGCCCGACCCGCAGACCATAACGTGGTGTGAATATCCCCAAAAATTTAAAAATTATTAACAAAAATATGTTGCCCATTATCCAAAAACTTTTTGTCCAGCGATCCAAGTTTCTGAAACTTTGATTGAGCTAATTGAACTCATTGCAGTCTGGAAGGGGTCTTGCTCAAGGATGGTTAAGTCTGCTTCCCCCCCTCTGTCACACTAGTTGTCCGCTCGTTTAATTTCTTTTAAACCTAAAGGGGCGGTTGGAGTGAAACAGAAATGCCAACCTACAGCACTGAATTTAAAGACTAT
>Ga0105051_10006829_pt1 | contig 12117 bp, 15 predicted proteins | sample FRY02_FD_78383 | JGI IMG/M metagenome (GOLD analysis project Ga0105051, IMG submission 78383) | Freshwater microbial communities from Lake Fryxell liftoff mats and glacier meltwater in Antarctica - FRY-02 (megahit assembly) | ecosystem: Environmental > Aquatic > Freshwater > Ice > Glacier...
ACCGTAGCCAACCCTAAAATGCGCGCACTTACAACTTGGAACCCAAATACAGGAACCAACACAAGTGGTTTTACTGCTCATGCAGCAGGGTTTTTCGGAACCAACAATCAATTTTCGGGGCTTGAAACGCAGGCTATGTTCTGGTCTGCCACGGAAAACGATGCAACTTCAGCCAATACCGCGCAACTGTACAACGACCTTGACGAGGTTTTTGACTATCCTCTAGATAAAAATGCTGGAGTAAGTTGTAGGTGTGTGAAGGATTAAAGCCGTCTTGCGGGTGTAGTCATACTGTCCGCCTTAGGCGGATTCAGCATCTGAAGCCGCCTTTCACCTTCTAAGGAAATGGTTTCAAGACGTCTTAAAACCATTTCTAGACGTAACGAAATGGTTTCAATACGTCATAAAATGGTTTCGGTACGTCTTGCAGAGACGCAACTATCTAATGAAACCAGTAAAAGACGTAAGGAAATGACCGAAAGACGTAATTGGAAGAGGCAATTAGATGGTTGACGGAGCAAAAGACGTAAGGCAGGGAGGAAAAGATGTAATGGAACCGAGTCTGTTCAGCGAACTGTGTCAGCCCTGATGGTTAGCCGCGACCTACCTTAAGGGCTGAGTCAATCGGTTTTCAAAGCTTATCAATCATCTTCTGATTTCCCGCAAACACGTTCATGATTTTAAAGGGAAGGGATTGGGGTTGGTTTCGTTGAATAGATCAGTTACAACTAAGCGAAGCGGAATCACCGTAGGTAAACTGATCGTGTTGTGTTCCACACAAGTGACCCTTCGGAACACTTGCGCAGGCTTGAGGCAATCGGGACGACTTCAATTCCTATCTTTCCAAAAATAAAAATCGGATTAGACATGGAATATGGTGTTTTTAAAGTGAACCAGGATAACGTATTAGAACTACAAGCCACATTTAAAACAAAAGAACTGGCATTGGCTCACATCCGAGCAGGAGTTAATATGATACTGCTTGAGATTTATCTGTAGGTAATTTTACTCTTGGACTTGCAACGACCTTAACTAATTATTATGCTCTCTAATAGCAAGAATGACGTATTGGATTCCGTGAAGGGAAATGGGTTGAACTTGCGATATCTATCAGATGAGTTGAAGTCAGACATAGAGGTAGTACTTGCGGCTGTTAATGAAAATGGAACATCTCTACAATATGCTTCATTAAGTCTAAGGTCAGATAAAGATGTAGTAATGATAGCGGTCAGAGAAACTGGGGAAGCTTTGCAATATGCTTCTGAAGAACTTAGAGGAGATGAGGATGTGGTACTTCAAGCAGTAACCATCCGAGGAAATCCTAGGGATAGAAGAAGAGGGGCAACACAGACAGTGACTGGTTCGATTTTCAACATGCTTCATTCAACTTCTCGTGCTCGTCCAATTTTGTATGCAACGGAAAAAATCCGAACAGACAAGCAAATCGTTCTGAGAATATTAAAACAGCACGGGATTATACTTCAGTACTTATCTGATCAACTAAAGGAAGATAGAGAGATTGTTTTGACGGCTGTGGAGCAATCTGGCCGTGCCTTGGAATACGCTTCCATTGCATTGAAAGAAGATAAAGAAGTAGTGCTCAAGGCAGTGATGGAATTGAATTCAGCAGGTGTGGGTAGAGAGGTATATAATCGAAGAACCTCATTCTGTGCTTTACAATATGCTTCTGAGCTGTTAAAGGCAGACAAAGAAATTGTTATAAGTGCTGTTAAGTCCAACATGTATTCATTAAAGTTTGCCTCAGAGGAACTGCAGGACGACAAACAAGTAGTTAACGAAGCAGTTTTACGTCACGGTATCACTTTGCAATTCGCTTCAAATAAACGTAAAGCTGATTGTGAAGTGGTATGTAATGCTGTTAAACAAGATGGTTTAGCCTTGCAATATACTTCTGAAGTAATGAGATCAAAAAAGGATGTAGTCCTTTTGGCGGTACAACAAAACGGAAATGCTTTAAAATACGCTTCAGACGTATTGAAAGGGGACAAAGACGTAGTTCTCACGGCTTTGAGGCAAAATGGGTTAGCCTTGGATTACGCGGCTGATGAATTAATGAACGAAAGAGAATGTGTTTTAACTGCCGTTGCAACTACAGGATATGCTTTACAATATGAGACACCAGAACATAGAGCAGATAAGGAGGTAGTTCTCGCAGCTATTACAGAAAACGGATTGGCCCTGCAATATGCGTCTCATGAACTTAGGAAAGATAAAAATATTGTTCTCGTAGCCGTAAAACAAAATGGTCTAGCCATTTTTTACGCTTCCGATGAGCTAAAACGTGACGAGGAAGTAAGGCGAGCATCTTTCGAACAGAACGAAGAAGCATTAGATAAGCTTTATCGTTTTGAAAAAAGCTTGGAGAATGAAAAATCTGATACGGAACAATACTACTTCTATGAAGACAGAATTAAAGACGCTTATTGCAGTGCGTGTGACTCTTCTCCATGCATGTGCAGTGACCAAGAAAGAACAAGTTCACTTTCTGACTGGTAGCCGTTGATTCAAAATTACTTGATGGAGGGGTAAGGTGTAGTATAAGTGCGCCTTGGAAGGCATTGTTTCACTTGTGTCTTTTTATCATTACAGCTTTTAGCTTCTTAGCCTTATGAGACAGTTCGTAAATATTGTCTAGCACATTTTCAATAATATTTATCGCCAGCTTTAATTCTTCCTTTGACGGAGCCGACAATTCATGTAATGCTTGATTACCTAAGAACCTTAGTTCATGTAAAATCGAAGCATTCTCATTTGTTAAAAGACCATTGCTCGCCAATCCTTCAATTTTTCCATCCAAGCTCTTTGAAATTTTGGACTTTCCTGAACCTGAGACAACCTCTCCTTGGGTAATTCCTTTATCCATACAGACACCTTCGATAATTGATCTAATACCAGCACTACCAAGAATATTTGCATCAGCATTAATCGCATCAACAGTTTCCCGATAAATTTTTTTAATATTCGGTGGTGTATTAGCTAATTGCTTTATAGGTATTGTGTGGACAGTACGTTTAGGGAAAAGCTCCTGATCCCATCTTGGGTAGTTGTGTTCTTCGGATGCATATGCTCGTTGTGCATCCGTGCTTAAAATCCTGAAGCTCACTTCATCACATCCTTTGCATTGAATGATTTGATAGTGATATTTTTCCCACCAAGTACTTTCCTCTTCATAAAACTCAACTAATTTCTCCCCTATTACTAGGTGATTTGTTGGTCGACCGCATTTGATACAGATGCTTTTTGCCATAGGGATTTTTATAAAGCCTTCAACTCCCCAACCAACTCCGTCAGCACCTTCTTAGCATCGCCAAAGAGCATGCTTGTTTTATCGCGGTAGAAAAGGTCGGTTCTATTTGGCATCGCTTAGTAGTTTGTCCAAATATGCCCGTTCTTCTTCGTATGTCATATTCATGATCTCAAGGCTCATCTTGTCTCTGAGAGCGCGCATGGTCTTGATGGCATCGAACTTCCGCTTCGGAACAATGGTGCCTTTTTTTGTCTTTTCAGTCTTCGCTTTCATAACGTTTGATCTCTTTAGGTGTTCTAATCTCTATCATCTTATACCCACTCTGATGATTGATTCCATTGTAACCTCTTATTCGGTCAAGGTTCACAATATGTTTGAAATTCCAACTTACCAATACATCTGCATTACATAATGTTGCCATTGCAATATGCTGGCAATCGGCCAAACTCGTTCTTCCAACAACTTTTGCATCAACATATTTATTGGCAAGTTCTGTGGCCTCTTTACCAAGTCTCACTTTTTCAACACTTTCCATCGGAATGCTCTTCAGAAGGTCTTTCACAAAAGTTGGAGCACCTAAAAGCTCCGCTTCAAGCAAATCTGATACAATGATTTTCAGTTCACCATTCTTTACACGCTCAAAGAATGGAACGGTATCCTGTGCGAACTCATCGTCAAAGTATCCTCCAACAACTGAAGTATCAATGTAGATTCGTTGTTTCATTTAGCGAATAGATGTCTTCTTCGCCAAAGATAAGGAATACCCTGTTTAAAACGCCTTCAACTCACTCACCAACTCTGCTAGCACCTTCTTAGCATCGCCAACTAGCATGCTTTTCTTGTCTTGTGCCACTACAACGATAGAATGCTTAGTCATTGAAAGGTTCTCCATCAGTAACTAAATAAATGTCTTCCTCATCATCCATTAAGAAACTGAAAACAGGATTGGAAACAACCGCATCCGACCAAAACTTCCTATCCATCAATTTCTCCGCAACATCAACAGCTATTTCTACGGTTTCGGAAACAGTTTTCCCCTGTGCAACAAGTCCTTGGAGATTGTCAGATGTGGCGAGGTAATGCTCAGAACCCAGTTTCTCTATCTGAATGTTAACCTTGGTTTTCATATCACGAAGATAAGGAATACGCTGTTCATGTAGAGACGCGATTTATCGCGTCTTCACAATCCACAACGTCTGCACAATCCACAACGTCTGTATTCATTGCGGCTGTATCTGCCGTTTCGTTATGTGTGTGTTTGAGACGCGATGAATCGCGTCTCTACGTTCAGGCGCTAAAGCGCCTTCAACTCACTAACCAACTCCGCTAGCACCTTCTTGGCATCGCCAAAAAGCATGCTTGATTTATCGCGGTAAAAAAGGTCGTTGTCAATGCCCGCGTAACCCACATTCATCGAGCGTTTGTTGATGACGGTGTGTTTGGCATCTTCCACATTCAGAATAGGCATGCCGTAGATTGGTGAGGAAGGATCCTCTTTGGCGGCAGGGTTCACTACATCGTTGGCGCCTAAAACCAGCACCACATCGCAGGTAGAGAATTCAGGGTTGATGTCTTCCATTTCTACCAGTTTATCATACTCCACGTTGCTTTCTGCAAGAAGTACGTTCATGTGTCCGGGCATACGGCCCGCAACGGGGTGAATGGCGTATTTCACTTCCACACCACGGCTGGTTAGGATGCTTTCGAGTTCGTGCACCACGTGTTGCGCCTGCGCCACGGCCAAACCATAGCCAGGCACAATAATCACCTTGGAAGAGTAGTTGAGCAGCACCGCCAAATCGCTTGGGCTGGTTTGCTTGTACGATTTCTGTTTGCCGTCTCCAACAGCTGCAGCGGCAACACCGCCCGTTCCAAACGCACCGAAGATGACAGCCGAGAGCGAACGGTTCATGGCGTTACACATCACAACGGTTAGAATCGTTCCAGCCGAACCAACCAGAATACCACCTGTCAGCATGGCCATGTTGCCATAAAGGAAACCACCAAAAGCGGCCGCCATACCCGTAAATGAATTCAAAAGCGAGATGACCACAGGCATATCCGCTCCACCAATTGGTAGCACGAACAACACGCCATAGGCCAAACTCAAACCAAGCAAGATGTAAACCCAAATGTCTACGCTTTCAGTCCCAATGTGTCCACCTGCCAAGCAGATGGTCAAACCAACAGCCGCAATGATGAGTCCGGTGTTCATCACGTTGTAAAAAGGAAGGCGGATATCCTTATTCAGGTTGCCATTTAGCTTCAGAAACGCAATCATACTACCTGCAAACGAGGTGCTGCCAATAACAACTCCTGCATAAATAGTCAGCAGAATAAGGAATGATGAATCGGGATTGTGCGCATAATGCGGAAACTCAATCAGGCCGATAATAGCAGCACAGGCACCGCCCATTCCGTTGAAAAGCGAAACCATCTGCGGCATATCGGTCATCTGTACCTTCTTGGCCATCATGTAACCGAGAATAGTACCGATGGCAATTCCGCCACCAATCCAAAGCTTGTTTCCAAGATGTACGCCTTTCTCAATTATCTCGCCTGCATCATTTTTAATATCGTAGGTGTAAAGCGTAATAGTTGCCACAATGGCGATAAACATACCAGCGGCTGCCCAAAGGTTTCCGTTTTTGGCGGTCTTCGGGTCGCTCATCATCTTCAATCCGAAGATGTAGAGTACCGATGCAATCAGGTACGCAATCTCTAAAATGTAATCTCCAATCATCAGTCTTTCTTAGCAGGTTTCTTCTTGAACATGTCCAGCATGCGGTCGGTGACCACGAATCCTCCGACCACGTTTACCGTGCCCAATACAACCGCCAAAAAGCCGAGGATAAGGGCAACGTAATTGTCTGGAGCGGCTTTTCCCATCACAATGATGGCTCCAACCACCACAACTCCGTGAATGGCGTTGGCACCGCTCATCAGAGGCGTGTGCAGTACGGTCGGTACGCTTTCTATGACTTGAATTCCGAGGATGATGGACAGAATCACGATATAGACCATTTCAATGTTACCCCCAGCGTCTTTGCACTCTAGGCATCGACCGCCTATAAATTGAAGAAAGTCTCCAATAAATTCAATTACTATTTCCATTTTATTTAGTGATTAGTGAATAGCGAAAAGTGATTAGTAAGGGTGTGACATTCTTGTTCTCGATACGCTTCGCACTCGAACTGACCCAAGCGCATGGTCATTTCGCACTGAGGAGCTCGTGCGGTCAGTTCGAGTGACGCGTTTTTACGCGTTGTATCGAGAATTGTGCGGTTGGCTTTCATCAAGCTGATGCGGTTTCTTTAGGCAACACAGAAAGATGCACCAGCTTCCCATCTCTGATAATCAAAGAACCAGCAGTAATCTCGTCTTCCATGTTCCAATTGAACTTGTTTTCTGAAGTAAGATGAAGCAGGAAGTTGGCCACGTTCTTGGCAAACAGTTCGCTGGCGTTCATGGGTAGCGTAGCAGGGAGGTTTCCTTCTCCGAGGATGGTGACACCACCAACCCGAACGGATTCGTTCAGTTTACTTGCAGAGACGTTTCCACCTTGCGAAACCGCCATATCTACGATTACAGCACCTGGTTTCATCTTGGCAAGCATTTCATCAGTAATAAGCAAAGGCGCTTTTCTACCTGGAATAAGTGCGGTGGTAATGACCAAATCGGCTTCGGCAACTTTTGCCGTTACAACTTCTTGCTGCTTCTTTAGGAACTCAGGCGAAACGTTTGTCACATAGCCACCAGCCATGTCCACACTTGCGTCTCCTTCCACTTCAATGAACTTGCCGCCAAGCGATTGAACTTGTTCTTTCGTCTCTGGACGGATATCCGAAACCCACACATTGGCTCCAAGCCTTTTGGCAGTCGCAATGGCTTGCAATCCAGCAACACCAGCACCAAAAATGACAACCGTTGAAGGTTTGATGGTTCCTGCCGATGTCATCAACATCGGGAATATCTTGCCCATTTCGGCACCGCCTAATAGCACCGCTTTGTAACCTGCAAGGTTTGCCTGCGAACTCAAAACATCCATACTTTGAGCGAGTGATGTTCTCGGAATGGCATCCATCGAATAGGCGTTCACACCAGCTTCAGCCAATGCTTTTACCACTTCCGGATTTGTAGCTGCAAACAGCAATGAAATGAGTGTAGAACCCGATTTGAGCAGCTTCGCTTCATCCACCGTAGGCGGGTTTATCTTGGCTACGACATCGCATTCAAATGCGTTTGCGCGTGCGCCAACTATGGCACCTGCTTGGGTATAGTCGCCATCAGAGAAGAACGACTTCTCGCCAGCGCCACTTTCCACTACGATTTCAAATCCTTTTGCTTTCAGCAGCTTGGCGATGGTTGGAGTGATGGCCACCCGCGTTTCGCGCTCCTGTGTTTCTTTCGGTACTCCGATTTTCAAAACGTATTGATTTTGGTTAATGGTTCAAATGTATGGGTTTGAAATAAGGTTATTATATCAAACATCTCATGTACAGACAAAAAAAAGCATTCCTTTTGAGAATGCTTTTATCATTTGTGTCGGTAATTTCAATGATGATGATGTCCACCTGGCCCGTGTGCGTGGCCATGCTCCAACTCTTGCTTAGTCGCCTCTCTGATATCAACAATTTCAACGTCAAAATGAAGCGTTTCTCCAGCCAACGGATGATTCATATCCAAGGTCACATCTTCGCCATCAATTTTGGCAACATCTGCAATGCTCACACCATCATTTGTCTCAACGCGTACTTGCATTCCCTCCACCAATTTCTCTTCTCCATCCGCCTGAAAGCTCGAAAGCGGAACGATGTGCACATTTTCCTCACTGCGGATTCCATATCCTTTTTCTGGAATGACCGTGGCTTTAACCTTATCTCCAACAGTCTTTCCTTCCAACTGCTCTTCAAGTCCAGTAATAATGTTCCCAATTCCTTGAATAAAAGCCAGTGGTTCGCGTCCTTCCGAAGTGTCAAGCGTTTCTCCCGAATTGTCTTTCAATGTGTAGTGAATCAGCACTACTTTGTTTTCTGTAATAGTCATGTAAATCTGTTTATGCCGCGAAAATGGCGATTTTTCTGCGGCCTTGCCACTATTATGGCCTCAAATGGCAGGGTAAAGTCATCTTAATTCAGAAAACATGAAAATCTTTTTTGGACGCCACCCCGAAGAAAAATCGGGGTCGGTCCGCCTCAGGCGGATATATCTTTTTCCGCATTCGTTGAGCGTAGTCGAAACGTTAAATAGGAAAAAGGATGCCGCTCCCATCCCTGGCGCAAGCGGCCTGCTAGTTTCTACACCACAAAGTAGGCGATGAGGAAGCCTAAAAGAATCGAGAGGAACTTCTTGAGATTGAATGCGTGACCCTTATCCGTTTCGAAAATGATGGTTGTTGCAATGTGCAAGAAAACTCCTACCACCGCGGCTTGAACAATTCCTTGAAACGAAGAAGCTTCGATAATTCTGCCTTCCAGAAAATAAGCCACTATTCCGCCTAGCGGAGACATAAAAGCAAAACCAGCCATGGCCACTGCACCCTTAAGAATTGAATAGCCCGCCCCACGAAGAACGGTACCTAAAATAAATGCAACAGGCACATTATGAATGATGATCCCTGCAAGCAAAGAGTGATGCTCGTGTGCGTGCTCACCTCCAAATGGAAGTCCTTCAAGAAGAGAGTGCAATCCAAGTCCGACCAAAAGTGCAAACGGAATCCCATTGCCAGGCAAGGCATGTGCATGACCATGCTCCATTCCTTTCGACAGCACTTCTAGCATAATCTGAATCATGAAGCCCACAAGCACCCAAATGCCAGCTTGATGCCCAATTGCTTCATACGATTCGGGCAAAACATGAAAAAAGCTCAGACCCAACATGAAAGCGCCACTGAAAGCTAGAATCAGCTTCATCAAAGGCTTTTCGATATTAATCGCCCAAGCCAACATGCCACTCACAAACGCTCCGAAGAACAAATAAATCAACTCCATTACCTAGAATGTTTTTTTACAACTAAAATCAATCGGTCTGAACTTTCGGCATCAAAAGACGCCAGATTATAATTTCCGAAAGTAATCACAAGCTCCAAACCAGCCGTACTCAAATACGTTTCAAAATCAGAAAGTTCTAACGCATCCACCTGCTCTTCAAAATCCAGTTCTACCTCGCCATCAATCACGTGAATACGCTTTATGATGACACCATTTTCAACAGCCCTCGTTATCTCAAATCGGATGTTGTCGATTGTCTTTTCTTCATACGCCACTAAATTGGCTTTTACCTTGGTTGCATTCATAAAATCAATCACAAACAAACCATTCGGTTTCAGCGAGTCGGCAACCGATGAAATAGTCTTCTGGTCATCTTCCTTATTATGGAAATACCCAAAACTTGTGAAGAGATTGACGACCAAATCGAAGTATTCGTGCCAGTAAAGCGAACGCATATCGTGCTCAAAGAATTCCAACCCATCACGTTCTTGCAGCTTTGCTTCTGCAATGCTTTCTTCAGATAGGTCAACTCCAATCACATCAAACCCTCTATGCCTGAGATGCAGCGAATGGCGACCTTTTCCGCAAGCAAGGTCCAAAGCCCGTGCGCCATGCGGCAAAGCGAGATGAGAAACCAACGCATCCACAAACGCTTCCGCCTCTTGCAGGTCTCTATCCTTGTAAAGGGTGTGGTAATAAGGAGAATTAAACCAAGTGGCGAACCAGTCTTGCAAGGGCTTGTCTTAAGCGGCCAAATTTACCGATTTGAAATTGTTGAGGTCTGCCAGTCCGGAGTCAATAATAATTGAGCGGAATAGGGGTGATAATCGTTGTTTCTGAAGGACATTTTTCTTTCAGCGATTTCGTCATTGATTCCAAACCTTTGGCATCAATGGCTTTGAAAGGCTCATCTTTTTTCCGTAGAAAGTTTTCCCAATGAATAAGAAAGATTCGTTTTGGTTTACAAAGTTCAACAACCGGCCCAGGGTAAGATGCGTATTCTGTAGAGCCAGACGAGCCTATGAAAAGGTCGTCAATTCCGTGCTCATCTAACAACACTTTTGGAAACAAGCCATAAGGCGCTTTTGCCATAGACGACATGAAAAACATTCGGTAAGCCACTACAGAATCCTCCAACCAATCTACCATGAACGAAAGTGTTTGGCCTTCTTGCCAATCTGAAACCAGCGTTGGTTCAGCAACCAAATCCTCTGCATATCTTTTCTTTAGGAAGTTGATTCCTGCAATGTGAGGCGGGTGGAGACTCTTGAATGCCATCGTCCGCATGGTGCTATCAACGCTATAATGCCATTGGCCCAATGTATTTTCAGTTCCCATGCTGTCGTTTACAACCACAAGCGGCTGTCTCAGCTTATAGAAACTGAGCAAATGTTTACTGGTTTTGCTACTTACTATTGGGGTAGAATCGGGAATGAACCGTGAGAGATATGGCATATCCATCAAATGATCGTAATGCGCATGCGCTGCCACCACCAACTTTACTTTTCTAAACGCAGCAGGGTTTAAGTATTGCTTCACGTAGTTGGTGTCCGTTCTAATCTTACCGAATAGCACCTTTGTTGCCGATGGATTGTCGATGAATGGATCTGTGAGAAGCACATTTTCTCCTCGTTGGATGGTAAAACATCCTGTTCCGTAGTATCGAATTTCGGTTTGAATAGTTTGTGCCTGAACCAAGATAAACACGGTGCAAAAAAGGAAACTGAGGAAAAGACGATGGCGAAGGAAAGGCACTTGGGAGATTGACTTATTAAATGAGCTCAGGTTTTTCTAAGCGGTCAAATATCGTGCATGGTCATGTTTAAAAACGAATATGTTGAAGAGATTATGTGAGAAACTATGAGCGAATAACATTATTGAATGCTGATTTAGTTGATTGAAAGCTTTCAACATTGATAGGTCAATCTGATTATTTTTGTAATCAACGCTCGCAGAATGTGATGGAATTAAACATGATTAAACGCAGAATCTACTCTATAAGGAGTCAACAGGTTATACTGGATTTTGATCTTGCTGAACTCTATGAGGTGGAGAATAGAGCTTTGAAACAGGCGGTAAGAAGAAACTCAGATCGTTTTCCTGATGACTTTATGTTTCAATTGACCAAAGGAGAATGGCAGGAGCTTATCACGATCTGTGATAACCTCCCTGAAGGAGTCAAGTTCAGCCCAGCACCGCCTTTCGCATTTACGGAGCAGGGTGTGGCCATGCTTTCGGGAGTACTCAGAGGTTCAAAAGCGGTGCAAGTGAACATTGCCATTATGCGAGCATTCGTGTTGATGCGGCAATTTGCTCTCTCTCATGCGGAACTTACCAAACAACTGCAAGAATTGGAGCAACGATACGATAGGCAGTTCAACGACATCTTCGAAGCCATCGGCTATTTGATGGAAGGGGAGAAACGGGAGCAGCAAAACAATCAAAGGAAGAGTATCGGTTACAAGCGCAACAGCGAGGAGAGATCTTAATTCCCAAAGCTAGGTGTACTTCGAAAAGTGTTTTCCAACTTTAACGATAGCCGCGAAATTGGGAAGGTGATGGAAGAGTTGGGAACAGCTTAATTCTCATTCCATAGAACTTATCTACGTATTCTTGTGATAATGTTGATTATCGACTCAAGATGTGCTAGGAGAGTAATCCAAGCGATTGGAAACAACGCAAGAATGATTACAGCAGTTTCATTCTTGCCCCTCTCATTCTCGTTGCCAACCACAGGCTGGAATGTGTAAACCCCAATCTCATTTGATAAAAAATTAAATGCTTGTCCGCAACTTTCCCCAAGATCATCAGACCGTAAATAGATTACGGTCTGCTTGTCTATTCTTGTGTCGAAACAAA
>Ga0105051_10006832_pt1 | contig 12113 bp, 8 predicted proteins | sample FRY02_FD_78383 | JGI IMG/M metagenome (GOLD analysis project Ga0105051, IMG submission 78383) | Freshwater microbial communities from Lake Fryxell liftoff mats and glacier meltwater in Antarctica - FRY-02 (megahit assembly) | ecosystem: Environmental > Aquatic > Freshwater > Ice > Glacier...
AGTTGAGCAATACCGTTGATTCTCTTTCCACAATCACAACTATCGTGAGGAGCGACTGGTCCCTTACCTTGTTTTCCAACGTATTGAACGACAACTTTTGAACCTGGTGTTCTTACTTTTCTGACCTTGTTGGAGGAAGTATTGTAACTTAATCTTCTTCTGTATGTAACTCTTTGAACCATTTCAATTTTGTGGTGATTTAAAAATTTATATAAATTAAAAATAATAGCATTATGTCTATAAACTGTTTAATTAATAAGATTTTGAAAAGTAAGTTTGCCTGAGTTTTATTTAAGAAAATTTTGAATACAGAAGTAAAAATAGAATCTTTTTTATTGGGACTTTAATCTATTATTGGATTTATCTAAATATAGCTTATCAAGATTGTGGCTTGTAAAGCTCATCTTGAATTAGTCTTTTTGAATCGATATCTATTTAACGTGTTGTATAAATAATTATGATATCATTTTGCTAAACTTTATGCTATAAATTATTATTTTTAGCTCATAAATTATTAACCTATCAAGTAAAATACTCAATAAAGAGCTTTTCTGTAATCATTTTCTTATTTACTACGCCAATAGAACTTTTAAACAATATTATTTAAAATAAGCTTACATGAAGAAAATTCAAATATGGCTCATACTTATAACTATTATTAGTTAAAATTATTTTCAAAAAGTAAAACCTTAGGGATTAATGACATGTCATTTAGAAAATAAATAGAATGCCTTAGTAAAATACCGCCCCATTTCTTGATACTTTATGCTATTCCAATTAAATATTGTTGCATAATAATATTATTAAAGTTTTAAATTTGAACGAGTTTAATAATATTATCAAAATTCAACATGGAAACCCAAAACAAGACCGCATTAAAGATTCTTTAAGAGACTTCGCGTACATTTTACATTCCTATTGTCAAGCTTCCATCAGGAGCTCAGTAGGCGGTTGCATCAGCATACCTCTGCCTGAGGGCCATTGATGAGATTGAAGATCATGCTAAGCTGGAAAACAAAACAAAGGCTAAAATACTGAGGGATATCAGCTACGGTATTCAAAAATACAAGCCCTACTCAACAGCCGCTGACTTGAAATTCAATTGGCATGGACAGTAAGCTTTACTGCCTGAAGTTTCATTGCGTCTCGCGTAATGGATTCATTACTGCCCATAAAATTTCAGAGCAAGAGTTGCAGATTCAACGGGAAGCATGGCAGACAGAATGGCTTTCTGGGCAGAAAGAAATTGGAGAATTTAAGATTAATCTGATCTTGACGCATATACATTTGCTGTTGCCGGTGCTGTTGGATTGATCTTGTGCTAAATTTGGGAATGGTTTGAAGGAACTAAAACTGACAGAGACTTGGCCATCGGATATGGAAGAGGCCTGCAAAGTGTGAACATACTGAGGAATGGAGAAGAAGATAAGTAAAGAGGAGTTACCTTCTACCCACCAGGATGGAAAAGAGAAGAGGTAATTAGTTAACAATAACTTAGCTGATCGAATATAGCAGAAGGAATCTCAAACTGGGTCATTAATACATGAAGACTCTTAAACCTGGGACTGCTGCTCATACTTTTTGTGAAATTCCGCTTGCCTTAGCTGAAGCTACAGTAACTATAATCGAGCTAGGACTTCCAAAGGTAAATTTTAAATTATTTCAGCTTTCCCGATAACAGGTAATGTCCATCTGTAAGATAAATGCATGAATAAACCTCTTTGTTGTTATGTTGTTCCTTGTTTTTGTATCGAACCAATATTTTTTTATTTTCAATCAAATTTAAAAATTAAGATTATGGATAAATTGATAAAGTGTATTTTTAATCGATAAAATTTAAATTTAATAAAATAAATAAATATTATTTTGTGATAATAACCAATGGGAATTACAAGAGATTCAAGACATAAGAGAAGACTGACAGGTGGAAGAATGCCAGTACATAAAAAAAAAAGAGCTTTCGAAAAAGCCAGACCAGTATCAAATACTAAACTCGTCAATGATAAGTCGAGAGTTAGAAGAGTAAGAGTGAGAGGTGGAAATTACAAATTCAGAGCCTTGAGACTTAAAGAAGGAAACTTCAATTGGGCTTCATAATCAGTAACTAGAAAAACAAGAATCATTGACGTTGTTTACAACGCCTCTAACAATGAGTTGGTCAGAACAAAGACTTTAGTTAAGAATTGCATCGTTCAAATCGACGCAACTCCATTTTCCCAGTGGTACCTGAACCATTACGGTGTCAATCTTGTCACCAAGAAGGGTAACGTAGCCAAAGTGGAATAAAAGAAAAAGTCATAAAGATCCCAAAGCAGAATAAACTAAAGACAAAAGGACAGAATAATTGATACAAAGGTTTCATAACAATTCGGTCAGCAGAGACTTCTGGCCTGCATCGGTTCAAGACCCGGTCAGTCAGGAAGAGCTGACGGATACATTCTTGAGGGTAGATAACTTTAGTTCTATGCCAAGAAAATAGAATCGAGAAAAAAATGATTCATGTATACAATCTTCATTTCAACATTTAAGTTTTGTGTATGTATTGATACGGTTCAGATTAATAAAGAAAAGTAAATTCCTTTTAGAAAAATATTTATCGCTTTTTTATTAATTTTTGTAAATCAAAAGGTAAATAGTTGTTCTCTCATTTGAACCTTTGTATTTAGGTCGTGTACTTTTGTATAAAAAGACGGTTCATTTTATGAATTCTTTTACTTTTGATTCAACATTTTTGAATTTAGAAAGCTTGAATCCATGCTCTTGAACTGTTTGCTTTTTATTTTAGGCAACCTTTTTAGGCTTTATTTCAATTTTTAGCGGAGATTTCTTTTTGTCTGCTTCAAGGATTTTTAAAACAGCCTCTCTTTACTTTCTAAGTTGAATTTATTATTCGGCATAAGTATTGCATATAACATTTTTCATAGGAGTCGATGGTCTTTGTTACATAAATAAAAAATTACCTGTTGGAAATACCATAAGTAAAGTCCTCGTTAGGTATGTTTACACCGTAAAACTTTTGGCCTTATTTGACTACGCATTTGATTTAATTCTATTTTCTAAAACCTCCGAATTGCTTTGATTATAAAATTTATACTTTAGAGTCTGCACATCCAGCTTTGGCGCCTTCTTTATTCATTGCTACAAAGTTTTTTTAAGGTTGCTTGGATTTCGAGTGCTGGGACTATTACCAACCGCTTACAACTAAATATGATAAATGGTATTACTTTATCTGGCACCAAACTTATCTTTTTGAGGCTCTCTGCCATAAACATGCTATTGAGAGGGGAGTTAATGAAATCCTTTTTTTACCTGCCCTAACTAAGCTTTTTGCAACAAATAGTTTTATTTTTTTGACATTAGTTCTAAATTTTACTTTATCCTAAAATATAATGATGAAATTGAGTTATAACAGAAATTATCGAATACACTTTTACTAAATCTACAAACAATTAATATAATATCTATTTTGATTTTTGCATTTAAGGCGAATAAAATAAATGAACAATAAGTTGTTATTGGTCGGAATTCTTATTACTCTGACATTTTGTATAAGGGAAACTGATAAAGTAGCAGGGCCGCCTGTAATTTTTTTGTTATTGAAAGGGAATGGTCAATACTGTTGTATACTCGGGTTATCTCGACACTTAGCAAAATGAAAGAAAATTGCATTACGTCTTTGTTCAATCTGATTAAAAACCTGAATAAGCACCATTGACTTTTTGGCTCAATGGAGGCCCTGGATGCTCAAGTTTAATCGGATTTATGCAGGAAATCGGGCCGTATCTTGTTGGTGACTCCTATAATCATGGAGATATGCTTATCAAGAACTAATACAGATGGAATAAAGCCTCAAATGTCTTATTTATAGAATCTCCTGGAGGAGTCGGATTTTCTTCTGATAAAAATCCTGATATAAATTACTCGGATAAGCAAACAGCAGATGACTGTTTCAAGGCAATTCAGGATTTCATCTGGAACGTTGCTCCATAATTTAAGAATCGTCAGCTTTACGTATTAAATTTATAATCATTTAAAGATAACAGGCTAAAGTTACGCAGGCAAATACATTCCTGATCTGGCTGTTCGCATTTTAGATCAAAATCGCTTATAAAACGTCACTTACATTAATTTGAAGGGGATTATGATCGGAAATGCTATCATGAACCATGTTGATAATTCACTGCTTAAAAATAAAATTCAATACATGATTGACCATGATTTTATAAGTGAAAGACTGCTCAGTATTTACCATAGTGCATGCCAGCAAGATTTCTTTTCACCAAGATGTCAGTATTTTAATTATGAGTTTGACTTACTAAAATCCAATCTCAATAAACATAGTAAATATTATTTTATCATGTAGATGTATATTAAGTATGTATCGATACTGGAATGTCAATTTAAGATATTAGAACTGAGTAATTCATCAGAAAAGTCTCAGGAAAATTGAATGAATTGAAAAATGTATAAAAATATGGATCTAACCCCTCAAAACCACTGAATTTTACAATCTCTTTTAAGGAGATTAATAGCTGTCCTAAAGACGATGGAATGATTGATTATCTTAATCAATATCAAGCAGTTTACAATGTTCTTAAAGTAAATAAAACATGGTCGCCTTGTTCGGATATAAAGTATGATATTACAGTTCCTGCATCGATGTAATAATTTAAACAAATTTTCCTCAATAAAGGAGTAAAAGTTTGGCTTTATAGTGGAGACTGGGATGAAGTTGTTCCATACCCAGACACTGTCTATAATTTAAACTTGCTAAAGAGAAAGAAAACAGGTCAGATGGAGTCTTGGTTTGTCGGCTAAAATCATGCTGGTTTTTACCAAGTTTACGATTCATTGAATTTCATTACAGTAAAAGGTTCTGGCCATTGGGTGCCAATATTTAAGCCTGCAGCTGCATATCAAATGTTTTATAACTTTATCAAGGACAGACCAATCAATACACCTGTTTGATTCAAGATTTTGTATAATACGAATTTGTTATTTCTTTTTTAAGAAAATATTAAAATTAATTTCTACAAGAAAAACTTTATTGTCTTCTCTTTTGATATATAAAACATGAAAATATAAGTCCATATTAAGTAATAAAGCACTGATATATTTTGCGGTGATGGTTCAAATAAAGTGAGATGGTTAGCAGATTGTGCATTAGTGTGGTATTTGGATCACAACAATCCATTAAAGAAAAAGGCGAAAATAACAGGGACTGCAGTAAAAGTGTGTAAACATACAGGGCAACAACTGGATATGAGCGAGACAATAGCAACATGTCTCAATGATAACGACACGGTTTATGTTTATTTAAAAGAGTAAGTCTAATGGTAAAAACTTGGGAGAGGAGAGTGATTTGTATAGCCCTTGAATAATTTAAACGCTTGAGTTTAATATCCAAAATGAAAAAGGAACAAAAAATTAGTCCATCAAGTCATAATCTTGAAATTAGCAGCCTACAGGCTATCCTCGAACTCGCTTGTATTACTTTCTTCCTATTAGAATATCTTAACTTAAATTTGTTGCTTGGCTGGTGAGGCTTCCTTTCGCTTGAAATCGTATCCGGTATCATCACTGTCCTAATTTATCTGATTGAATTCACAATCATATTGCAGCGTGTAAGTTGCCTGTTTGTTTTATCTTTATCTCGATAAGCTTTCTCCTTAGAAAGCCTATTATTCGGCAAAATTCTCCTACTCTTTAAGCTCTGGTAAAGGTTAAGATTAGGCGAATGGCTTCATTAATGTAAACAAGCAATCCAAATGCTTTTTAGATACCGATAACAGATTGAATGAGAGTTGAAGGCTTTATTTTCGTTTGCTTTCTTAGTACTATTTTTCATGAATGCTTTTGTAATTCTAGAAAAATAATTGAGACTAATCCAAGTCCAAGGCAAAACTTGCATTAAAAAGTGGTTAAAAAAGTTATTTCATCTGGACGATATTTGATTTTTTAGTTCCTGAAAGTTTCTGCTTTTATAATGCGATCATGATGAAAAGAATCTCTTTCAAGTGTGAGTTTTTGGATTTTTTAGAGCTTTAAAATGGCCTGAACAGATCAATAATACCATTACTAAGCATTTTTTTAAGTCTTTGATCAATATTAGAAATCATAAAGAGTATGTTTTCGTAGATAGTTTCGAATTTTTAGCTATCAGTTTCTTCGTAATTGATATTAAAGAACTGACTGATAACTTTGTACGTATCAAACTGTTAATATTAAAATGTTTTTGCCCGTCCCATAAAGAAATTATATTTGTTAGTAATCTTGATTTTATCCTTGAAGAGTTTTCTGGCCTCATAAGGGAGGTTTATTTCCGAATAATATTTGTCCATCTTGAAAGGTGTTCTACTGAGAATTTCAAACAAGAATTTCAGAATGATTATGAGTTACTTTTCCATAAGGTTCTTGTTGGAAGTTACGATGGATTTCTGTTACTTTTTTGGAATGGACTTTGTGTTAATTTTCAGAATAACTTTGTATAGATAGTCGTAATAATAAGCTCTAGTACTCATCTATATAATGAAGTCTTACATTAACTACAGGAAGCGATTAAGATCGGAGCGAGATTTTGTGCTTGGGAACCACAGGGATACGTTCGGCTAAGTTTTGTAAAAACGTGAATGAACACGGGCAACTTATTAACAATACAACTTAGTAGAACGGTAAAGCGTTGCCTTCTGAAAATCCCTTTCAAAATCATATTAAACGCTTACGAATGATAAAGTAAATGTATTGCTGATAGAGTTCTATATTTAAGTAGTAATTTAGGGCTCAGTAGGCTCAAGGGTGTGATAAGAAAATAAGTTCAGTGGATCTTCTGAGAGATAAGTTCTTTGTTTCAATTAGCTGTTAAAATACTTTAATTTCTAAATATTTTTGATTTTATCGTATAAATCTACAAGGTCAATTCTCTTTTCGACGTTGGTGACAAGACATCGTTTCATGACATCGAGCAATTCAGCACTTCCGAAACCTTACTTAACTTTTTCTCTGATAAGATATTCAATGTCAGTTCCTTAAAACTTTTTTTCATACTCAATTTTGAAAATCATCTTAAAGATAATCATACCGAAAAAGTAAATATCGCATTTTGATTGAAGTTCAAACAACTTGATATTTCCAATTTATTAAAGTTACTCATCTGAAAGAGCAGACAGTTCGACAATTTATTGAGGTGCTGTGTTTATGTCAATACCACTTTTCACGTCTGATGGCTGAGATTATTTGTAGATGAAAGCGCTGTCAAAATCACCAAACTTTACCTCGTCATTGTGCAGAAAAATATTGCATGGACGCAGGTCTCTGTGCAAGACACCCTTTTTCTTTAACTAAATTAAACCTTACAGAATTTGACAAGAGTACGAAATTATATTGTCCTCAACTAATGGATTTCTATAGTTATTGATTCTATCATCGAGGTTTCCATCATTACAGAGTTCCAAGATAAAACAGGCATTTTGAACTCCTACTTATTTACTTCTCCCCAAAAATTTGTAGAAAAACTGTTAATCTGCTTATTTTTTTGGATTCTCATTCAGAATCTCAATCATTCGGACAACTCGATGTGATTTGCTCATTATTTGGTAGCATAAATATTCAGTTCTGAGCTGACTGATTTTTTTTATGTTTGAATCAGCAACTTGATAGGATTTTCCTTTTTTTTCCTTTTTTTAGGCAATATAAGAAACACGCTTGAGTAGATAAAGGGGCCATTCTTACATATTTTATTGACCAATTATAACCATTCTACATTTATGAAGACCAGTTTTAGAGTTTGCAAAATTAGTTGTAGAAAATGTCATTTCTTATTCATTTTAGAATTTCCTTCTTTTCTATGGGTTTAGTTTCTTGGAATCAATCAAATATCGATGAAAAAAGAACTCAACACCCGTCTATGCGAAATGAGCTTTCATAATTGTATTGGACTTAAATAGAAAATTATAGAAACTTCAAAACAGAATATTCAATAGAAGGAGCTCTTGATACCTGAGCACTTTTAAGAAGAGTACTTCATTTTCAGAGAAGGGTATTTTATTCATCGTGTTTAATTATAGATTTTTCTATTTTAATAGATAAATTTACTATAATTGAGCTTTCGGATTAATATCACATTGATAAAAACATATTTGTTGCTTTATTTAGATTAAAAAAATTTGATTTATCAAAAAGACATTCAAAGAAAAATATTAATTTGAATCAATATCATTATTCATTAAATGTTAATAATATTATTAGTTTAAAGCCATATTATAATCGCTAAACGATCATATGCCATGCATTATCGTCGAAGCAAGAATTTTAAGTCTATTGTTTAACTATTTCTTATTTTATAAGTTATTAGCATAAAAAGCTTTTTTGTTTATCTCTATAATTTTTATTAGAAGATTTATAAGAGTCGGATAAACGATCAAAGAGATTTGAGTTTATTTTAAATTTTGGAAAAGATAGCCATGAAAAGCAACTTGAAAAGCAAATATAAAGAGCTTTCGATGCGCTTTGTTGGACTTGAGAGTTAGGAAAGTTGTAGGGATGCCTAATAGAAATGAAGAAAATGCTGTAAATTGAAATGTATAATGCGACGCACATTTAAATCAGATAAATGTTGATTTTAATAATATTATTAAATTTTCCTCAGGTTTATACCTCAAACAAAAATTTAAATCTTCTTATCTATATTTCTTTTTAGATCATGTCAAATCAATTTGGAATCGAAGCCATTGAAATATATTTTCCAAAAACTTATGTTGATCAGACATAATTTGGTACTTTTTTTCTCATTTAGAAAAATTCAATAACGTATCAACAGGGAAATATACTAACGGACTTGGTCAATTGCAGCTTTCCTTTACTTACCCTTTTGAAGATGTAAACTCACTGTGCCTCACAGGTAAATATAAGCGATAATTTAGTGGTCTCTAGATTACTTAAAAATAACAACATTAAACCTTCCCAGGTTGGCCGATTAGAAGTTGGAACAGAAACTTTGATCGATAAATCAAAATCTTCAAAAACTGTCCTAATGTAACTTTTCGGAGATAATCACGATATTGAAGGTAATTTTACTTTAAATTCTCAGGCGCTACAAGTATTAACGCTTGCTATGGAGCAACTAATGCACTTATAAACACTTTAAATTGGATTTCATCGCCAAGCTGGGATGGTAGGTACGGTATTGTTGTAGCCTCTGATCTTGCTGTATACTAAAAGGGGCCAGCCAGATGTACTGGAGGGGCTGGGGCTATAGCAATGCTAATTGGACCAAAACCAAAAGTATCAATCAACAAAGAAAGGTGCTCTTTCATGGACCATAAATACGATTTTTACAAGCCTAATTTAAGTAATTCTTCATTATAATTCAGGTTCTGAATACCCAATCGTCGATGGAAAAATCTCAATAGATTGTTATTTATAGGCAGTTAAAAATTGTTATTAAGGACTTAAACAAAAATTAGGAGGAAAGAATATTTTAAGAGATTTCGACTATTTTTGTTTCCATTCTCCGTTTTATAAGATGGTTCAAAAAGCATTTTTTAAAATGGCTAAGACATAAAATTCCTAGCTAAATGATAAGTAAATTGGATAAATGTTCTTGAAAAAAGTCCATCCCTGCATGTATATTTCTCAAAGATTGGGAAATATTTACACAGGATCATTATACTCAACATTAATTGGTCTGATGGTGACTGAGAAATAATTAAGCGGAAAAACGGTTGCATTATTTTCTTACGGAAGCGGATTATGTTCTACATTATTAACAGGAAAGATTAATCAAAATCTGTTGAAAGCATAACAAATAGAATAAATAAAATAAAGGCTGAATAATAGAATAAAGATAGATCCCCAGGAATACGATAGAGTGATGGTTTAGAGATAAAAGAGTTTCGGTAATTTCTTTGGGAATATTAAAGTCTAGTTTGACAAGCTGGAGTAGGACGTTTACTACCTGTCGTAGATCGATTAAAAGTGGAGAAGGAAGTACGAATACAGAAGCGCCCATATCAATATCACGGCCAACAAGATATCGTCATAAAAGATGCTCGAGAGAATATAAAGGCTCGACAAGAGAATGCCTCTGGACTAATAAAAGTTCTATAAACTGCCCATTCAGGATAGAATCTAGATTGTGAATAGCAGGATCGAGTCTAAAATTTAGATCGAAGATCTCCTCACTGGAGGATTGAAACTCAATGTCGCTGATACTATGATAGAAAACGTTATTGGAATGCTCTCCTTGCCTCTTGCAGTTGTACCCGAGTTTGTAATCAACAAGAAAAAACTTATGATCCCCATGTGTGTTGAAGAGCCTTCTGTTGTAGCCGCTTGCAGTGCTATTGGAAAGTTTATCGCTCCCTTCTCATTCTATTCATCTTCCACACCCAGCATCATGATCGGACAAATTCACATGCCCCGGTGTGAACCTCAGTAAATTCACTAGATTTTATCCAAAAAACAAAAATTGATCGATAATTTGAACAGTATGTGCTTCTAAATGGTAAAAAGAGGAGGTGGAGTCACAGACATTCGAGTACGTCAGCTTGATGTTCATAATCAAAAAGAGTTCGTAATCGATTTAATCGTAAATGTATGTGAGGCAATGGGTGCAAACATCGTGAACACTCTTTGCTAAAGATTGAAACTTTAGATCATGAAAATGGGATTTTCTACAGGAATTGCAATCCTTTCAAACTATTGTACAGAGAGAAAAGCGATCGGTTGGTTTTAAATTCCAACTAAATTAATGGGTAGAAAAGGATACCAAGGCATTGATGTTGCAAGGAAAATTATCGAGGCCTATGAGTTTGCCAGAAAAGATGTTTATCGTGCATCAACTCATAATAAGGGAATAATGAACGGAATCGACAGTGTTTGTCTAGCAACAGGGCAGGATTGGAGAGCCGTTGAATCTTCAGCTCACGTTTATGCCACACGAACTGGGAAGTACATGCCCTTGTCAAACTATGAGATTATCAAAAAAAGTGGGGAATAGTATTTTAAAGGCTCCTTGTAACTTCCAATTGCAGTAGGTTCTGTCGGAGGAGTAATTGGAAAAAACCCCTTGTACAAAGCGTCATTTGAAATGATGGGCTCTCCAAACGCACAATAATTGAGCCAAATTTTGGTCTGTGTTGGATTAGCCCAAAATTTTGCAGCTTTGAGAGCTTTGGCCGTCTAGGGAATCCAAAATGGGCATATGAAACTGCATGGTAGAACAATAGCAAAAAATGCTGGAGTACCGGACTATTTAATTTCAAAAGCTTGCTAATATATGACGATTGTAAAAAAATATGACGAAGAAGCATGTAGGATATTTTTAGATAGTTACATGAAGCCAAAATTCTGAAAAGTAATTTTATTACTATCCAATATTATATATTCGTATATTTTCTAAAATTTTAAACCAAATATATTTTCCATTTAATCTTTAAAATTAATTATCTTTAACATAGCTGTGAATATCAAAATTAATATTACCTGTATTGTTAAAAAATGATGTGACTTATTCTCGTCAATATTCTAAGTAGAAATAGGAAAAATTCAAATACTCTCGATCCTTATAATTTTTTTTCATAAGACAGATGATCTAATTAAGCTGTGAATATAAACCTATATCCTTCCTCATTAAGCGAACCTATATCTGCTAAAAGTTGTCAATTTTAAAGGGAAAATATTAATTCAAGGTTTATTTTCTTAAAAAATGGCCTTTTTTAATTTACTAGATGAGTAAAATTATATAACTCATCAATACCTCCAAATATTATTTTTTGCTATAATTACATCATATGTGTTATTAACTCATTCATTCAACCACCGTTTAAGGAAACTAAAAAAGATTATTTAAAGATTTAATAAAAAGAACCTTTCTTTAAGAGACAATACATCGCAAGTTATTTTCTTTTTTTAGTGATTTTGCTTATTTTATTTTTTCTATTTTATTTTACTTTACTTTGGTCAAACAAATATTTTTCAAACTCAATCTTTTAATAGATATTCAAAACCTATAAACGAAAAACACAAAATAAATTTTTTTTTGCTATTTTATAAAATAAATACAATGATGGAAAATGTAAACGCATTTGATCTTTTCAAATAATAATTGGATTCCG
>Ga0105051_10006833_pt1 | contig 12113 bp, 9 predicted proteins | sample FRY02_FD_78383 | JGI IMG/M metagenome (GOLD analysis project Ga0105051, IMG submission 78383) | Freshwater microbial communities from Lake Fryxell liftoff mats and glacier meltwater in Antarctica - FRY-02 (megahit assembly) | ecosystem: Environmental > Aquatic > Freshwater > Ice > Glacier...
GAAACAGGCGGAAAGGACTTTATAATTGCACATAAATCAGCTATCCCAGCGGAAGTTGCAACGGCTATGTCGCGAGGGGCATTTGAATTCCAAGGTCAAAAATGTTCAGCAGCTTCAAGAGCTTACATTCCTAGTAACAGCTGGCCAGAAGTAAAACGTATTTTTGTTGAGCAAGTGAATTCTTTCAAAATTGGCACGCCTGACGACACATCAAATTTCATCAATGCAGTAATTAGCGAAAAAGCTTTTGATAAAATTGCAAGTTACATTGATTTTGCAAAATCGCAGGCGGATGCTGAAATTATTACTGGTGGAAACTACGACAAAACATCTGGCTATTTCATTGAACCAACAACGATTGTTACCACAAATCCGAAATTTAGAACGATTTGCGAGGAAATTTTTGGACCTGTTTTAACTATTTATGTTTACGATGCAGAAAAATTCGAGGAAACTTTAGAGCTATTAGATGAAACTTCTGAATACGCATTAACAGGTTCTATTTTGTCTCAAAATAGATACGCTATTAATTTAGCAACTAAAAAATTGGAGAATGCAGCTGGAAATTTCTACATCAACGATAAACCAACTGGTGCAGTCGTTGGACAACAACCATTTGGTGGCGCTAGAGGTTCTGGTACCAATGACAAAGCCGGTGCGATGATGAATCTATTGCGTTGGACTTCGGCTCGGACAATAAAAGAAACATTTGTACCGCCAACTGATTATAAATATCCGTTTTTAGGATAATCTTCTTACAAACACGTTTTTAAAAAACCTGTGAGTTTTTTTTTAGACTTACAGGTTTTTTTTTAGCCCTGATAGCAGTGTAAATCCTTTGTATGTGGTTTTTTCACATAGAAAGATTGCAACGTATAGCAGGAAATGGCTCCAACTATTTATTCCTTAAACTTCTTTAAAAACATTTATGGTTCCAACTTGTTTTTATAGGTATGAATGGAACGAAAAAACAACACCTCCCTACTAAAATTTGTGTGGTTTGTAAGCGTCCCTTTTCCTGGCGAAAAAAATGGGAAAAAGATTGGGAGAATGTAAAATTTTGTAGCGACCGATGTAGAAGAAACAAGGAGGAAATTAATTAATGGAAACGTCAAAAACTTTGCGTTTAGTACTAGGAGATCAATTGAATGAAAATCATTCTTGGTTTCAAAAAGTAGATGAGAATGTCGTTTATGTTTTGATGGAAGTGGCTTCTGAAACAGATTATGTTACACACCACATTCAAAAAGTAATTGGTTTTTTTGCAGCTATGCGCAACTTCTCCAAGAAACTAAAATCAGAAGGTCATACTGTCGTTTATATTTACTTAAATGACTTAACTAACCAACAAACATTTGCTGGGAATTTGGGTCAACTTATTACTGAAAATAACTTTTCTACTTTCGAATATCAAGAACCAGATGAATATCGGTTAGATCAATTATTGCAAAATTTTTGTGCCACACTTTCAATTTCTTTTGAGATGTTTGACTCAGAGCATTTCTTAAGCGAACGTTCTTTTTTAAAAGAATTTTTCCGAGGTAAGAAAACATTTTTGATGGAAAGTTTCTATCGGCAAATGCGGAAAACGCACCAAATTTTAATGGAAGATACAAATCCTGTTGGTGGAAAATGGAATTTTGATTCAGATAATCGCAAGAAAATTCCACCTAATCACGTGGTAAGTTTGCCCTTGCTTTTCACAAATGATGTATCAAAAATTGAAGCAGAAATACAATTTGCTAACGTAAAAACGATTGGAAATGTAGACGCTAAAAATTTTTTATGGCCAGTAAATAGAGAGCAATCTTTAGAACTTTTAGAATTTTTTGTTACCCATTGTTTGCCCTTTTTCGGAACTTTTCAAGATGCGATGCAACAAAATCAATGGTCGATTTATCATTCTCGTTTATCCTTTTCTTTGAATACAAAAATGCTTTCTCCTCGGGAAGTAATTGATGCTGCTGTCCATTCCTGGGAAGAGCAATCAACCACAATTTCTCTGAATCAATTGGAAGGATTTGTTAGACAAATTTTAGGTTGGAGAGAATATATGCGAGGTATTTATTGGGCTCAAATGCCAGAATATTCTAGCTTAAATTTCTTTGAACATTCAGCTAAATTACCCGAGTGGTTTTGGACAGGAAAAACAAAAATGAATTGCCTTTCTCAAGCGATTTCTCAATCACTCGATTTTGCTTATGCGCACCATATCCAACGCTTGATGATCACGGGAAATTTTGCCCTTCTTGCAGGCGTTCATCCTGACGAAGTTGACCGTTGGTATTTAGGAATTTACATCGACGCTATTGAGTGGGTTGAAATTACAAATACGCGCGGAATGAGTCAATTTGCAGACGGCGGAATTGTGGGTACTAAACCGTATATTAGTTCGGCAACTTACATCGACAAAATGAGTAATTATTGCGGCAATTGCTTCTATAAAAAAGAAGTTAAAATAGGCGAAAAAGCCTGTCCGTTTAATAGCTTATATTGGAACTTCTACGATCAACACGAGACAAAATTAGCAAAGAATCCCCGGATTGGAATGATGTACAACATCTGGCGAAAAATGGAACAAACTCAAAAAACAGCATTGCTAAATCAAGCAGCTGAATACTTGGACAAAATTAATGAGCTATGACTAAAAAAGGAATTGTTTGGTTTAAAACTGATTTGCGTCTTCACGATAATGAAACCTTGATTCGTGCAATAGAAGAAAACGACGCAATTATTCCAATTTATTGTTTAAATCCGCACTATTTAAATGAAAAAAACGGTAATCAAGAGAAAGTTGGCGATTTTCGTCTTCGATTTTTGTTAGATAGCATCGTTGAACTAGATGAAAATTTACGAAAATTAGGTACTGGTTTACTTTTATTAATTGGTGATCCGCTGGTTGAAATTCCAAAAATTGCTTTTCAATATAGCGTTCGAAAAGTGTATGCTAAACGGGAAGTAGCAGTTTTTGAAAAGAAATTAGACTTACAAATCGAGCAAGAATTATGGAAGCAAAAGTGTCTTTTTGAACCGTATAGCACGAGCACTTTATATCATGCAACAGATCTTCCATTTTCGCTCAAAGATATTCCAGATGTATTTACTAATTTTAGAAAACGCATTGAAAAAGAAACAGAAATTAGATCAGTTTTTGAAACACCAAAAGTAATTATTTCTCCTACAATTCCTCCACTAAAAATTCCCACTTTTAAGGACTTAAATCGGATTGAAAAAAAATTAGATTCTAGGTCAGTTTTCCCATTTAAAGGTGGTGAAACATCTGCTTTAAAACGCTTAAATTTTTACCTGTTCGAGTCGCACTTAATCAAAAATTATAAAGAAACTAGAAACGGTTTAATAGGCGAAAATTACTCTTCAAAATTCTCCCCTTGGTTGGCAAACGGTTGCGTTTCGTCTCGTCAAATTTACTCAGAAATCAAAAATTACGAGTTAAAATTTGGTGCAAATGAATCAACATATTGGCTCATTTTCGAATTAATTTGGCGCGATTATTTTCGCTTTATCTTCAAAAAATACCGCGAAAAACTTTTCCTTTTTAACGGAATTTCTGGACAGAAAAATACGCCACCAAAACCAAATTTAAAGCGAATTGAAAACTGGAAAATGGGCAAAACTGGAAATGATTTCATCGATGCAAATATGAAAGAATTGCTCTTGACAGGTTATATGAGTAACCGCGGAAGACAGAATGTGGCGAGTTTTTTCATCCATGAAATGAAACAAGATTGGCGAATTGGAGCAAGTTACTTCGAGGAGCAATTAATAGATTATGATGCAAGTAGTAATTGGGGTAATTGGGCATATTTAGCAGGTGTTGGAAATGACCCTAGAAATGGTCGTCAATTCAATATTGAAAAACAAGCAAAGGATTACGACACGGGAGAAACTTTTAGAAAATTGTGGTTACAAAATTAAAAAATTAGCACTATGAAAAAAGACGACTATTGTCATTATAGCGATATGCCTTCACCCATGGCTTATATGAATATCGAAGACGAACCCGAGCAAAAGACAGAATTGAGCGAGCTTGATATTGACAGGATTATTGAAATGGCTTGGGAAGACAGAACGACTTTTGATGCAATCAAAAAGCAATTTGGTTTGGCGGAAGCTGAAGTAAAAAAACTTATGAAACGAGAGTTAAAATTTAGTAGTTACAAACTTTGGCGAGAGCGTGTGGAAAGTTGCAAAACCAAACATGAAAAATCTAGAAATCCTGAAATTAATCGTTTTAAATGTACACTTCAACGAACGATAACTCACAATAAAATTTCAAAACGTTGAAGAAAATATTGGAAATAATTCCTCTTCAATCTTTAGCCAAAAGTAGTAAGCATTTCTTTTTATATTATTGAAAGACGAAATGATTTACGGTAAAATTTAAAACAGTTTCTTTTGCAAATTTGGAAAATAAGCATGAGTTATTTTTAATCCAAAAATTGCATATTTCACAAAAACACTTCTCTAATATTATTTTTTTGACCTCAAAATTTATTTTACAATCCTTAAATTTTTGATTCGATAATTGAAAAGAAGCTCTTCAATAGTATTATTTTAAGTTGCTTTTTATTGCTTTTAAATCATGATTTAAAGTGTAGTATTTATTCATTCAAGTTTTTAAAAGGTGCATAAAAAAAGAAATAATATTTTGCTATTTTTCCAAGTTTCTTAACAAAAAAGTTTCTTTCTTGAAGAACTTACTTAACTTTCCGATTAATAATACTAATGATATGCAAAACTACACAGAATACATTGGTTACCTCGCTTCGGCCTTAGTTTTGGTTTCCTTCCTGATGAAAAAAATTACTTATTTACGCGTGATAAACAGTTTCGGTTGCGCATTTTTCATCGTTTACGGCACGCTTCTGAGTTCTGTTCCAATAGTAATAACGAATGTTGCAATCGTTATGATTAATATTTACTACTTGACAAGAAAAGGGGAATAAACGAGTTGGTTTATTTTTAGAGCGATTTTTCCTTTGATCGAAATCACTTTTAGTAGGATTAAAATGCGGAAAAGCTCTGTGTTTTAACGTTTAGAAATGGGCGGGAAATTAATTTTACTTAAAACAAAAAGTCATTGTACGGATAGCGCACCTTGAAAATCGTTTTGACTTCTTCGTAAAGCACAGCTTTTAATTCTTCTACATTTTCTTTTTCTTGTGCTGAAATGAAAACACATTTCGTTTTGTTCATTTTCGCCATCCACGATTTTTTCAAAGAATCCAGAGTTGTAATGTCTTCTTCGTTTTCGTTCAAATCATTGCTTGGCGGATGATACGCATCGATTTTATTGAAAACTAAAATCGTTGGTTTTTCCGTATTGTCAATTTCTGCCAAAGTTTCATTTACAACGTTGAATTGGTCTTCAAAATTTGGATGGGAAATATCTAAAATATGCACCAACAAATCTGCTTCGCGCACTTCGTCTAATGTGGATTTGAACGATTCTAGTAACTGTTCAGGTAATTTACGTATAAATCCAACGGTGTCAGTTAAAAGCATCGGTAAATTGTCAATCACAACTTTTCTTACTGTGGTATCAAGGGTTGCAAAAAGTTTATTTTCTGCAAAAACTTCAGATTTTGAAAGCAGGTTCATTACCGTACTCTTTCCAACATTCGTGTATCCAACTAATGCAACACGCACTAATTGACCTCGGTTCCCACGTTGAATTGCCATTTGCTTGTCGATGTCTTTCAACCGTTCTTTCATCAAGGAAATTCGCATCTGAATGATTCGACGGTCTGTTTCAATTTGAGATTCACCAGGGCCCCGCAAACCTATCCCTCCTTTTTGACGTTCTAAATGTGTCCACAAACGTGTTAATCTAGGCAACATATACTGTAATTGAGCCAATTCTACTTGTGTTTTTGCTTGAAAAGTGCGCGCTCGACTGGCAAAAATATCCAAGATTAAAATGGTTCTATCCAATACTTTACAATCCAAATCGCGCTCAATATTTCGCAATTGAGATGGAGAAAGTTCATCGTCAAAAATCACCAATTCCACATTTGCAGCTTTGATATATTGTCTAATTTCTTCTAATTTTCCAGTACCAACATAGGTTCTAGGATTGGGGTAAGGTAGTTTTTGGGTAAACGTTTCAACGCTAATTGCACCTGCTGTTTCTGCTAGAAATTTCAGTTCATCCAAATGTTCTCTCGCTGTTTCTTCGTTGATTTCAGAAGTTATAACTCCTACCAATACACACGATTCTTCTACAGCATCAACAGTTACGTGTCCTTCTTGCATTATTTTCTCAACAATTTAACATGTTCAATTACTAATTTAATATTTTCATCTGTCACTAAAACAGCTTCTTGTGCTGGCATTGCGTTTTTTCCTTTACGAATAATATATTCAATTTGTTGGTCGTACAACTTTGAAGCAGTCAAGTTTTTCGCACCTGAAGCACCTAGTTTTCCGTCTTCTCCATGACACGAAGCGCAATTGAGAATATATAAACTAGCACCTTTTTCTTCTGGTGTTTCACTTGGAATTACCTCGTTTTTGCTAGACCCACTTCCGCAAGCACTTAACAATACAATTATTGCAGAAAAAAAACTTATTCTCAAAACCATCCTCCGCCTAATCCATCTCTAAACGGCCACGGAATAGATGCTAAAATTAACACAAAACCAATTGTGTACCATGTTCTAATCTTTTTATGTTTTGCTTCGTCTGTTGTTTGTTTTTCCGCTAATCTTCTTCCTATTGTTACTAAAACGATTGCGATAATCATTCCTAATAAATGTTCCATTCCGTAAAAGCGATACATTGGAACCTTCATCCAACCTTCAGTGAATTGAACTTTCGAAGAAATGAAATAGAGAATGAAACCAATCAATAGTTGTACATGGAGCGAAACCATTGCAAACAAATTAATCATTTTATGCTTTTTCTCATAAGTGCGCGCTGTCAATGAGTTTACAATTGCCAAAAGCAATAAAATCAAGGCTACCCAACGTAAACCAGAATGTGCGTGAGCTAAAATATTATTCATTATATGTTATTTCTAATCGTTTAATTTTAATACTGCTAAAAACGCTTCCTGTGGAATTTCCACTCTTCCAACTTGGCGCATGCGTTTTTTACCTTCCTTTTGCTTCTCTAATAATTTACGTTTACGCGAAATATCTCCTCCGTAACATTTTGCAGTTACATCTTTTCGTAAGGCCTTAATTGTTTCACGTGCAATGACTTTCGCTCCAATTGCCGCTTGAATAGGAATTTCAAATTGTTGACGTGGAATCAATTCTTTCAATTTGACACAAATACGTTTTCCTAAATCGTGTGCATTACTTCTATGTACTAAAGCAGATAAAGCGTCAACTTGTTCAGCATTTAATAATAAATCCATTTTAATTAAATCAGATTCGCGGTAACCAATTGGGTGATAATCAAACGAAGCGTAACCCCTAGAAACGGATTTTAAACGGTCATAAAAATCAAAAACAATTTCAGCCAAGGGCATTTCAAATGTAATTTCTACACGGTCTTGCGTCAGATAAACTTGATTTGAAAGTTCTCCTCGTTTATCAATACATAATTTCATGATTGAACCAACATATTCGGTTTTGGTAATAACTTGCGCTTTTATGTAGGGTTCTTCGATTCTATCCATTCCTGAAGGGTCAGGTAACTCAGACGGATTATTGACAATCATGATTTTATCTGGATCTTTTTTCATATAAGCTTTGTAAGAAACGTTCGGAACGGTTGTAATTACCGTCATATTGAACTCTCTTTCTAAGCGTTCCTGTATAATTTCCATGTGCAACATTCCTAAGAACCCACAACGAAAACCAAAGCCTAAAGCTGCAGACGATTCTGGCTCGAAAATTAAAGAAGAGTCATTTAATTGCAATTTCTCCATCGAATAACGCAACTCTTCATAGTCCTCTGTGTCAACAGGATAAATTCCTGCAAATACCATTGGTTTCACATCCTCAAACCCTTTGATGGAATCTTCACATGGATTTTCAGCCAACGTAATTGTATCACCTACTTTTACCTCTTTCGCTTGCTTGATTCCAGAAATAATATATCCAACATCGCCTGTTCGCACCTCTTTTTTAGGTAGCAAATCCATTTTCAAAACACCGATTTCATCTGCATTATATGTTTTACCAGTACTGAAGAAACGCACTTTATCTCCTTTTTTCAAAACTCCATTTCGGATGCGGAAATAAGCGATAATTCCTCTAAATGGATTGAAAACTGAATCAAAAATCATTGCTTGAAGCGGTGCGTTTTCGTCTCCTTTTGGAGCTGAAATACGGTTAATTACTGCGTCCAAAATTTTATCAACGCCTAAACCTGTTTTTCCTGATGCTTGAATAATGTCTTCCAAATCACAACCTATTAACTCCATAATTTGGTCTGAAACTTCCTCTGGCATTGCGCCTGGTAAGTCCATTTTATTCAAAATCGGAATAATAGTCAAGTTGTGATCCAATGCCAAATACAAATTAGAAATAGTTTGAGCTTCAATACCTTGTGATGCATCTACAATTAACAAAGCTCCTTCACACGCAGCAATTGAACGAGAAACTTCATAAGAAAAATCAACGTGTCCTGGTGTGTCGATAAGATTTAAAATATAATCTTGACCATTGTGATTGTAGTTCATTTGAATGGCATGGCTTTTTATGGTAATTCCACGTTCGCGTTCCAAATCCATGTTATCTAAGGCTTGCGCCTTCATGTCACGATCAGAAATAGTTCCTGTGGTTTGAAGTAAGCGGTCAGCGAGCGTGCTCTTTCCGTGATCAATGTGTGCAATTATGCAAAAATTTCTAATGTGCTTCATACGTGTGCAAAGGTAATGTTTAAATTGAAAAGATTTGATTAAGAATAAGAAGAGGTAAAGAGGTGAAAACTGAAAATTGAAAGTTAAAAGTTAGGGTTTTAAACTAACGCCTTTGCGAAATTAATCAACGGTGAGAAGACGAAGTAAGATTGAAACTTTCAATATTGACGGGATTTAGACAAAGGGAATGAATAAATATCCTCCCTTCATTTCCTTCCACATAGAGAATAAACGATTTCGCTTTGAGGAAAATAAATTGCAGTCTTTTTCTCAACTGTATACTTTGCTAATTTACCACGGTTTTTATAAACCATCTCAAAGCATAAAAATCGTCTATTAAACCAACGAATGTTTTATGCTTTTTATAAACCAAAAAGCCTTTACACTAATGGTGCAAAGGCTTCATAAAATCGTGTTAGTAACTAAGATTTAAATAAAAACTATATAAAACAGATTGTTATAAGCTTTATTTATGGTTTCAGAAGAAACAGGCTTTAATAGATTAATTCTCTTTTGTTTTTTTACCCTGGCGTTAGTGATTTAACATAAACACTATTAAAACAGCATTAAAAGACTTAAAATAGAGTTTTACCTTCCTAAATAGATTAAAAGTATGGAAACATCGCTAGGGGTTACGCCAGAAATGCGGGAAGCTTGACCAATTGTCGCTGGTTGAATTTTAGTAAGTTTTTCAACGGCTTCAGAACTTAAACTTTTTAACTCTTTAAAATTAATATTTAATGGAATTTTTACTTCTTCCAAACGGGATAGTTTTGCTGCTTGCTCCTCTTCTCTTTCTATGTAGCCTTCATATTTTAATTGTATTTCTGCTTGAGAAACAATATCTGGGTGAATTTCGTGCATACATTCTGCTGCTGCATTTGCCTCAATGGAAACATTCAATATGTCGCGTAATACAATGTGTGGTCGCGTAATGATACTTGACAATTTTACTTGTTGTGTAATGCGTGCTGATTCCTTTTCATCCAAAACTGGATTTATTTGTTCAGGTGTAATACCAATTTGTCGAAATTGTTTTTTTAATAGTTCAGTTCCTTGAATTTTTTTATTGACGATTTCTAACACTTCGTTAGATACCATTCCTATTTGGTTTGCGAAAGGAGTTAATCGAATATCCGCATTATCTTGACGTAATAAAATACGATATTCTGCCCTGCTCGTAAACATACGATAAGGCTCTTCCGTTCCTTTAGTAATTAAATCATCGATTAATACACCGATGTAAGCCTCGTTTCTATTTAAAATAAAAGCATCTTTCTCATTGCTTTTTAGATGCGCATTAATTCCAGCCATTAGCCCTTGGCATCCTGCTTCTTCATATCCTGTTGTGCCGTTAATTTGTCCAGCAAAATAAAGATTGTCAATTAACTTTGTTTCAAGCGTATGTTTTAATTGTGTTGGTGGAAAATAATCGTATTCAATTGCATATCCAGGACGGAACATTTTAACATTTTCAAATCCAGGAATTGTTTTCATTGCTCCATATTGTACATCTTCGGGTAAAGATGAACTAAAACCATTCACGTAAATTTCAACTGTGTTCCATCCTTCAGGTTCAACAAAAATTTGATGACGATCTCTATCTGCAAAACGATTTATTTTATCTTCAATGCTTGGACAGTATCTTGGTCCAGTGCTTTGAATCGAACCATTAAACATAGGCGAGCGATCGAAACCAGTTCTAAGAAGTTCGTGTGTTTGCGTATTTGTGTAAGAAATATGGCAGGACAATTGCTTAGTTAAGGCGGTTGTATTTCCGTAGCTAAACTTTGAAGGATTTTCATCTCCAGCTTGTTCTTCCATTTTAGAATAATCTAAAGATCGGCCATCAACTCGAGGAGGTGTTCCCGTTTTCATTCTTCCCGCTTCAAAACCTAAAGCAGTTAAATCTTCTGTTATTCCTGTTGATGCTCTTTCAGCAGCTCTACCTCCACCGAATTGTTTTTCACCAATATGTATCAACCCATTTAGAAAAGTTCCATTCGTAAGAATTACAGCGTTTGCGTAAATAGGTAAACCAATTCCCGTTTTAACTCCAATTACTTTATTTCCCTCTACTATCAACCCTACAACCATGTCTTGCCAGAAATCAACTTTAGGGTTTTGTTCCAGTAAATAACGCCATTCAGCGGCAAATAACATACGGTCGTTTTGAGTACGAGGAGACCACATTGCAGGTCCTTTCGACATGTTTAGCATTCTAAATTGTATGGCACTTTTATCACTTACAATTCCAGAACCGCCACCTAAAGCATCAATTTCTCTTACAATTTGGCCTTTTGCAACTCCTCCCATCGCGGGATTACAACTCATTTGTGCAATTGTGTTCATATTCATTGTAACCAACAACACATTGCTCCCCATTTTCGCAGCGGCATTTGCAGCCTCACAACCAGCGTGACCTGCACCAACTACTATAACATCGTATTTTCCTAACATATTTTTTGTTTCACGTGAAACAAAATTAGCGCTTATTTATAGATTTGTTTCACGTGAAACATATTCCTCTAAATAAAAAGCTTCTTTTGTTCTCATTAATTTCTCGTCTTCAGGTGATTTATCTTTATATCCACATAAATGTAATATACCATGAAAAATAACTCTACATAATTCGTTGTAAGCAGAGGTGGTAAATTGCTTTGAATTATCAATTACTCTGTCGTAGGATACGAACAAATCACCTGAGATAAAGTTTGATTCAGTATAATCGAAAGTAATTATGTCTGTATAGTAATCGTGGTTCAAATGTGTTTTATTCATCTCTAACAAATAATCATCCGTTACAAAGACCACAGTAATATCACCTTGTGAGAAACCTTCTGTTTCAATTAAACCAGAAAGACTAGAAATAAAAAATTCCGGGTTGAACTCCGGAATTTCGATATCTAAAAATTCAAAATCTATCATTTGGTAAAATAAATATTTACACTATTACCGTCGCCGTCAAACTCAATGTCATCTGCTAAATTTCTCATTAGATAAATTCCTCTGCCACTTTCCTTTAAAATGTTTTCGGGAGCAGTTGGATCTAATAACGAATTAAAGTCAAAACCCAATCCCTCGTCTTTAACACGGAAACAAAATTCTTCCTGATTATCGCCTACAGCAACATCAACAAACAAACTTGCATTTTCCTCGTTACCATGTTGAATAGCATTGTTCACTGCTTCTGTGACGGCTATCAAAACATTACCGTAAGCATCTTCTTGAACACCAAGATGAGAGCATACCTTATCAATTAAATTTTCAACTTCAA
>Ga0105051_10006835_pt1 | contig 12110 bp, 6 predicted proteins | sample FRY02_FD_78383 | JGI IMG/M metagenome (GOLD analysis project Ga0105051, IMG submission 78383) | Freshwater microbial communities from Lake Fryxell liftoff mats and glacier meltwater in Antarctica - FRY-02 (megahit assembly) | ecosystem: Environmental > Aquatic > Freshwater > Ice > Glacier...
ACATCCCTATGGGACAACTTGTTACGAAGGTACTTGTGTCCCGTGAGTCGCCTTTGCCGCCCTGCCAGCTTTGGCCTGGCCATAATAGCCCCGTCCCGAGGCGTTGAGAGCCCGGTCCCGACAACGAAAGTTTATTTTTTTTTGCGTGTTCCGAAAAGTTGCATGTTCCCCGAAATCTTGTCTTTTCACATACTAAAAGTTGGCCAAAATTCTAGTAAAGCCATTGATTCGATCTGACAGGTCGTTCGGTGTACCGAGAGCGGCGCGGCATGCACAACTTGACAAAGATCGACCCTATTCCTGCAGGACGTTAGAGGAGCATGTTCAGCACTTGTCTATTAGCGGCTATGCTTGGTTGCGTGGTGATCAGATGAATATGCAGCGAGTCTTTGTCCTCTTTTCCTGGTCTGGTGATAGCGTGGGCGGTGATCTCAGCACTTGACGGGGAGGGGCTTGGAACGAAGTGCGAGCTGGCTTCCTAACCTTGATCCTGGTCAGATTGCACCCTCAAGGAGTTCTGTATGCAACAACGGCCCCACTCAGGAGCCATCGTCTCTGCAGGCGCACCTATCATGGTGTGGTGATAATACCGTTCTTTCCATAGCCACATCGTGATCTCTCGATCGGTGGAAGGGATGCAAGATCAGCAGCAGACCGACGAATCGAGGCGTCGGTCTCTGCGACCGCTCCCAGCCCTCTCCGCTTCGGGGGCAGGAAGTAGGGGGTCCCCTATACCCAAGTCATCCACCCTCACTTTCCCGCTTCGTCCGCCGCGCGGCGGTCTTGTAGGTACAAACCCCACCACAGTTTCTGTGGCAAGGGTTTCAGCCTCGCACGATCGAGACCGGCAAGCACGAACTCGCAGATTCAACGTGCAAGTGCGCTCAAAGCGCTTTGACATGAGGACATCCGATTCGGGGGGCACGCACCGCTCGAGAAATGGAGTGTTCTTTCAAAAACTGCCAACGTCAAAAGCTGTGCTTGGTGCTTTCAAGCAGGCATGGCCGCCTGTGTCGCTGCTGCGACCGGCCACAACCCAACTGGACGCACGCCAACTTCGAGCTGAAAATGAAAAACTGAGCACCCTCTTGGCTATTCAGCAGCAGCATATGTCTGCTCAGTGGAAGGATTGCAAGCGACAAAACGAGACGGCACAGAGGACGGTGCAAACTGCACGGGCAGAGAATGCGAAGCTTCTGAACGAGCTGGAAAATCTAAAGGGGGCAAATATAACGCAGAATACCCCAAACTCATCAGCGTCTGAGCTAGTGGCAGGCATTAATACCGAAACAGTTTCACAGGGGGGGAAGGGGCAGGGAGAGGGCGATATTATATCAAGCAAAGACGAATTAGAGAATCTTCGAAAGGAACTGGCTGCGACCAAAGAGGAGCTGGCTACGCTGAAGCAGGATATGGTTGCTGTCAATGCGAGCAGGTCCAGCGGCGTCATCATCGACTGTCATTTGGTAAGACTCAATACACTATGTAAATAGGCAAACGCAAAAAAAATGGCTCTTTCTCGATTCAATTTTGATTGTTGTGAGTAAGACACTGTCGATGTGCCCTGACGCTCTCAATCTTAATGAAGTTGCAGGTCTTGGCGCCACATGATTCAGTTAAAAATGAGAGCACGTCTTCAAGTGTTCTACTCTCCCATTTTGGCGATTTGTTGCAGAAAGATGTCGTCCATGTACAACACTCGACAAGGCCGCTAGTGGTACACGATGTGATGTTGGACAATAGTCTTGTTTTTGATGTATTGTTGCCCTTGGCGAGGGCTCTCGCTGTGGCGATTGCAAACGAAAAGATGATGACAGGAGAGCAAGTATTTCAGGCCATTGATGTGGACCAAGACGGATTTTTGTCGATGTTAGACTTACAGTCGGCCTGGGTGCGTTTTACCATCGACTTTTCATCGAGGGCAAGAGAGGGAATAGAGGGACTCCATAGACTGTTGGACGTGCGTGGTAGCGGACTGGTGTGCAAAGAAGATTGGCTCAAAGTGTTCGCAATATTGCCTCTTGACGCACACACCGATGCTCAAATGACTCGTAGCAGCGTGCTGCAACGGATCGAGGAAGACTTCATTACGAATGACGACGACTGCTTGAGCATCGATTTAGCATCAGATCTGCGTGACGCACCGGCAGCATTTGACCGGACGCGAGAGGAACGTATTTCAAGAAGTTTGCGAGTATTTGCGACAGCTCTCCTAGCACAATGCCGCGCTGACTCTTTAATGACTGACGTAGCTTTCTTTGACGATGATCAGAAATTCTTTCTCTCAAAAGATCTCGATTCCATTGCACACGCTTGGCGGCTTGATATTTCAGCTGACGATCTTAAGATTCTGAAATCGCACTTGACGGGAGGTGCATCAACAGATTCCATTACTAGGGACAGCTGGGATGCTGTGCTTGAGCCCGAGCAGGCTTCGATACTTACCCTGATGAATACCTTGACCGTTGTGGCATCTGCCTTGTGGTGGGACGTGCGGAGTGTTTGGGATGCATACCCCTTGACGACAGTTGGTGAACGAAAGAGTCTAGTGCCCGAAACCATTTCGCTCGATGATTTCAAGGACACCAACGACGTCTGGCAGTTTTGTCTGTCAGATGAGCAAGTTGCCTTGCTCTTCCAGTACATGGATTCTTCAAATAATGGTCGTGTCTCTCGGAGGTCGTGGGTCGCTGCAATTGAGCCCTTTTACGCAGTCATAGTAGCCATGTGCCATTGCTCGATTCAGCAGCTCAATTCAGAGATCCTCTCCATTTCTGTCCCTCCGTCTTCCCTAAGCGAATTTAAGTCGAAGTTTCAGAGCGAGCATGAGGGCCTCCCTTCAGCACACATTCGGATTTTCTACGATCATCTTGCAAAACCTACAGACGGCGGCTCCTCCAGCATAGAACCAGGACAATGGGCTGCAGCGCTCGACTTGATTCAAACGGCACACACGTTGCCTGTATCAGCAGGCCGAAAATACCCAGCAATATTACAGCATAGCAAGCAAGAAATGGCAGCCGAGCATGTTGCCTTAATTTTAATGCGGCAGTGCAAGCTGCACCATGACGCGCTGCTCTTCGACCTCTCTTGTCTGTGCCATGGGAAAAAGAAAAATATTTTCGAATGCCTCGATACAATTTTAGGTCTGCCCCCAAGAAAGGACATATGTCCAGATGGGTTAAATACAGAAAACAATGGCGCAGCGTGGCCCGAGGTGCAGTGGCGTCTGTTATGTGCAGGCTCAGATAATATCACGCCAAGTGTGTTCGATCTATTTCAGGAATATGTGGACAACATAGACGAGGAGGGGGGAAATGCAGGGACGCAAGAAAGGATGCACGAAGATGATAACACTGAGAAGACAAAGGAAGGGGGGGGGGGGCAGCGGGGGGACAATTTCGAGAAGGGAAAGAAATCAAGGCATGCGCTCGAAGAATTCGTGCAACAAATCATATGGTGCTTGTGTGAACGGGAGGCAGTTCGAGGCGCGACGTTGCTCGCTCTGCTCCTTGCATCTCATGACCTCAGTATCGAAGACGGGTATGGAGTCTTTTGTGACCCTAAGAAAGAGATAATCTCATTTCATCGTTTTGAGGACATCTTTCAACGTCTGGCGCCAAGTTTTGGTATCAATGGACCACGGATCGAGTCTTTGTTTCTTGCTCTTGCAGGTGTGGATTCTGTTCCGTACGTCGGGACTTTTGCCACAAGTACCCCTCTCGCCACACTGCAGGATGCCCAGAAAAGGTGGGTGGAAGTATTTGCCAGTACGGTATCCGTATTATCAGTGAAAGAAATGCACGTGGACAAAGACAGATGGGATCAAAAACTACGAAATGCAGCGAGAAGCGTTGGCAATGCACACTTTCAGAGAGTCTTATTGTCAAAGCGCGCGGTTCCGAATTCTGAGAATCAAGATGCAGAGCAGCAACAGACTGAAACTGATCCTCAGCAATTATATGGCGAACGGCAGCGTCTCCGAGACATCTTTTTCGACGACAAAATTGCTGATAGCACGTCTGGGGCAGAAGTCAAACGGAACTATCCTCCAAAGAGTCGTCTATTCATCAACAGTGAGCAGCTCAAGAAGTCTCTGGCCAAAACAGGGGTAATTTCCTTTGTGCTCTTTCTTTCTTTCTCCTCTCTTTGATCTACTTTTTCTTCCCCGACCAACTGGCCTGTCTCCTTTCAGCAATAAAGACGTGGTCTGTGTGAGTTTTCAACGGTGGTCTATGTCTCAGTAATTGTGAGGTAAGAGCCTAAACGCGTTTGATCAAAACGAATGAGTAGGATCCCTTGATATGCATCGACTGATCTGATCCTTGGTACCATTTGACACAATTCACATCTAGTAAGGCACTCAATTTAATTGTCAACCCCCGTTGCGGCTAACTTGTCAACGATCCGTTCTCTTTTATTCTTCGGGATGCAGGTATTTGCTATCAAGAATGATGCGCTGGAACCGGAACAAGACATCATGACAAAGAAGGACGGTAACGTCACAAAAGCGATTCGTAGAGGCGGACGAGGCTCCAGAGTTGCCAAAAAAACGGGGGAAGATCGTGAAGACTTACGTAACGTCGTTACCTTCTGGCATTTTGAAAACGAGGTTGAAAGAAGTCGACTTTCGAGCACCTTCGAGCAATTGAGGCTGCACGACATTTTTGCAAACACTCTGTGCGATGAAATGCAGCAGCAGAAGGGAATCTGTACGCCATTAGGCTTGGAGCAGTTACAGTCGGAACACCTTCTTTCATGGCATCTGTCCTTTGGCCCAGAACGACTAAAAGAATTTCTGGGGCGAACGTATGATTTGAAAAAGAGAGATGTGATTGATCACATGACTGAAAGTATCCTTGAATTCAAGACGGAAAACAAATCTCAATGTACTGTAAACGGGAATTCAAAGTTTTCTTCGGGAGTCGGTACTCTGAGGAAGGCGCGTTTCGGTACAAACATTTAACACAAAAACAGCGTGATAGAGTTTTTGAACGTTATCACTCTTTTTAACTGTTGTTGTATCTGACACAACGATTCTACGTTTGATGAAATGCTAAATCTTGTGAATTACATGTGCAGGCAAATTAGATGACTTCAAGAAAGGACTGGACAGTTATTTGGGAATGCCATCTTTCAATGTTGCTGCTCAGATGCATCGCGGTAAGACTGAAACACGAACGTTCGCTCGCGCTCGCGCATACACACACGCACACAGACTTGTATGCCCACACATATGCACAAATACACATTCACACACACACACTCACACACACACGCACACACACACACGCACACAAACACACGCAAACACACATACAAATAAACAAACACACACACACACACACACACGCACACACATACACACACACACACACACACACACATACACATGTTTCTCTTTCTTTCTCTCCCTCCCTTTTTCTCTCACACGCACAATCTTAAAATACACACACACGCACGCACACACACACACAATTCTCCAACACGAACGTACCTTTCTCTTTCTCTCTCTCTATCTTTCTAATACTGAACACGCGCACACACTTACAACAGCATCTTCGCTTACAATATTTCTCTTTCACACAGAGCACTGTCTTTCGCACGACTCGAACACCATGTTTTACCCGCCCAACAACAAGGAAATATGGACCTGTCCGGCAACAGAATATGACTATGTCTGCAACTATGATCCAACCAAGAACTATCCTGGGGCATCGTGTAGAAAAAACAATGGCACCGTGCAATTCTTTTTAAAGCTTCCAAAGGCAAAGGAAGCAGGGTTGACAGAGTCTGAAGTGCAGGGGCTGCGCCTTTACAGCGGCCCAATGTTTATTTGCTATAACCTGGTTTTGCGAAAGCAAACGGTAAAGAAGTACGTGACCACGATCCACGCCATTGTCTCTGGCATCATTAAATTAGCATCCGTCTGGAAGATTCCAATTGGTAGGGTGGTTTTCCGAGGTCTGAGTGGGATCCTGTTGCCGGAGCAATTCTGGGACGAGGACGCCTATGGCGCAAAAGGGGGAGTAGAATTCGGAATTATGAGTACGACGACCAGCATGGCGGTGGCAGTGCAATACAGTTCACATGGCCAGGTCCCGACTGTTTTCCAGATCGAGATTGGTCAAGTGGATCGTGGTGCAGAATTAAGCTGGATCTCGGTAAGACATCCCATACAAAGACACTTCCCAAACATGTCTTCCTGCCTCTTTCAGCAATTGTGTCAGTCCATAGCCAGATCTGTTTATGTTGCCGGTCGAAGTAATTTGACACCTTTTTACAACAGCAATTCCCTGGCGAGGAGGAGGTGGTCATGCCACCTCTGTCAAATCTCGAAGTCACGGGTGAGCCCTACCTCCGGCGTGTAGAGGGAGGGAAGACTCTGATCCTCATTGTGCCGCTGCGCGTCAACGTCAACATCAAATCCAAGACAATAGAGGAACTCGTTGCTACCCGCAAGAACGTAATGCTATCAGCTATGATGGATCTGCAGACTGAGTCGGAACAGGAACTAGCCCAATTATCGCAGGCAATGGGCCAGATCAAAGCACTTGCAGCTCGCGAGGAGACCGAGTGGTTTAACGATCAAGTTGCCCATGCCAACGTCAACGAGGAAGCTTCGGTTGATGCTCAGAAAAAGGCGATGGTGCTCTTCAGGCGACGTAAGGATCTCATGGAAATGTAAGTCAGCCTGAGGTTTTGTTTGACAACTCAGCACACTTTTCGTCTCCGCTCATCATGTTATTTGTCCGGCCCGTACTGACTAATTTGAAATTTAACAGCGTGACCATGACAATCGGGGAGCCTGTCGTCAAGACATGGCAGATTGCTGACGAAATTGTTTCACTCGAACAAACGTTGTGGGCTCACATGGCTACCACAGCTGGCACTCACCAAAAAAAATCTGCCGGCACTCACGCAAAGCAATGCGAGGAGTACGCCAAGACGAATCGTCTTCAGCTTAGATTTGCCTGTAATTTGTGCCCTGACTTGGTCAACGTGTGTCCAGACTTGAAGAATTTTTCCATCAGCAGTCAGGCAAATGGCCCAGCAAAGACGGTTTCACACGAGCCATGCATTGATGAATTCAATCTGCAAGAAATGCTTAATATCTATACAGATATTGTGAGCTCGCTTGATGGGATCGTGGGAAAGGACGCGATGGTAACCATTCTTGCGAGGCACTCAAAGATTTGCATGACAAAGAAAGAAGCAGACGACCAAGTGAAGACATTGAAGGATTTGGTGGCTTCGAAGAAAGAAGCCCTTGATGAGCTACGCAAGCTACTCAGTGATGATGTCAAAACTCTTGATGAGAAATCTAATGGTGACACCGGAGACGTCAAGAAAAAATCTGGCACTAGCAAAGACAAACCTGTAGCACTTGGTTCAAAGTGGATGGACGTCGGCGAGAAAAAGCCAACCTCGGGTAACGAAATCATGAGTGTAGAGCTACGAAAGGCGATACAGCAGAAGCTTGAGTTCTCTGACGAGGAAGTGGCGCAGTTCAATTTGTCCAATCTGACTAATGACTCTTATATCCTGGTGGCGGGAAAATACTTTCAGCCAGAAAGTTTAGAGGAAGCCGATTTGGAAAGCTTGACAGGCAAATTCTTCAAAAACCTCGTCCTAAAAATGGGAGACGAGCGGGCTCGAACAGAATTTACCTTGATGCTTGACACGTGGAAATCTAAGGAATACACTGGCATAAACGCTATTCAAAGTGAAACCGATCAGCGCGCTTGCGTAATCGAGAACAGCTCCAAAAAAATGAAAGAGGTCTGCATCAAATATGCAGATGGTGTTAACAAAGATCTACGGAAGCTGGCATACGATCGTGAACAGGGAAACATTATTGCTCAGGAACGCATCTTGCGGTTTGCAAAAGATGGCTTGATCCAACGGCATGCCCGCGTCAATTTCTTTGTGCCAGTACGACATGGATTGTGGGAACTGGGGAAACTGACCAGCTGGAACAGCAAAATGAAGGTTGAGATCGCGGACTTCACGCAGATCAGACAAGTATTCCATGAGATATTGCGTTGCGAGATCAATTTGGCCGAAAGCATTGCAGTGTCGTTGATCGATTTAGTCGTTCTCAACAGTACAGGCGGAACATGGCAAGAAGCTGGAACTACCTTGGGTCCAGTGCTAGAGAAGATGGAGTGGTTGATACAAGGCCTATCGTCTTCGCTCAATGTCCTGGGAAAAACTGCACGAATCTTTCAGCGATTGGCTTTCGATGTATTGAATTCTGCAGACAAACCTAACGTCAAAAATGATGTAAGAAACCTAGCTGATGCATACAATCGTGGGAGCATCGCAGCAAAACAGGTGCAAGCAAGAGCTCGTGCTATGGCTGCTCAAGATTATTTCTCAAGGCAGGACGGCATGCCAGAAAAACAAATCAGCACTTTCTGCAATGAGGACCTGACTTGGATGTGCAACGAGAGTATGACGTCAGAACTCTGGCTGCTCGATTGCAAGTTGTACAAACAAGACTATGCTGACCAGGTCCAGGCGTGGCTCGATCGTTCATGTGTGGGGGGGGAGCTGATGCGGATGGTTTCGCATCTGGATGACGTTACACTACAGCAACCACACTTCCAGAGACGATTTCTTACAATGCTCGCAATCGTCGAGGCAGCGTGCAATGTTCTGCCCGTTACCAGCAAGAATGATTTTATGCCCACTGCGCGCCGCTTCTTCTCTGTCAAAACAGATTTCGAACAAGACTCGAAAAGACTCAGAGAGGGCAAGAATCGAATCCAGAGCCGGTGGAGTGATATGCACAATACGAAAAATGACTATGTGGGATCGTTGGGGGCAATGGACAAGACCTCGCGTTGGGAATTTAGGAGAGCAGAAACACGATTCTGGTACGACATGACACTTTTGTACCTAAAGGAATCTCCAGCTGGTGCGAGGCAGAGCCATATGGAACACATCAGGTCCAACCGGCGAAGTGTGATGAGATGTTTGGAGCTGCTTGATGACACTGTTTTTCCTTTCACTGCAGAAAACTCGGGAAGAATCGCAGAGCTGCACTTGGAATCTGCTGCCGACGAATGGGAAGCCAGAATTATGGGCATGCTGACCCTCCAACACACTTCCTGCAAGTTACATCGTGAGTGTATTGTCAACAATACTAATATGGCTTCGCTGTCGTCGGATTTGCCCATTGGGGATATTGCATCTGGCGATCGAAAGGAGCTTCGTTTGTGCGAGCCGGACCCAATACTTGCCGCATTTCTCGCAAGCTTTGTCGCGTGTGCGTGCCCGAGCAGTGTACGGGTATTCATCCATGACCAGGCTGGGAAAACTGCAAGCCAGGAAGCTCCCATTATCCTTGTTGCTGGGGGCGGTCTTGCACCACACATTTCAACGAGCGAGGACGGCTTAAAGTTACTGGATTTTAGTGGGAAGCGTCTCTCTTGCTATGGCCTACGCTTGCTTGTGGAGGCGGCAAGAGCAGATGAAGACTTAGTTGAAGCGACTCTCGCTGGTGTGAACAGTTTTGATTTTTCAGAGGATGAATCCGCAATCATTCACAATCATGCACAGCATCAATTCAAACGCAAGGAGGTAGTTGAGGTCATGCACTTACAGTCAAACAATTTTGGAAAGGAAGACAGCCTGGAAAGCATCCAAATCATCTGCAATATCATCGTTATCGTGGGGGGGTGTCTCCAAGCCTTGAATTTGGGCTCAAACCACATCACCGCAGCTGGTGCAATGATGCTGGCTAGGTTTTTGGAGCGAGGAGGAGCACCATTTCTGAAGAATTTGTATGTGCCTGACAACCAGTTGCAAGATGACGGAGCTCAACACTTGTCCAGGGTGCTAACAAGCAAAAATCAGGAAATTACTTTGCTTGACATGGCCAAGAATAAGATCGAATGGCAAGGAGCCATGTATATTTCTGATGCAATCGCATCTGCGTCCTGCCTCCTGACAGTGCTGAACTTGGCAGGCAATTCAATAGGAAACCCAGGCCTGGTGGCATTGGCAGCTGCTCTTTCTTTTAATGCATCACTGCATTCTTTGGATATTTCTGAAAACGTCATAGGTGACATAGGGGTTGAGGCGCTGAGTCACAGGTGGCGCCACGACAATGAAAAGGGATCTCTTCATTCACTAACATCGCTCAATCTGCGCAAGAACGACATCACTCTTCTGGGGTCCCAGAAGTTGTTCGGTGTCGACTTTGACAAGCTCGCCCCAAAGCTCTCCTTCCTCAGTTTGAGCGCAAATAAAATTGGGTACAGGGGCATTGAGAGGATTGCACATCTTCTGTCCTCATGCAAAATCCTGCAGTCTCTGTGCCTCGAAACGCAGGAATCTCTGCATTGTTTGAGCGACCTCAACAGACACCAGTTGTTGGTCGACAGCGAGATCTCATCTGACGAGGTGTGCACGAAAGCAGAGGCAAAGCTGCATGTACTCTCCGACCTGCGCCTTTCAACGATCCTCGCGTTGGACAATACAAATGGTGACAGCGAGCTCTCCAAGGCGGTTCGTCACTACTGTTCACCTCAGGATAAAGGCGTGCACATCAAGTCGTCGTCGCCCAGTTTCTATACATCAGATGCTGACAGTTCTGCAGACAAACTGAGCGTGGGAAACGAAGTGCAGCTTTCTGAAATATTTGCAGATTTCGGAGATGCTTCTTCTGGCCCCCTTAAAGCAGGTGTGCTTTTGGTCACTTACATATGCATTTTCATGTATTTGTTGTGACCATTAATGACACACGATGTATAACCCTGTGTACTCGATATTCACCTTCTACAGGTGACATAGGCATAATCTTTGAGTACGACAATTCATCCAAACCATATAATGTGAAGGTAACGACGAGTGGTCAAACATGGCAGTATCATGCGGAGGCCTTGAAAAAAAGAGTCGAGGTTCATGAGACGTATCGTGATACGTATCTAGCGAGAGAGAAAGTTGCCAAAAATCAGTGGGAAAGCGAGAAGTCGAAGCAAGCACGCTCAGATGCTATGATGAAGCTCAAGCACGAGTGGGCACGCGCAGGCAAGCCTCTCAGTCACCTCAACCGGCAGGATTTATCCATGCAAAGTCAAATTGCGTTGCGCGGGCTGTTAGAGTGCAAGGATGCCATGCGCTCCAAAGAGGCCCACTGGTATCTTTCGGACTCGAATTATACCTCATCACTTGCTGAATCAATTGATGCCAAGACAAAATGTGTCGACGACTTTCGCACCAAGGTTTTCTGGAGCCTTCTGCAGACACTTCGATCCGTGCCTCTTCGATCCATGCCAAACGAACACCATGACGAGCTACGTAATTCTGCAGTTGTAGCATGTGAAATGTCAGACAAAGAGTTGAGGTGTGGCGCATTGCATCGTGTGCTTCAATTTCAGCGGTTACACACGCAAAATCGTATCTTTCAACAGGCAGTGGAGCACGCGCTTCGTCTCAATTGTTCTGCTAGCGTCACCATTCCATTTGTCCAAAAGATTCTTCAAGAGCTGCCCGCCTATAAACGCACGTGGTCTAAACAGATTCCAGCGTCGCACACCAGTGACTTGGCCCACCAGATTCTCGCTCACGTTGTGCAAATCTCCATGTGCGAGCTACTCTCTACTCTAGACAGGCAGGCAATACAGGTGCTTCTTGATGAGGATACTAAACGGAAAGTGGTGGCGCTGCAGAGAGATGAGTTGAGCGCGGGTCGACCCTTCTCAGAAGCGGTGACAGCTCTAGAACAAATTGGAAAAAGACTCCAGGGTAGTAGTAGCCCAGAAGACTCTTGTGAATTGCCTATTGAATTGCTGAACTCTGACAGGAAGCTCTTGCATGACCTATGCCACAGTCACTACCAGTTGAGTTGCACTGAACACAAAGTGCAATATAAGGAAGTGGAATGCAACGTTCCGGCTGGAGAGGCTACCGTAGAAGCTCTGGTGAGTGAAACAAGCGAATCTGCGATGCTGATGTGGGACTACGAAAACAATCCGGGAAAGGAGTATTTCAGAGTAGAGGGCAATACGGTCACCTATCTCGACGGCGCCCCAGATTACTGCAATGTTCTGTCTGCCAGCCCAATCACCGCAGGCAGGCATGCTTTTAAGTTTGTAATG
>Ga0105051_10006839_pt1 | contig 12107 bp, 8 predicted proteins | sample FRY02_FD_78383 | JGI IMG/M metagenome (GOLD analysis project Ga0105051, IMG submission 78383) | Freshwater microbial communities from Lake Fryxell liftoff mats and glacier meltwater in Antarctica - FRY-02 (megahit assembly) | ecosystem: Environmental > Aquatic > Freshwater > Ice > Glacier...
CCCACCAGGTCGACGCCGCGCTCTTCGCCCTCAGCTCGCCGCTGTCCCGCGGTGTCATCCTCGCGGACGAGGTCGGCCTCGGCAAGACCATCGAAGCAGCCCTCGTCATCTCCCAGCGCTGGGCCGAGCGCCGCCGCCACATCCTCATCATCGTCCCCGCGTCCCTTCGCAAGCAGTGGCAGCAAGAGCTCTGGGACAAGTTCTTCCTGCCCGCCATCGTGCTCGAACGCCGCGCCTGGAACGCCCTCGTCGCCCAAGGCACCCCAAACCCGTTCGACGCCCGCGACCACATCCTCATCTGCTCTTACGCCTTCGCCGCCCAGAACGCCGACGCCATGAGCATCATCCCTTGGGACCTCGTCGTCATCGACGAGGCGCACCGCCTCCGGAACGTCTATAAGTCCGGCAACAAGACCGGCAAGATCCTCACCGCCGCCCTCATCGCCGCACCCAAGGTCCTGCTCACGGCCACCCCGCTTCAGAACTCGCTGATGGAGCTCTACGGCCTCGCCAGCGTCATCGACCCCCACCTTTTTGGCGACCCAGCGTCCTTTCGCGACATCTTCCTCCGCGAGCCCGACGAGGCTTTGCGCAACCACCGTCTCCGCCAGCGCCTCGCCCCGGTCGTTCAGCGCACCCTGCGTCACCAGGTCCTTGAATACGTCCGCTTCACCCAGCGCGTCCCAATGACCCAGGAGTTTTACCCAAGCGACGCCGAGCACGAACTCTACGAGCAGGTCTCCGACTACCTCCAACGCGACGAGCTCTACGCCATCCCGACGGCCCAACGTGCGCTTATGACGATGGTGCTCCGTAAGCTCCTCGCGTCCTCGACCTTTGCTATCGCCTCAACCCTTGCAGCGCTGCTCGGCCGGATGCGCGCGCTTGCCGCGGCCCAGCCCGCGCCCCCCACCGCCTCCCTCGACGAAGACTTCGAGAGCTTCACCGAGCTGGAAGACGAGTGGGACAGCCCACCCCCCTCGGATCCGCCCGCCCGCGCCGTCCCAATCGTTGACCCCGTGGTCCTTGCCGAAGAGATCCAAATCCTCGCCTCGTCGCTCGCCCTCGCCGAATCCATCTCCGACAATGCCAAAGGCGATGCGCTGCTGCGCGCCCTCGCCCAAGCCTTCGCCCAGACCGACGGCCTCGGCGCGCCCCACAAAGCCGTCATCTTCACCGAATCCCGCCGCACCCAGGATTATCTCTTCGACCACCTCACGGCCCACGGCTATGCCGACCAAGTGGTGATGCTCAACGGCTCCAACACCGCGCCCTCGACCCGCGCCGTCCACGCCGACTGGCTGGCCCGCCACGCTGGCGACGGCACCGCCACCGGCGCCCGCGCTGTCGACGTCCGCGCCGCCGTGACCGAGCACTTCAAAGAGCGCGCCACCATCCTCCTCGCCACCGAGGCCGCCGCCGAGGGCGTCAACCTTCAGTTCTGCGCCCTCGTCTTCAACTACGACCTCCCCTGGAACCCTCAGCGCGTCGAGCAACGCATCGGCCGCTGCCACCGCTACGGCCAGACCCATGACGTCGTCGTCGTGAACTTCTTGAACCAACGCAACGCCGCCGACCGCCGCGTCCTCGCGCTGTTGACCGAAAAGTTTCGTCTATTCGAAGGGGTCTTCGGCGCGTCCGACGAGGTCCTCGGCGCCGTCGAATCCGGCGTCGACATCGAGCGCCGCATCGCCGACATCTACCAAGGCTGCCGCACCGCCGACGACATTGCCACCGCCTTTGATATCCTTCAGGCCGAGCTCGGCGCCCAGATCACCGCCGAGCTGCGCGACACCCGCGCTCGCCTGCTGGAACACTTTGACGAGGACGTCCACGCCCGCCTCCGCGTGCACCGGGACCAAGCTCAAGAGGCCCTCGACGCCCACGGCCGCATGCTGCTAAACCTGACCCGCTTCGAACTCGACGGCCAAGCCAGTTTCAACCCAGATGCCCCGCGGTTCGAGCTTATCACTGCGGCCCACGATGGCCCCCGCCGATTCTCCCTCGACTGGCGCGAGGCGGAGACCCTGGGCCTGACGTTTTACCGCGTCGACCACCCTCTCGCCGTCGACCTTATTGACCGCGCCAAAGCCCGCAATCTCGCCGCCTGTCACCTCGTGTTCGATTTGACGGGCCACGGCGCCCCGGTGGCCCTGCTCGAACCCCAGCGCGGCCAATCCGGCTGGCTAACCTGCGCCATCTTAACCATCCGCGGTGCCAGCATGGACGAGTTCGTCCTGCTCGCTGGACAGAGTGACGACGGCCAGGCCCTAGACGGCGAATGGGGCATGCGCTTACTACGCCTGAGCGCCAAAGCACAGACAGACACCGGCGCCGGCCTCGACACGCCCAACCTAGACCCGGTGCTTGATGCCGAGGTCGACCGTGAGATGACCGCCGCCGAGGGCCGAAACGCCCGCTACTTCGACGCCGAGGTCCAAAAGCTCGACCGCTGGTCCGACGACCTCAAGAGCGGCCTCGAGCGCGAGCTGAAGGAGCTAGACGCCACCCTCCGCGATCAGCGCAAGCTCGCCGTCATCGCTGTGACCCTAGCCGATAAGCTTATTGCGCAGCGCGAAATCCAAGACCTTGAAAAACGCCGCAACAAGAAACGCCGCGACCTCTATGACGAGCAAGACCGCATCGACGACCAGCGCGCCGAGCTTATCTCTGGTCTCGAGCGTCAGCTCGCCACCACCTGCGACCTCACTCCGCGCTTCACTCTGCGCTGGACCCTGACCTGAAGGGATGCCCCATGGCCGAACGTAAGACAAAACTTGAATTGACGTGGATCGGCAAAGACGAGCGACCGCGGTTGGAGCCTCGGATTCTGCTTGAAGACCCGGAGTTGTCACATGTAGCGCCGCATCGCGTGAGTGATTCTGATATCTTCGACAATATGCTGATCCAGGGTGACAACCTGCTCGCGCTCAAGGCGCTTGAGCAGGAGTATGTAGGAAAGGTGAAGTGCGTCTACATTGACCCACCCTTCAACACAGGACAGGCTTTCGAACACTACGACGATGGAATCGAGCATTCGCTTTGGCTCTCACTAATGCGGGACCGAGTCGAAGCTCTCTGGCGTTTACTTACAATCGATGGGTCTCTGTGGGTGCATTGTGATGACAGCGAACAAGCATATCTAAAGGTACTTCTGGACGAGACTTGTGGCAGATCTTCGTTTGTTGCGACGGTCGTTTGGCAGGCGCGCTATTCCCGCTCCAATGATGCAGGTCTATCATCGTCCCACAACTTCATCCTTGTCTATGCCCGAGATGTTGACGTCTGGAAGAAGGTGCGCAATCGCCTTCCTCGGAATAGCGTTCAAGAAAAGCAGTACACGAATCCCGACAACGATTCCCGCGGCTCTTGGCGAGCGATTCCTTGGGACGCACCGAATGTGCGCCCCAATTTGGAATATGAGATCAAGACGCCAACAGGCGCTATTCGTCGGCCCCCTCCCGGGCGACACTGGTCCAGAACTGAAAGCCAATGGCTCGAACTTGTCAGTCAAGATCTCGCTTACTTCGGCAAGAAGGGCGATGGCGCGCCATCATTTAAGCAATATCTTGGCGACGCAGCCCAGATCGTCCCGAACACATGGTGGCCACATGACGAGACCGGCCACAATGATGAGGCCAAAAAAGAAACCTTTTCTTTATTTGGCAAGACTGATGTGTTTGCGACGCCGAAACCTGAGCGACTCCTTCATCGGGTGCTATCTATTGCGACATTGCCCGGAGATTTAGTGGTCGATTCGTTTGCAGGATCCGGAACGACTGCGGCCGTTGCACACAAGATGGGGCGGCGTTGGATCACCGTGGAGTTGGGTAACCACGCAGTCACCCATTGTGTCCCGCGCCTAAAAAAGGTCGTCGACGGCGAGGACTCAGGGGGCATTACCGAGGCCGTCGACTGGAAAGGTGGTGGTGGCTTCCGCTTCTTCCGCCTCGCACCGTCGCTGCTCGAAAAAGACAAATGGGGCAACTGGGTGATCAGCAAGCGCTACAATGGCCCGATGCTAGCCGAGGCCTTGTGCAAGCTCGAAGGCTACCGTTATGAACCGGATGCCGAGGTCTTCTGGATCCACGGTCGGGGGACTGAGACCGCCTACCTCTACGCGACTGACCAGACCCTCACCACGGTCCAGCTTATGGAGCTGAGCACCCTGGTCGGCCCCGAGCGCAGCCTCACCGTGTGCTGTGCGGCGTGGCGCGGCGAGGCCGACGACTTCCCGAACCTGACCATCAAGAAGATCCCTCAAGCGGTTTTTGCCAAGTGTGAGTGGGGCCGCGATGATTACAGCCTGAACGTGGCAGAGCTGACCCCAGCGGCCCCGACGCGGAACAAGAGCGCCGCCAAGCCGAAAAAGCAAAAGAGTGTCCAAGAGCTACCCCTCTTTGGCGGACTCGATACGGGAGACGAATCATGAGCCGGATTGTCAAAGCGCTCTCCAGCTCCTTATCCCTTCGGACTCCTCAACGCCGCTCGTTGGAGATCCTAGAACGGGTGACAGAGCTCGCCAAACCGAGTCGCGACCTGGACCTGGCGGCCACTTTAGCGTCTATCCAGAAGGAGTTTCCCGAGGTCACCGACTTCGAGCGCCCTTTCGTCAACCTCTGCTTCGCGCTCGCGACCGGCGTCGGTAAGACGCGGCTGATGGGCGCGTTTATCAGCTACTTGGTGCAGACCCATGGCATCCGGCACTTCCTTGTGCTGGCGCCAAACCTCACCATCTATCGTAAGCTGGTCGCTGACTTTACGCCGAATACCCCGAAATATGTCTTTCAAGGCATCGACGAGTTCGCGCTACAGTCGCCGACGATCATCACCGGCGACAACTGGGAGAGCGGCCTCGGCATCCGCGCTGATTCCCGGCAAGGACAGGCGCAACTCTTCGAAGACCCGGTCCACATCAACATCTTCAACAACGCCAAGTTCGTCGCCCGTGGTGAGGACAAAGAGGTCCGCAAACTGCGCGCCTTCCGAGAGACCATCGGTGAGAGTTACTTCGACTATCTCGCTGGACTCGAGGACCTCGTCATCATTATGGACGAGGCCCACCGTTACCGCGCCGACGGCAGCATGCAGGCCATCATCGACTTAAAGCCAGTCCTTGGCATCGAGCTGACGGCGACGCCCCAGGTCGAGCAAGGCAAGAAAAAGGCCGCCAAACGCTTCGCGAACATCATCTACAACTACGGGCTGGCCGAGGCGATGAATGACGGCTTCGTCAAGCAACCCGCGGTCGCGACGAAAGAGGGGATGGACGCCGCCGACGCGCGGAAGATGGACGAAGGGACCCTTGACCGGATGAAGCTTGAGGACGGCGTGCGGCTGCACGAGGCGACGAAGGTCGAGCTCGACACTTTCGCGCGCAATACCGGCCGGGTGCGGGTTAAACCGTTTATGCTGGTGATCGCCAAAGACACGGCACACTCGGCCGAGCTGTTGGCCTATATGCGCTCGGAGCAGTTCTTCGGCGGGCGCTATGCCGACAAGGCCATCGAGGTGAACTCGGGGCAGTCCGGGGCCGAGAAGGACGAGGTCATCGAGCAGCTATTGAAGGTCGAGCGGACCGACAACCCCATCGAGATCGTGGTGCACGTCAACATGCTCAAAGAAGGCTGGGACGTAACGAACCTCTATACCATCGTGCCTCTGCGGACGGCGGACTCAAGGACTTTGGTCGAGCAGTCAATCGGGCGTGGTTTGCGTCTGCCTTATGGACGCCGCGTCGCGACGAGTGATGAAGACGCTGCGGTGGACCGCTTGACCATCGTCGCCCACGACCGTTTCCAAGAGATCGTGGATGCCGCGCGAGAAGGCGGCTACACGTTCTCGAAGGTGATCATCCCGGCCTCTGGAGCGCCCAAGATGCGCACGTTGACCGCCGATAGCCGGATCGCGGACGTCATCGCAGCGACCGAGTACAAGTCCGCATCCGAGCGCCACGTCGCTGAGACCACCATCCGGGTCATCGCCGAGGAGGGACACAGCCTCTGCGTTGGGGCGGGCCTGCCGCCGACACAGGCGAGCCTGAGCGACCCCCGGGTGCAGATATTGCTACAAGCAGCTGTGGCGCGCCGGGCGGCGGCGACCACGCCAATGCCGGTCCCGGGCGTCCCACAACAAGGTGAGATTGTGTACAACACGGCGGTCGCCACGCCTGTCGTCATCGCGGCCATCGTCGAGGCAGTCACAGCCAAGTACGTTCTTTACACCGTCTCCGTGCCTCGTATCGCGCTGGTACCGAGTGACGAGGTAACCGTGGGTTTTCGCGCGTTCCAGGTCGAGACGCAGGCCATCCGCTTTGCGGCTGTATCCGAGAACATCGTCATCCAGAACCTGACCGCGACCAAGTCGGGCGGCGCCGACTTCCGGCGCTTCACGGTCGGGGGCGAGCTGGAGGTCGCGGGCGAGCAGCGTCTCGAAAACTATGTGGTGCGCGGCCTAATAAACCTCCATGAGGTGAGCTACGACCACCACGCGGACTTTCTGTATGACATCGCGGGCCAAGTGGTGGCGCACTTCCGGGGTTATCTAAGTAACGACGAGGAGGTGACACGGGTGCTGAAGGTCTACCAGCAGCCGATCGTGAAGAACCTGCATTCCCAGATGGAAAAGCACCGCTGGGAACACGCGGCGAGCTACACCCCAACGGTGACGCAGGGTTTTGCGTCGGCGAACCCTGAGTCTTTCAACGTGCCCGAGGGTGTGGTGGCCGTGGACTTCCGTCGACCGGTGGCCGACAAGCGCGAGATCCGCAACATGATCTTCAAAGGTTTCGAGCGGGGCTACTTCAACCTCACGAAGTTCGACAGCGACTCTGAGCGGCGCTTAGCGGTCATCATCGACCGCGATGAAAACGTGCAAGCGTGGGTCAAACCGGCCAAGGCGACCTTCAGCATCTTCTACTCTCAGGACGACCGCTACGAACCAGACTTCGTAGTCCAGACCAAGACCGAGAAGCTTCTGCTAGAGCCCAAGCAAGCAGACCAAATGACCAACGCCGTCGTCCTGAAGAAAGCGAAGGCTGCGCTCGAGTGGTGCCGGCACGCGACCGAGTTTGAGGCGGGGTCTCCCGACGGGCGCCCCTGGCGCTACGTGTTGATCCCCCACGACGCTATCATAGAGAACACGACCCTGAATTCGTTGGTCCGAACGTACGAGTTTAAGGGCTAAAGGTAAGGGTTTGGGGTGGGGTGGCCGGGGGAATCGGACGGAATTATACACCGATCCGGTGCATGATTTAGATTGACTCAGGGGTGACGTGTGGATATCGGTTTCAAAGACCGCGACATGCGAAGACTGTGCGAAGACGAAAAACTCGCCATTAAAAAGCTTGGGAAGCTTGTCGCGAAAAAACTGAGAGGTCGTCTCAACGACCTTCAGGCTGCGGCGAATCTTAACGAGCTGCCGGCGGGCAACCCTCACCCCTTAAAACGTGAGTTCGAAGGATGTATCGGAATCACACTCGAAGGAGGCTACCGACTCGTTATTCGCCCTGCCAACAACCCTCTGCCCCTGCGTCCCGGCGGTGATCTTGACCGACAAAGGGTCACGATCGTCACCATTGAATACATCGGAGACTACCATGATTGACACCACCCCCTTTAAGCCGAACTGGCTAGTCCACCCGGGCGAGACCGTGGCCGATGTCCTGGAAGAACTTGGAATGTCACAGGTAGATGCGGCGAACCGGCTGGGGTCCAGCAAGAAATTCGTAAACGACCTTATCAGGGGCAAAGCGAATATCAGCGCTGACACGGCCCATTCTCTTTCGCTCGTTCTTGGCTCGACAACAGAGTTCTGGATGCGTCTGCAGGCCCATTATGACGCCGAGAAAGCGCGGTTCGCGGCCGAGGAAGAGCTCGTCGCCAACCATTCAGATTGGCTGAAACGATTCCCCATGCCTGACCTCATGAAGTTCGGCTGGATCCCCGACGCGAGCACGAAAGGGGCTAAAATCACTGCGCTACTTCGTTTTTTTGGCGTGAAGACCCCCGTTATCTGGGCGGAAAACTTCGCCAAAAAAGCTATCGCTTTCCGTACATCCAAGACGCACAGCGCGGACATCGGGGCGACCGCCGCGTGGTTGCGTCAGGCGGAACGCTTGGCTCAGGCGACAGCGCTTGCGCCGCTGGATAGACCAGCGTTTAAGGACCTCCTTCCGACCCTAAAGGGCTTGTCCCGACACAAGAACTTCGCGACCGCGTGGGCCGAACTCACGGCTTCATGCGCGTCCGTCGGGGTCGCGGTGGTGTTGGTCCCGCCGCCCAAAGGTTGCCGAGCCAGCGGGGCCACCTTCTTTCTCGGGACAAACAGTGCCGTTCTTGCGCTCAGCGGTCGCCACAAATCCGATGACCACCTATGGTTTAGCTTCTATCATGAGGCCGGGCACATCGTGCTGCACAGCAAGAAGTTGACCTTCATCGAGACAAACGACAGGTCCGACAGCAAGGTCGAGCGCGAAGCCGATGCCTTCGCGCGCGACATGCTGATACCGCCAGCCAAGGCAAAGAAACTCAAGCTGTTAAGCGCAGCCAAAGACATCCAAGCCTTCGCGAAAGAACTCGATATTGCGCCCGGTATCGTCGTAGGTCGCATGCAGCACGACGGCCTTATCCCGCAATCCCATCACAACGGATTGAAGCAAGCGCTTACGTGGAACACCAAAGATGCCAGCGGCAAGGCGGCGATTGACGTCGTCGGGACCCTCTAGGCTGCGTCTGGTTTGAGACGAGGCTATCGGAACACCTGCACCTATCGTCGTCACGCATCAAGAGAAGTGGGTTGAAGTGATAGACGCAAAGGCGCAGGGTTCCGTGCCGGTTGGGCGGTGCGCCGCGACAGGGTGGCTGGAACGACGGACACGGAAGGTAGGGCTGATGGCGACGTGGAACGCGATGAATCTAGAGGGCTGGGGCCGGACCCCGGTCATACCGGCCGAGGTCGCCCGCCCCGAATCCGCCGCTGCGGCGCAGGACCTCCTCGTCGCGACACGCGAGGCCGGCCTCCCGCTGCTCGCCCACGGCCTTGGGCGCAGCTACGGCGACGCGGCCCTCATCCGCGACGGCCGGGTCATCCTCACGCGGCGTCTTGACCGCCTCATCGACTTCGACGCCGAGACGGGGTGGTTGCGGGCCGAGGCAGGGGTTTCAATTGAAACTATCCTCGAGGTCTTTGTCCCGCGCGGTTTCTTCCCGCCGGTGACGCCCGGCACCAAGTTCGTGACCCTTGGTGGGGCGCTCGCCTGTGATGTCCATGGTAAAAACCATCATCAAGATGTATGCATCTCAAACCATATTCGATCGTTTGATCTCCTCATTGCCTCGGGCGAGATCATCACCGTCACCCGCGAGACCGAGCCCGATATCTTCGGCGCCACTGCGGGGGGAATGGGGCTCACGGGCATCATCTTGGCGGTCGAGATTAAGCTGACGCCTATCGCGTCACCGCTCATCTCTATGGAGAGCGTCCGCGTCAATAACCTCGATGAGTTCTTTCAGGTCTCCGGCGAGAGCGGCGACTTCACACACACGGTCAGCTGGATCGATTGTCTCGCCAGCGGTCGGTCCCTTGGCCGCGGAATCTTCATGCGCGGCCGCCACGCCGAGGCCTCTGGGGTCGCACCGCCGTCCCTCTTGGCCCGCGCCAAGAACGCGGTCGCGCCCTTTCTCTCGGTCCCGGTCGACGGCCCAAGTGGCCTGCTAAACCGCACGACCGTCGGGGCCTTCAACGAGGTCTTCTTCCGCAAGCACAAGGGCGGCCTCGTCAAATCGACCCCGCACTTCGAGCCCTTCTTCTATCCCCTCGACGCGATCGGCGACTGGAACCGCATCTACGGCCCGCGTGGCTTCTACCAGTACCAGATGGTCCTGCCGCCCGAGGCCGATAACCGCGCTCTACGCGCGACCCTCGACGCCATCTCGCGCTCGGGCATGGCCAGCTTCTTGGCGGTCATCAAAGAGTTTGGTGTTCAAACCAACCCAGGCCTGTCTTTTCCCCGCCCGGGTGTGACCTTGGCCCTCGACTTCGCCAATCATGGCGCGGCCTTGGAAGACCTCTTTTTGCGCCTCGACGCCATCACCCTCGAGGCCGGCGGCCGTGTCTATCTGTGCAAGGACGCGCGCCTGCCGCGGGACACCTTCCGCCGCATGTACCCCGAGTGGGAGGCATGGAAGGCCGTCCGCGACCGCCTCGATCCCCACCACCTATTTCAAAGCGAGCTCGGCCGGCGCCTTGGGCTCTCGGGAGCCAACTGACATGGCCGTCGCAATATTTGGGGCCACGTCCCGCATCGCCCGTGAGGCCGCCCTGCGCTACGCCGAGCGCGGCGAGTCCGTGTGCGTCGTCGCCCGCGACACGGCCGAAGCCGAGCTCATCGCCCACGATCTGCACATCCGGACGGGGGTCACGGCGATCGCGCGCGGTTTTGACGCGACCTCGGTCGAACAACACGCCGCGCTCGTCGCGGACATCGAGGCCGAGCTCGGCCCGCTGACCGTCGCCGTGGTCGCGTTCGGGGATATGGGTGACCAGAAGGTCGCTGAGTCCGACGCCCTGCACCTCAAGCGCATCCTCGACACGAATTTCACCGGGGCTGCGGCCCTCTTAGAGGCCCTCGCCGCGCCAATGGCTGCCCGCGGTACGGGCGCCATCGCCGTCATCGGGTCCGTCGCCGGGGACCGGGGCCGCCAGAGCAACTACGCCTATGGCAGCGCCAAGGCTGGGCTTGAGGCCTACGTCTCGGGCCTCCGCAATCGCCTCTTTAAGCTCGGCGTCCACGTCATGACCGTCAAACCGGGGTTTATCGACACGCGCATGACCTGGGGCATGAAGACAAAGATCCCGATCGCGTCACCCGAGGACATCAGCGCCGCAATCGTCCGAGGCCTCGACCAGCGGACCGATACGCTCTACTATCCGCACTTCTGGCGCCTCATTATGGGCGTCATCCGAGCCATACCCGAGCGCGCCTTTAAGCGCCTGTCCCTATAGCCTCATCGTAATATGAGGGCTCTTCATGCAAAAAAGGGGTTACCATGAACATCGTCGATGAAATCGTGAACTTTTTCTCGCGCATCTTCCGTCAGAAGATCAACTCTGTGGAATCACAGGCGAAATCGAAGGCGCGGAACGCACAGTACCGAGCGCAGTCGAAGGTCACCAACTCGATCAACAACAAGATCAATGACGGCGTCAAAGGCGCGACCAACAAGGTGACCGGCAAGGCGCCGCCCGAGGGCCAGATCCCGCCGAAGAAATGAGCGGGGGACACGCGATGGCGGACAGAGATTGTGGGCGATCGCTCCGGTGGCGCCTCATGTGCTTGGCCTTTGTAGTCCCCGCGGCGCTGTGGGGTTGCGACACGCCCAAAGTCGCTGCTGATACCTCAAGCATGGGGGTCGACGGCGATAGCGGCACCGTGGACCTCGATTGGCAAGAGTTCAGCTGTGAAGGGGCCCTCGTGTCCCTGACAGGCGAAGCCTCATGCGGCGAGCGCGTGACGCGGTCCGTCGAGGCGACGACGGCCGCCCACGTCGCCGAGGAGACACCGATTACCTACGCAGACACGCCACCCTTGGCTGGCGACCACCGCGGGCAGTGGGGAAAGTGGGGCGAGTACGACTACATGCCGCCGCAGCGCTACCTCCACAACCTCGAGCACGGCGGTGTGGCTATCCTCTATGACCCGTGCCTAGACGACGCGTCGAAAGAGACGCTGCGCGCCTGGGTCCGGGCCAAAGAGCCAGACACCACGGGCGCATTCCGCTGGGTGATGACGCCCTACGCGGGACTACCGGCGAAGGTCGGGATCATCGCTTGGCAGCACGGTCTCTTCGTCGACTGCTGGGCCGAATCGGACCTCAACGCGGCCGAAGCCTTCCTGACCGACCACTACCGCAAGGCCAGCGAAGATGTGCCGTTCGACGGCACCTACACCAAGGGCTGGCTCGGGCGCTGAGCGGCCGCAACCGCCGCGATCCAGACGGGCGGGCCTCGCGGTCCGCGCGCTTTCTGAGGGTGTCGCAAAACCCCACGACCGGGCTGAGAGGCGCCCTCTTGGTCCGCGCGTTTTTAACGCGCTACGGGCCTGGTTA
>Ga0105051_10006840_pt1 | contig 12104 bp, 13 predicted proteins | sample FRY02_FD_78383 | JGI IMG/M metagenome (GOLD analysis project Ga0105051, IMG submission 78383) | Freshwater microbial communities from Lake Fryxell liftoff mats and glacier meltwater in Antarctica - FRY-02 (megahit assembly) | ecosystem: Environmental > Aquatic > Freshwater > Ice > Glacier...
GTCTTGACTATTCATTAGGTGCCATTTATTACTCATCCTTATTGATGTGTTTATGTTATTGATGTGTTTATGTTATTGATGTGTTTATGTTGATAATGTTATCATAATAGTAAAAATCAAATTCATTTCAATTTTTTGATAATTAATTAAAAATTAAATACTTTTTATATATATTTTTAATATTATGAATATAATTGGTAGTATAATTTTTATAAAATATCTTATTATATTTATCTAAAATATAATTTGCATTTATTTTAACGATTTCTATAGCACCTTCCATAGAAAATATATTTATTTTTTATTATAAATATCTCTTTTTGCTTATTATTATAATGTATGATATTATATATTATATATTATATCCACACATAAAATTATTAGTTATAAATTATAACGAGTTAATTAATTCTTCTTAGTTTTTCTCTGCTTCTTGGTTTTCTTGGTTTTCTTGGTCTTCTTGGTCTTCTTGGTCTTCTTGGTCTTCTTAGTCTTCTTGGTCTTCTTAGTCTTCTTAGTCTTCTTGGTCTTCTTAGTCTTCTTGGTCTTCTTAGTCTTCTTGGTGTTGCGACGCTTATTACCACCAATTATATCACACGAATTTGTAGCCCAGCAATCATTTAACGCGTTATTTTGTCCATTGATAGATGTAGTATTTGTTTCTAAACTAAAACTATTTGCACCAATTGGACTTACATTAGGTCCGACTTGTGAAAATTGAGGAACTATTACACGATTGAGTTCCGAACTTCCCCCATGCGTTTGATTTAACATTGTTTGTTGATTAATTATATTTTTTTGAAAACCGGCAGCATTAGTCATGGGACTATTACCATATTCATACCCATATGATAAAAATGGTACCGATTGTAATTTATTATTTATATTAGTTCCCATGTTAATTATTATATATATGTATATATATATATTATTTTTTATATTTTATATTTTTATATTTTTATATATAGAATAAATATCATATATAGAATAAATATCATATATAGAATAAAAGATATAAATAAATAATAATGTATATTATACATATAGATTAATTCATTCAATAAAATGGATAAAACAGAACGAATGCATTTAAAAAAAATGATCAGCGCGAATGACGTTGAAGATTGTACGAATGAAATTAGGAATAAAAAGCATAGTGAAAAAATCAAGCAAGATGTTACAATATTTATTTCACTTAAAAAAAAATATCAACGACTTTCACAATCAAATCCAGACCAATTTGATAGGATGTGTACTTCTCAATGTAATTTTCTTTTTACGAATTATACTGATATTTTTAATAAAATTAAAAAAGATGAACTAAATCTAGAGATGTTAATGAAATTTATTTCTATATTAAAAAAAATAGAAGATGAAGAAATAGACCAACATACTGGTGCGTTTGAAGTTGGCAAAATATTAAAAGAAATATATATTGACAGTGCTTTAATCAGGGCAGAAAGGATTGATAAAAAAACAGGTAAAAAAATGGGTCCTTCTAAACCGAGTTCTGTAAAAAATATATCTTGGAGAGATTATAAAGAAATGAATACTAAAATATAAAAAATAAAATAAAAACACTTACCATACATTTTAATTTATTTAATTTATTCTATTCTATTCTATACTATTCTATATAGAATAGTATAAATTCAGTTTTCATTTATAAATATTAACTCTTCAATTTCATCAAAATAGTCGTTATATAAATTATAATATTTAGAAATTTTGTAATCTTTATCTTTATGAATAATATTCAATATTTTCAATGTTTTATAAACAGTAAAATTATTAATTAGTTCTTCAAAATCTTTTTTATAGTTTGGAAAACTATCAACTACTGATTTTAATCTATCCAATGTTTCGCTTTTTAGCAATGTTTCGCTTTTTAGCAATGTTTCGCTTTTTAGCAATGTTTCGCTTTTTAGCAATGTTTCGCGTTTTAGCAATGTTTCACTGATATAAGGAATGCGGAGAATAATCACTTCCATCTTCTTTATTTGTATTCGTTCTAATTTATTAATGATTTAATGGTTTAATTAAACATAAAAGGTATTTCAATTTTTAATTAAATACTAAATTATTTTATATTGATATATTATAATGAAACAAACAAAAAAAATATATAAAAAATCCAGAAAATCTAAAATGCATAAAAAATCCCGAAAATCTAAAAATAATAATTTAAGAAAATCTAAAAGAATTAGATTTACAAAAAATAGATCACATAAAGGTGGTTATACCTGGTTAGAAAACTGGAATTTAAAAAAATATGCGAATGACGCAGAGGTTCAATCTCGTCTTGCAGCACATTTTAATGAACCCAGTGTAGTTGGAAATCCAAAAGGTGCGTTATCAATTTTAAAAGCAAATAATTCATTATTTAAAAGTATAAATGATCTATTTAAAGAAATAGGTATTAATGTAGAAAATTATGATGAAAACATAAAACTTATGAAATCCAATAAGGGTCTTAAACAATATGACGAACAAATGACCCGAGAAGATTTAGATGAAGAACGTTCGCGAAAGAGGGAGGCAGATGAAGAATTGATGGAGATCCGAAGAAAAGAAGTAAACGCAGAAAAAAGAGCGAAAATGAAGGAAATAGAGAAAGAACGAGCAATGATGATGCGGATAGAAGCAGAAAATAGATATGATAATAAACATCGCGATGAGATAAGAAAAAGTTTTACCACATATGGTGTTGATAATACTTCTCGTAAATCTTATATTAATAAACGACAATAAATAAAATATTATTTACATATATAATTGAATTAAAATATTAAACATTTCAATTATATATACATACTAGTATGAATTACACTCTTTTAATTGTAGAATCACCCGCAAAATGTAAAAAAATAGAGGGTTATTTGGGCGTAGGATATAAATGCGTCGCAAGTTTTGGTCATTTACGTGAATTAAATGGTATAGAATCTATAAATATTAACGAAAATTTTGAACCACACTTTATTCAAATTGAATCTAAAAAAAAACAGATTGGTGTTTTGCGTAAAATGATTTCAGAAGCAAAAGAGGTATTATTGGCAGCAGATGATGATCGTGAAGGCGAATCAATTGCTTGGCATATTTGCGAGTTATTTAAACTGCCGTTAAGCACAACCAAACGTATCATCTTTCGCGAAATTACTGAATCTGCTATAAAAAAAGCAGTAGAAAATCCTACATTAGTTAATATGGATACCGTTAATGCGCAATTGGCAAGACAAATATTAGATTTATTAGTTGGTTATAAATTATCCCCTATTTTATGGAAAAACATTTCAACATATACGAAAACTGGTCTATCTGCTGGTCGGTGTCAAACACCAGCACTGCGTATTATTTATGAAAACCAAAAAGAAATAGAATCTTCACCTGGCACAAAAGTATATAATACTACTGGTTATTTTACAAGTAAAAATATTCCGTTTGTTCTTGATTATAATCATGAATCCAAAGAAACCATAGAAGCATTTTTACAAGAAACATTAAATCATCAACATATTTATCAATGTGGCGAATTGCGCAATAATATAAAACACCAACCAAAACCATTTACAACTAGCGGATTACAGCAAATGGCAAGCAATGAAATGCGTGTTTCGCCGAAAGAAACAATGGCATTATGTCAAAAATTATATGAATGTGGTTACATTACTTATATGCGAACAGATAGTTTAGTATATAGTAGTGAATTTATAGAAAAGGCAACAAAATATATTACATTTGAATACGGTAAAGAATATGTGAATACCGAAATTGATAGACTTTCATTAAGAAGTTGTGATATTAGAGAAAATAATGATACTTTAAAAGAAGTAAAACAAACAGAAGGAGAGAAAATCAATAATAAATTAATTAAAAATAAAAATAAGGATAAAAATAAGGATAAAAATATACAAGAAGCACACGAGGCAATTCGTCCGACTAATATAAATAAAACGATTTTAGATAAAAACGATTTTACTATAAAAGAAATAAAAATGTATTTATTAATCAGAAGAAACACATTAGAAAGTTGTATGTCGCCTGCTACATATAAGGTGATTACTGCCACAATATCATCGCCATCATTAAATGCTGATAAATTTAATTATAAATATTTACCCGAACAAATCATATTTCCTGGTTGGAAAATTGTAGAAAATACTTATGAAAAAATAAATAATGATTTTACTTATTTACAGGCATTGAAAAACGGTAGTACACTAAAATATAAAAAAATATGTTCCAATGTTACAATGAAAAACCTTAAATCACATTATACAGAAGCAAAATTAGTTCAATTATTAGAAGAACACGGTATTGGTCGTCCATCGACATTTTCTAGTATTATTGATAAAATTCAGGAAAGGGAGTATGTAAAGAATGGGAATATAGACGGAATTACTATAAAATGCGTTGATTATGAATTAGACAGTGATGAATTATCTGAAATAGAAACAACCAGGCAATTTGGAAATGAGAAAAATAAATTAATTATTCAACCGCTTGGAGTAATTGTATTAGAATTTTTGTTAAAAAATTTTAATTCGTTATTTGAGTATTCATATACAAAAAATATGGAAGATGAATTAGATTTAATTGCAAAAGGCAATAAAATATGGTATAAATTATGCGGTGAATGTTTAAATGAAATAGATACGCTTTCAGATGTAATAAACAATAAAGATAAAGATAAAGATAAAGATAACAATACAGAAAATAATGATAATAACACAGGAGTAATAAAAATAGATAATGAGCATACATATATGATCTCAAAATATGGACCAGTTATTAAGTGCACAAAAAATGATAAAGTTTCTTTTAAAAAAGTGAAACAAGATATTGATATAAATAAATTAAAAAGAGGTGAATATAAATTAAGTGATATTATTATTGAATCGCAATTAACAGGTAGACCGTTAGGATTATATAAAGAGTATGAGGTAGTTTTAAAAAAAGGTAAATATGGATTATATATTGAATGGAAAGGGATTAAAGAATCTATTACTATAAAAAATAAATCCGATGATGATATTATATTAGAAGATATTGCTGATATTATTGATAAAATAATATTAAATAGTAATCATAATGATAATGCGAATGATAATGGTAATAGTAAATCTATTATAAGAAAAATCAATGAAGATTTATCTTTAAGAACTGGGAAATATGGAGATTATATATTTTATAAACGAAAAATGATGAAACAACCGAAATTCCTGAAATTAGCAGGATTTATTGGGAATTATAGGGATTGTGATATGTCTATTTTAAAAAAATGGATAAAAGAAACATATGGAGTATAATACATAAACAATAAAATTGAAATACATAAACAATAAAATTGAAATACATAAACAATTTTATTGTAATACATAAACAATTTTATTGTAATACATAAACAATTTTATTGTAATACATAAACAATTTTATTGTAATACATAAACAATAAAAATGAAATACATCGGTTATAGTATGCGCAAAAAACAATGGATTAAAATTCCTGATAATAAAATTCGTAATGATACATATGTTTTTTTGGGAGGAGGTGCAACATCCTATACTTATATAAATAGTTCAAATAATAAACTAGTAAAAATCATAATTGGTTCACAATATAAAACAGATGAAGAATTTATAACAGAATGTGAAAAAGAAATAGATTTTCAAATGAGAGCAGCAAATGAAGATTTAGCACCAACTATTTATTTTCATGGGTTTATAAAAAATGAAAAATCTATTTTTAGTGATGACAAAACGGTTATAGTGCCGTATTATTATATTGTTATGGATTATTTATCAGAAAAAACAGGTTGGGAATATGTATTTCCTGATGATATGCCTGAATATTCTTATAATTACATATATAATTTAATCAAAAAAACAGGATTAATAAATGTTAAAGATCCTGATACACATTTTTATTTCAATCATAAATTAAAAAAATTATATATGATTGATTATGGAAATTGCGAAGAATGTCATTTTAAGAACGAAAATGACGTGAAAAACTCTATTCATCTTATGATAACCCGACTTCATATAAATTATAAACCTATTCCTATCATTGATTAGATGTTGTGTAAAAGAAAGGAATATTAGTCATTCATTTATTATTATTTTTATCTTATTTTTATCTTATTTTTTTAATTTTAATATATTTAATTTCTCTCTATGGTTCATTTGCGCTTCTTATAATTTTGTCTTGAATTTCGTTTAGTATGTCTTTTTTTCTTTCTAGAAATCTTACTCTTTTTAGTCCTTTTAGTTTTATTTAAATTGGATTTTTTCATTATTTTATTTTTTCGACCTCCATTTATATCACTTTTAGATTGAACCAAATTTTCTTTTAAAAATAAAGGAATATCAAATGGTGTTTCATCATTCTGTGTTAAAGCACTACTAAATATTCTTTTAAAATCATCTAATGTCATCTTCTTTTCAGTTTCAGATAATGTGTTTCCAACAATTTCCCTCCCTTCATCCCAATCGTAGTTTTTAAATGGTTCATACTCTTCGTTTCTATCAATATCCATTTTAGTATTATACAATGGTTCACTCATAGTTATATTTAAATCATTTGTTGGATTATTTATATTTTTAAGTCCTCCATCTAATACGCGATGATACCGAAGACGTTCATCATACTCATTACCGCCACCATAACTTTCAGGACCATAAGGACCATAATATAAAGGAAATAATGCATGTAATAAATTTGGAGGATTTCGTTCAATTTGTGAGATACTTGAAAATTCATAAAATGGTTGAAGTCTTGGTTGAATAATCTTCAATATAAATTCTTTACGTTTAGTATTAAATACTGTTATTGAGTCTCTTATACTTTCAATAATTAATGGATTTACATCGATAAGTTTGGCATCTTTTGATAACCCAAAGTACAACTGAAATAACCTTTCATTTAATAATAAATCAAATTTATAGTTAGGATATATTAATAAATCTTTTTTTGATTGATTCGGTAATTCAATTGTTCTACCAAAATCAATTAATTTAATTATCCCTAAATGCCGTGGTTCATATGTTGTAGTATAATGCTGTATATCAGGATTAACCATAATATTTCCAAAGTGTGAGTCGCCGTGAAAATATCCAAATAAATGTAATCGGTGTATTTCATATAATGCGAATTGCACGAATGTATTATATCTAGGATGCTTTAACAAATTACCTAATACATTATATCCTTCCATAAATTCCATAAAAATAAGTGATATATTTACTGGTTGATTATTAGCACTATTTTTGGCATTTAAAATGGTTTGAATAGTAACGAATTCAGTTAATTTAGGTTTTTGGTCTCGGGGAATAATGTTTTTCATTGAAAATATTTTTTTTATATCATATACTTCCGATACTGGATTCATTGTTTCAATAATAGCAGGACATGAAGCATCTAAAAAACTATGTGACGATATTATAGATTTTCTATAAATTTCCTTTTGAGTTTCTATTTCTCTCTTAATAGTAGTGAAACTGTTGATTTCTATTCCATTGTATCCAGGTCTATTATCAATTACCGCCCAATCTGTATTATACCCTTGACGCAATATAATTTCATTTGAAGGTATCACTTTTATTAAAATAGATGTAATATCCCTGGCAAAATTTAATGAATCAATACTTATAAATGGAGTATCAAATCCATCTTTTAATTTTGCAATTAATGTAATACAACTTATACTATTATTAGTAAGTATTCTAAACATGGAATTTTCTAAAAAATAAGTTAACGCGTCGGTTTTTGTTCTATCGTTCCACGAAGGTTTTAATTCAACCCCTCCTTTCATTTTTGATGTTTTTGGCATCCTTTTGTTTTATTATATATATATATATATAATAATTATAAACAGACAATTATAAACAATATTATTTATAATAAATAAGTTTGAGGAATACGCACATTATAACTACGACCAATTTCATTTTTCAATGAATTAAATTCTAATGTAAAATTAAATTTATTATTTTGAAAATCAACATATCTTCCATCATGAAAACGAAATGTAAATTTTAATTTAGATATTCTCTCTATAGGAGGTTCATAATGAGTTATGTTTTGTAATGAAATATTTCGTGAATTGAATAAAGTTTGATTATAGTCGGCATTAATCGGTATTTTAGCAAACGCAGAATTTACTTTTCCAGATATTCCGGTATGATTATACATATCTTTGCTTGTTTCAGTATACGGATATATTTCATCCATTGAATTATATTTTTCTACTTCCATATAAATACATTTTTCACCCATAACATCTTGTTTATAAGGTGTTTGTATATATTTTTTAATATTTTTTTCCACAATCCATTTATTTACAAGTTTATTATTAGTACCAATTGGTACATTTTGAGATTTATAATTATCTTTATCAAACCCTAAATAATATCCTAAACCCCAATCACTATAACGTTCATCTATACTATGATTTGAACTAATATTACTATTATTACAACTAATATCTGTATTTACATAATTATGACTTCCATCTTTAAAAAGTAATTCAAAATCTATATCAACATCAGTTCCAAAAAAATATTTTTGAGAAATATTATCATAATATACATGTATATTAGTGCCAGTATTTATAGTATTTAAACGATATTCAAGTTCATTTGCCAAGAGAATCGGGGGATATGTTCCTTCTCCAATTTTTATATTTTTAATTCCGGTTCCATCATATTGAAAAGATAATTGTGTATTTTTATAATTATCACTAAATGTATAAAAGTTTGATGGCATTCCTACTTCTACTAAACGCAATGACTGAACATTTAAAATCGATTCAGGTAAAGTTATTTCAAACTGATTCGAATTAATCCATTTTGTTATATCACGATCTTCTGAATGTACAGTTACTAATTTTCGGTCTAAAACATAATTATTTTCTCTCCCAATTAATGGTTTATTATTTCCCAAACTATACATGTTATAAATAAATAATATTAAAAAAAAATATTATTATCTTATATCAAAAATAATAATATAATATATTTTGTATAATATAAAATTTATAAAAAAATAATAATATAATATTATAATAATATTATATTATATTATGAATCAAAATATTACTTATGACCTTCAAATTATGGCGGGATTTGTATTAGTTGGAATACTTATTAAATTATTTATTTCTAATAAACCAACAATAGATGGTATTAATGGTCCTGCAACTTCTGCTATTTGGGGATATGGTGTAGTTGCATTAGCACTATTAGGTACAATGTTCATTACATTTTCTTTAGCAACATCCCTTTATGATTCTAAATCTAATGATAAAGGAATTTTCAACTTTATTAAATTATTAGTTATGAGTTCTTTACCTACAATTTCTACACTATTCATAATTACCTGGATTATTGGATTAAATACTTCTTATTATAAGAAAATTAATGAGGGTAAAGTTGCGACGGAATATTATCAGTTTTCTACTATAACAACAGTGTTAATCATAATTCAAATTATAGTATTATTCCAGTCCATATTTCAGGGAAATGCACAAAATAAAATGGCATATACTACTTATGGTATAACATTAATTAATATGATTTTTATAGGAATCATGAATATAATTCTAACTTTTTTTTCTACTGATGGTTAACTTTATAAGTTTATAATTTTACAAATTTGTATGTCACTCCATATTCTATATTATTTTCCCATACACCAGAAATTTTTAATCCAAATGATTGCATAAGTTTTGTATCAATATTTACACGATTATTGTTTGTGTTATTATTATTAACACGATCATTTTTTTCATGAAAAATTTTTATATGTCCTGTTATTAACGATTCATATAACCGATATACGGGTTTTTTATTTAAATATAATAATTTACCAAGAATATTTTTTTCAATCTCATAAAGAGAAAGAATCGCATCAAAATTTATATTTACATTATAGATATACTTATTTTTATTATAAAAAATTTCACTATTTAATAATAAAAAATTAATTTCTATTACAATACAATTAAGCATTAAAACATTATTTGAATAAATAATTTTTATAAAATTACTATTATCAAAAATATTATTTTTTATGGGTTCTTGGAAATAAACATTATTTATATTAAAATCATTAGTAGGTATAATAATATTCATTCGTATATTAATAGTATTATTCTATTATATCTTAATATATTTAAACTATAATGAGTTATGAATAAAATTAATTTATCATATTTATTCTTCTATTGATTCTTCTAATGATTCTTCTAATGATTCTAATGATTTGAGATAAATAGAAAGTATAATAATATCATGTATATCAATATCATTAACACCTTTATCTACTAAAGATAACGCATATAATGCTTTCGATGTTAAAATTTTATTTTTATTTTTTAGTAATTCTAATGTTTCAATCCATATTTTTGAAATATTAGGATGACTTTTAATATTATTTTGAAATTTACTGATTAAAGTGTCTATATTATCAGCGTCTATATTATCAGTGTCTATATTATTCATTTTATACAAATATAAAATATAGGTTATAATATATTGTTATGTAATAAAATAAAGAGATTTATTTAACTTATTATATAATTAATAATCATACTTATACAATAAGTTAAATAAATAAATGAAATTCTATGAAACACATTTCGATAATTATATTAAAAATAATAATTCTTGTAGTCTACATCCAAAATTAAATAAATTATATAATTCATTTCCTAAAAATATTAATGATATGAAAAATATTATATTATATGGTCCGCCCGGTGTTGGTAAATATACACAAATGTTATCATTAATTAAACAGTATAGTCCTTCACACCTTAAATATGAAAAAAAAATAAGTGTCACACATAATAAAAATACTTATTTATATAAAATAAGTGATATTCATTATGAAATAGATATGTCTTTATTGGGGTGCCAATCAAAAATGTTATGGAATGAAATATATAATACCGTTGTGGATATTATTATGGTAAAACAACATAATTCCGGCATTATTGTTTGTAAATATTTTCATGAAATACATAGTGAATTATTAGATAATTTTTATAGTTATATGCAGACAATGCCATTAACTACAATAGATTTAAAATTTATTTTAATAACTGAACAATTAAGTTTTATACCAAACAATATATTAAAATCGTGTTTTGTTATAAATATTCAAAGACCTTCGCGATTAATATATAACAAATGTATTAATAACAATAATAATATTAGTAATAATAGTAATAATAATATTAAAATAAACGACTCATTAGATGAAATAGTTAATATAAAAAACATATATACAAAAAATACTTTTATAACTCAACCATATAAAACAATATGTGATAATATATTATTATTATTTATTAATAATACAAGTAATGAAAATATTAATTTTATTTTATTAAGAGAAAATTTATATGATATTTTAATTTACAATATCAATATAAATGATTGTATTTGGTATATACTACAAAATATTAATAAAAAAATAAGCAATGATGATATTTCACTTATTTTAATAAAAATGTATAATTTTTTATATTATTATAATAATAATTATCGTCCAATATATCATTTAGAAAATTTTATAATTTTTCTTATAAAAACAGTTAATAATTTATAAATTATTAATTATAAATAGTTCCATAAAAGTATTTGAATTTCACAATAAAAATACACAATAAAAAAATACAAAATATTTTTATTGTGTATTTTCAGTTTAATTATATATTAACTTTATTCTTTATTTATTGTTTATTTATGTATTAACTTTATTCTTTATTTAATCCTTCTTACGAATAACCTTCTTCACAACCTTTTTCACAACGGGTGAAGATTCAGGAATAATTTGTGCAGGTGCTGACACTGTCTCAGATGTGGGTTCTTCTTCTACATCACTATCCTCTGCCAATTCCAAAGTAGAACTTGACTCAACTTCATCTTCTTCATGTTCTTGTGTACTATTATTTAGTACCTTCATTTCATTCGTTGACAAACGAATTAGACACTTTCCCTTCAAGGAAGCACGCTGTTGAATAACGCCCTGAAACAACTTCCAGGTAACACCGAACTTACCTCCAGCAAACCAAATTCCGCCACACTGAATAATCGCTGCA
>Ga0105051_10006842_pt1 | contig 12103 bp, 8 predicted proteins | sample FRY02_FD_78383 | JGI IMG/M metagenome (GOLD analysis project Ga0105051, IMG submission 78383) | Freshwater microbial communities from Lake Fryxell liftoff mats and glacier meltwater in Antarctica - FRY-02 (megahit assembly) | ecosystem: Environmental > Aquatic > Freshwater > Ice > Glacier...
CACGTAAGTGAACTGGACTCTCTGTGAAGGATTCGCACTTATCCGACTGTAATAAGTCGTGCAGGGCAGGAGGGAGCAAGTTTCGGTCCATCAACATTTCACAATGGACTGTATCTGAACTGAATCCGAGTTTCAGCGAATCTCCCGCGATTTGAGTCAGTAGGCGCTCGATGTCTAAGTTGTTTCCATTGTTATCCAATAATGAATAATTCATGTACGGATCGAAAATGAAAAAACGACCTCGATGCTTAACAAGAACGATGATGTGAGAATAAAGCGACTCCTTAAACCCGAAGTTATATGTGTATGCATCGATACCATTCTGGAGCAGAATTTTTACCATAATCTGCCCAGCAAGGCCACAGGAAGCAACTCCACTATCGGCCTTGAAAATGGCCGCACATCTGTTAGGGTCAAATTCAGTTATCGGAATCCGCGAAAAAGTGTCACAGAAAGCATTTGTCATGTATCCTATGTCTGCATTAAGAGCAACAAACTTCCTCACACGCTTTGCAAATTGCAACGTGTCCTCTGATGGCTCGATGTTCACCAACGGAGCAGACGGCAATCTTTCCGATTTCTGTTCGTGTACGCAGGAGTGAATTAGGATGGATAAAAGGAGAATCAGTCCAAATTGGAGGATTCTTTGACTAAACGTTTGAAGAAAATGGTGCAAGTGAATTCAATTTTGTCAAATTTAACGTCCAATTGTTACCCCAACCTAGTTTTGGTAAATCCATGTTAACACGTTCTGTAGCTATTGTTGCCATTCAACTGTTGGCTCTTGGAGTTTACTATCTGAGTATCGGGTTGGTTGGCATTGATCCTAAGCTGTTTGATCTAGACATAGGTTATCTGTTTTCAGCAAGTTGGTTAGATCTGAAAGAATTTTTTCCCAATTATTACTGGGCAATTTATTCTGTTTGTTTAGGTATCCAACTCGGGATTCCGATTGTTAGTTCCTACTTTTTGTTCGTAAACAGGAAATGGCTCAGTTCGAAATTGGCTCAAAACTGGAAGGTATCGGGTAATCAATTATTGCAGTACATTTTTCCGTTCTTTTTCGGGCTATCTGTTTCACTCGCCATCTATTTTAGCTTTAATCTGAATAGCACTGCCCAGCTTATCCTTTCCCGAACTTTCATAGGCTGGGCCGTGATTGATATCATACTGCTTTTTGCACATGATAAAAATCGGTTTCAGTCAGTTTTGAAGGATTTCCTGCTCAAGCCCGAACTGCCATATTCCTTGGCCATAACACGAATTCTATTCTTCAGCTACAGCGCATTCTTGTCGTTGGGCTATGCTTATGGGTTTTATGCCAACATCGGTGTACTGGATAAGGTAGCGCTGCCTTATATTGGTTGGTTAATTCATGTGCTTCCGGTCAGTTCCAATATTTATTTGGCCATGTGCGTCATCTCCTCTATTTCGGCCATTTTCGTGGCAATCGGTTATAAAACAAGACTAGGATTAGTCGTTAACTGCATCACTATTTTTTACGTTGTGGCGGTTCCTAATTTTTTTGGTAAGCTCGTTCATGATCAGTTATTCATTTGGATTACATGGATACTTGCTTTTAGTCCGTGCTCAGAAGTTCTTTCAATTGATTCAGTTTTGAAGTCAAAACCATCGGTTCAGGAATCGGGTAGGTATGGGTTTCATCTCAAAGTTATTTGGCTTCACTTTGGGGTCATTTACTTCTTTGCTGGGTTTTATAAGTTGTGGATTTGCGGATACGACTGGGCTCTGTCAGATTCGATGGTCAACCAGGTTCTAATTGAATGGTTTGAGCATTTTGATAGAATCCCAAGTATCAGATTCGATCACTTTCCAATTTTGCTCAAGGTATGAGGTATGCTAGCCATTCTCTTCGAGTTGATGTACGTTTTTATGCTTCTCGGCAAACGACTAAGGTGGGTAAGTATCATTGGAGGCCTCATTATGCATAATGCAATCGGACAGATAATGTACATCGCCTTTCTGCATTTGCTTCAGGCATTCTATATCGTTTTCATTCCTTGGAATGCCATTTTAAAGCGGTTTAAACTGGTTAAGGATAGAACATTAGCAAATTCTGCAATCAATCTAAAATCTCCCATGTTCTTAGTGCCTCTTTTCATTTTGTGTGCTAACATCTTGGCAGGAATTCTCAATGTGAGTTCATACCCGTTTTCAGTTTATCCGACCTATTCGGAAATAGTACCTGCCAATGTCAAATATTTCGAATATCGGGTGCTTGACAAAGGTTTGGAGTCCACCAACGTGCGTGAAACGGGAAAGAAGGTTGGATTTCAATGGGAACGATATTCTCGCGCTGAGTATCATATCATTCGTATGTGGAAATCGGGTGCCGGACTTGATTCTGCTGGAGTCAAAACACTTTGGAGAAGATGGCAATTGGAAAGTGCTGAATTGGATGAGATTGACTCTGTTGATGTTTATGTTGTAGAGCGCTCATTGATTCCCGAAAATGCGGATGCGCAACTCAGTGAAGAATATTTGATGTCAATTTATCGATGACGAAAAACCTGCTTCTTTTTCTTCTGACTGGACTCTTAAGTCTAGCAATTGCAGAGTTGGCGTTGCGTGTTTCGGGGCGCGTTCCCGGTCAGTTTGAATACAATCGCTGGTTCCATGAGGTAGATAGTTTATATATGCTTCAAGGATTTGTTGTGGATCAAAATGGAATTTTTAAAGCGGATACAAGTACCATTTCAGAAATTATAGCAACGGTTTCGGAAAATGAAAATTGGACTGGGCGTTTAGTCAATAGCTATAGCGCTCCAAAGTGGGTTACCGAGGCTGTTACCATTCATGAAGATTATGTTAAACTGCTTGATGGCAGTTCAGATAAGGGCGAACTGGGAATAAGACTGAATGAAGCTATCCAATCTGATTCTCCAAGTTGTTTCGATTCCATATTGATTAACTACGCCCATAGTCCCATCAATCAGGATGGGTTCTATAGCATTCCGTTTAAAGCCCGATGCGGGGGGAAGAAGAAAGTTCTACTATTGGGAGATTCATTCACTTGGGGCCATGCAGCCGAAAGTATAACAAATAGCTTTTCGAATATTCTTCTTGCAAGAGGCTATCTCGTTTACAATACTGGAATTAGCGGTGCTGATGTGGCACAATACCAACAGATTGTCAAAACCTACATGGATTCCATTGGTCCTGATCTGGTAATTCTCAATTTCTATATGGGTAATGATGTGAGTTATTTTGAGCGTAAGCCCATGGCTGGAATTCCTATCCATTATAGTACGAATGCTGGAAATCTTATCTCGTTTCAGACCGGAGAACAGTTTAATACAATGGAGCAGGCCTACGACAACGTTACGCGCAATATGGTTATTCAGGAGACTAGTAGTACAAACAGGTTAGCGGCCAAAACGGTCATTAGTACGCTTATTTGGCGTGTAATGCTGAGGAGGAAATTGGTTGACTATCACTATCCTGAAGAACCAGATCTGTCAGAAGCACCCTTTTCCGACACGGAAATAAAATGGATCCGCCATTTTTGTGAACAACGAGAAGTGCCATTCGTGCTTAGTGTGATTCCAAACCTATATGGAGGTACATTTAAGGATGCCGCTTCAGTCAATCATCTGTTTGACGGAATTGAATTTGAGGAACCTGTTATGACAATTAATCAGTACAATAAGGACAACGGACATTTTAACAGAGAAGGTCATTTTGTTTATGCCAACTATTTGGAAAAACTGATTCTGGATAAAATTCGATTTGAGAATTAATCGTTGATGAAAAAGCCTGTTCTCAGCCTTGTCTTAACCGGCCGAAACGATAATTACGGAGGTGATTTTCGAAATCGCCTGCACCATTGCATTTCAAATGCTCACAAGCAATTGAAGAATGCTGGAATTATGGCCGAAATCATATTTGTAAACTATAATCCCGTTGAAAATAATGAGCCAGTCGAGCGGTTCCTTGAATGGCCAGAATCTGACGGGCAGGTTTCAATTCGAATCATTACCATTCCGAATTCCATTCATCAATCGTTGGTTGCCGATGGTCTGCGTAAGGATGTTCCGGTGCTGGAGTATTTGGGTAAGAATGCGGGAATAAGGAGAGCTAAAGGAGAATTCATTTTGAGTATGAATCCCGACATCATTCTCACCAAAAGTTTGGTTAATGAGTTGAAACAGCTGAAACGGGACAGTTATTATAGAGCGAATAGAGTTGATTTTTCGGGGGATTTAAACAACAAACATCTACTAAAACGGGTCTTTCTCAAAGGACACGATTATCCGATGAGCGATGTGAACGAGATTCCTGCTCTTCTTAGAAAGAATAAGTTCCGCAACGCATGGAAAGTATTCACCCCAAAGATTAGTTGGTTGCTGAATATGATCTCAGTTCCTGTTTATTACGATCAATTGGGTAACCGTTTTCACTGCAATGTGAGTGGTGATTTTATACTCATGCATCGCGATTGTTGGTTTGAATTGGAAGCTCATAATGAGAACACGCCCATCTCATTGCATGTAGATGCTTTGATGGTGGTTCAAGCAACCCATTTGGGTTTAAAAGAGAAAGTGTTGAACCATCCCATTTTTCATCAGGAACACGAAAGGCGTTATGATGCCACAAAGGTGAATCCCGAGTTTGAAAAAGCGTATCGGTTTTTCGAAGAACAATCTGCTTTGATGATTCAACAGCAAAAAGCCGAAAAATATAACGGTGCGCATTGGGGATTGGCTAAATTTGACCTTCCCGAAATGAACCTATAACTCCGTGAGGGACGATTTGTTTTACCTTTCTATTGTAGCCACTACTCGCAACGACAATCATGGTGGCGATTTGCTCAGACGCACACAAGCTTTTGTTAATAGCGTTTACATTCAAGCAAAGAAGTTCAACCTTCCTGTCGAGTTGATTATTGTGGAATGGAATCCACCTGCAGATAAACCGTTGCTGAAAGAGGTTCTGGTTGGGCCGAAAGAGGACGTCCCCGTTGTTCTGCGCTACATCGTGGTTCCAAAGGAAATTCACGAAACCTATCGTTTTTCCGACTCACTTCCGTTATATCAGATGATTGCCAAAAATGTTGGTATTAGAAGGGCAAACGGTGAATTCATACTTTGTACCAACATCGATGTTCTTTTTAGTAATCTGTGCTTTTCCACATTGGCCGAACGCAAATTAGAGAAAGGTTCGTTTTATCGTGCTAACAGATGTGATGTTCCCAAGGAAGTTATGGACTATCCGACCCACGAAGAACAGCTCGTTTATAGTCGTGCCAACATTCTAAGGAGATTGGGGAATACATCAGGGCATGAGGCTTTGACTGGGCCTAAGTTCATTTTTCAGTATCCGAAATTGGCCAAGTTGCTTAATACGTTGCTTATAAAGCTTTGGCAGAAATTCCATCCTGGTGAGTTCGCCCACTTCGTTATCGACTTCATGGCTTGTGGCGATTTTACGTTGATGAGTCGCGAAGATTGGACGGACATTGATGGCTATGTTGAGTTGGATATGTATTCCATTCATATTGATAGTATGGGGCTTTGGTCTGCTTGTGCCAAAGGCAAGAAACAGGTCATATTTCCTTACGAGGCGTGTATCTATCACATTGATCACGAAAACGGTTGGGAGTCGGATGATGTGATTAAAACAATCAAATTTCTGTCAGACAAACCGTGTCTCGATTATTCCATCGTGCATCGCGCGGGGATGAAAATGGTGGCAAACGGCACAAATTGGGGACTTAATAAAACAGACTGGGGCTGGGCCGATGAAAAATTTGATGAATATGTTTTTGGCGATTAGGTTTAATCCATGAAACAGAAAATTGCTGTTGTTGGTGTAGGTAAACTAGGACTGTGCTTTGCGCTCAATCTTGAAAAAGTAGGATTTGAAGTCTGGGGAATTGAGGCCAATCAGGAATATGCAAATCGGTTAGCACAAAAGGACCTCGATAGCGATGAACCCCAAGTCAATGAGATGCTTCGTTCATCATCATCGCTCATAATTGCTGATGATATTTCGTGCATTTTTCAAGAGAATATTGAGGATGTTTTTTTGATGGTGGCAACACCTTCTTTATCCGATGGAGGATACAATCATTCGCAAATTGAACGTGGTGCAGATCGATTGATAGCCCTGGGAATGTCAGAAAAACCGCGTCATATTTACATAGGCTGCACCACCATGCCGGGTTACTGCGCCCAACTTGCCAAAAAGCTTGGGAAGTTCGGTTATACCGTTTCTTACAATCCAGAATTTATCGCACAGGGATCTATTATTCGCGATCAGCAGTTTCCAGATCAGGTTCTCATTGGGGAATGCAATAAGGAAGTTGGAGATAGGCTCCAAGCAATCTATCAGATGTTTGTGAAAAGCAAGGCGGTCTATTGCAGAATGGATCCGTTGAGCGCAGAAATAACTAAGTTGGCCACCAATTGCTTTCTCACTACAAAGATTTCATTTGCCAATTCGATTGGCGATTTGGCAAAAACAGCAGGTGCTAATGTTGATAGCATTCTGAAAGCCATAGGTTCCGATTCTAGAATAGGAGGGAAGTACCTCGGCTATGGTTTCGGTTTTGGTGGCCCTTGCTTTCCGAGAGATAACAGAGCGTTAGGAAAATATGCAGCCAGTGTGGGTTATCCATTGCGGATAAGCAATGCAACAGACCAGGTCAATGAAGAACATTTTCAGTTTCAACTGAAGAATTATCTAGAAGGCACTTCTCCATCAGAAACAATTGTTTTCGAAGGAGTTGCCTATAAGCAAGGAACAACGCAGATTACCGAATCGCAGCAACTCAGACTGGCGGTTGCCTTGGCAGAAGCAGGGCGTAAGGTCACGATAAAGGATTCGGTTGGAGTTATAGATCAGGTCAGAAAACTTCATCCCGGAATGTTTCAGTTTGAGACCGACCTCTCAGCCGTAGGCTGAAATAAATTACCCTTGGTGATAAATAAATTCTGAATGTCGCTGTTGGAGAAAAAATGGATTCCTTATTGGCTGATATTCATTTTGGCAATTGCCCAATATGCTAACACGCGCAACCATGATTTTGCTTGGGATGATGTAATTGTCATCACCGAGAATTCAAGGGTCCAGAAAGGATGGTCCGACATCCCCGAACTTTTTGAGAATATCAAGACAGCAAAGACCGAAAATCGTTACGGTTATCGTCCCATCTCACTTCTTTCATTCGCCACGGATATTGAGTTTTTTGGGGTGAATTCTAAGGCCTCTCATCGCATCAGCATCATTCATTATGGTGTGCTTGCCCTCTTAGTTTTCTTCTTTTTGCAAACCATTTTTCCTAATAGGAAATGGTTGAATTTTCTTGTCGCAGCCCTATTTGTTGTTCATCCATTACACACAGAAGTGGTGGCCAATATCAAAAGCCGCGATGAGGTTTTGGCCATGTCCTTCGGATTGATTTCTACGCTTTTTTTTTGGAATGGATTGGAGAAGAATCGGTGGGTCAATTATTCGTTTTTCGCTCTTTTTCTGATTCTCGCGTTTTTATCGAAGGAAAACGCTGTCGTCTTTTGTGGAGTTGCAGGATTGCTGGCATGGTACAAGTATTCTAGTAAAACGTGGAAGGAGTGGCTGAACATTGGTGCTCCAATTGTCATTTCCCTGGCTACTTTGGTTGCCATCAGGGTGTTCGTTTATTCAGATATTTTCTTTCAAAATGATGATTATGAACTCGACAAAAAGGGAATTTTTCTACAGGAGGGTTTTGTTGGAAATCCATTATTTGGTTTAGACTCGAATTTGGTTTTGAAATGTTGGAATATCATTTATCTGAATGGGCTCTACTTGGTTAAGTTTCTCGTTCCTTATCCTTTAGTGCACGATTACGGGTACAACTACCTGGAAGTGGTTGGGTATGCTGACTTTAATGCATGGCTTGCTTTTTTTGTTCTGATTGCCATTCTCGGATTTCTAGTCAAAGGACTTCGTGATCGGACAGTTTATGGCTTCGGCTTGGCGTTCTATTTTATCACAGCTTCCATCTACCTCCATATTGCTGGTTTGGCCCCAGATATTTTTGCTGAGCGTTTTATGTTTATCCCGTTGCTTGGGCTAGCATTGGTTCTGGTCGATGTCCTTTTTAGAATCGGTCAGGGTAAGAAAAAGATGGAAATGGCGATTGGAGTGGTTCTGCTTGTTCTTGCTTCCGGATTTTTCGCAATGAGTTGGAATCGGAATGAGGCTTGGAAGGACAATCGGACATTATTAGAAACCGACCTTCCTCGATTGCACAATGGAGCTAGAGCCAATTACAATTTTGCTTTGCTTCTTCATGGTCTTTACTATCAGAGTCCAGAAGCGGAGCAGGTCATTCTTGCAGACAGTATTTTGAAATACTATGAACGTGTTATGGACATAACCGATAGGCTTTACCCCGCTTATCTCGATCTTGGTGGTGCTTACATGGAATTTGAAAAGTTTGATGAGGCAAGAGCAGTGTTTCAAAAGGCCATTGACCGATACCCTCAAATATCCGCATCTTACGTTCAAATGGGTAAATATCACATGACCTTTAAGGAATATGAAAAGGCAATTCCGAATTTTGAGAAAGCAATAGAAAAAGGTGTTCAGGGCTCAGATTACTATTACTATTTGGCAATCTGCGAGTTCAATTCTGAGAATCATCAGAAGGCGATAGAGATACTCAATGCAGGAGAGAAAGTTGGCATAACTTCTGACGCATATTACGTGCTAATGGTTAATCTGCATATGAGACTTAAGGAGACTGAAAAAGCACAACAAGTGTTGAAAAGAGGTTTGATTGCCGTTCCGAACAGTCAGGAACTGAATAACATGAAAGCATCGGTCAATGCCAATTGATACCAATCCTTAAAACCGATATTTGGCAGTGAATGAGTTGGCTTAATAAGAAATACATCATGTTCTTGGTGGTTGCAATCTGTGGTTTTCTGCAGTTTGCAAATACTCTAAATCATGATTACGCATGGGATGATAAGATTGTCATACTCGATAATCCTGACGTGAAGGCAGGCATTGCAGGTTTGGGCGAAATTTGGCATAAGCAGCATTCAGATTATCTGCATGATCAGATTGGATACCGGCCCATCGTCCTCTCAACATTTGCACTGGAGCAGGAGTTTTTTTCGATGAATCCTAAGGTCGGCCATTTTATGAATGTGGTTTATTTCTCGATACTTTGCATGGTCATCCTTCTTTTTCTAACCGAAGTGGTTCCATACAAATGGAGGTTTGAAGCATTACTGGTCACGCTCTTGTTTTTGGTTCATCCACTCCATGTGGAAGTCGTGGCGAATATCAAGAGCCGCGATGAAATATTTCAGTTGCTATTCAGTTTGCTCAGCATCTTATTATATTGGAAATGGTTTGAAGCCAAAAAGGGATGGTTTTTGGTCGGATCTGCCCTTTTCTTTATTGCCGCTATTCTGTCAAGAGAAAATTCCATTGTTACCGTTGGCCTCATTCCGCTAACAGTTCTGATTTTTGGAACTGGTACATTGATGCAACGTCTGAAAAGATTGCTCCCTGTTGGAGGTCTGGCTTTAATTGGAGTGATGATTATTACGTTAAGTCTATCGGGCAATGCTGGTAAGGCCGAAACGGAAGGCTTAGGGATTGTATATGAACATCAGGATTTAGCCAACGGATTGTTTTATCACGGCCTGCATGGAATGAAGCGAATTCTCAATTTTAATCTTGTCCTTCTTCGCTACCTCAAAAATTTCCTTTGGCCGATAGACCTCGTTTACTATTACGGGTATAATCATTTGAAAGTTTATGAAACCACCAATATAGTTCCGATTATTGGGGTCATAGGGACTGCTTTTCTCACCTTAACTACACTTCTTGCGTTACGTGTGAATCGGATATTCGCTTACGGATCATTGTTCTTTTTCATCGGTATTTTTCCTTTCCTGCAATTCGTTAATTATATGCCAGACACCATGGCAGACAGGTTTGTTTTCGGGCCCTCGCTTGGATTGAGTATCGCTGGTGTTTCTAGTGTGGGTTGGATGCTAGATAAACTGTTTAAAAATGCTGAACAGGCCCGCATCTGGATTGTCGGGTTGTTGGCCTTGTCCGTGCTCGGATTCTATTCCTTCCAGACCTTCCAGCGTAACAAAGCATGGAAGGACAACTACACCCTTTTTAGCACAGATATTGGAAAGCTCGGGAACTGCGCCAAGTCACATGAGCATTATGCCGATGTGTTGCATGAAAAGTATTTGAGAACAGGTGATGCCGCGCTTATTCCAGAAATAACCTATCACTATCAAGCAAGCATTGAGATCAGCGATAAGAGCTATTATTCATTTATTAAACTCGGTTCCAATTATGCTTCCTTCGGCAATCCCGAATTGGGAATTCAGGTTCTGCGGAAAGCAGTCGAGCTATTTCCTGACAGGGCAGACCCCAACTTCTATTTGGGAAGTGCACTTTTTCAGCAGAAAAAATATTCTGAGGCCATCCCGTATTTCAAAAAAGGAGTCGAATATTCACCACGAATCTCAGATTCACATGAATTGCTCATTAGATCATACGAGGCAGTTGGAAGTTTGGACAGTGCGCTACTTATTGCCTCAAATTCCGTTGCGCTTTTTCCACAGGACATAAAGATCCGGGATGCCATCTGCGATGTCTATTTTGGGATGAAAGATTACGATATAGCCTTTGCCCATGCCGATACATTGCTTGATCTTGCAGGGTCAAACCCGGTCTATTGGAAAAAAGCCATCGGCATCAGGCAGTTGATTGGAAGGGACGCAGAGGCCAATGCACTTTACCGGAAAGGGCTCGAAAAAGGTGTTTCCTTCGACAACTGACCGTTATTTGTCGATATACTGTGCTGAATTGACCCCAAGAACTCCTCAATCAGAAAAAAAATCAGCTTCTTTGTTCGTTCAAATCGGCATCTTCAAACCATCAATCGGTTTTCCTATGAAAAGAATATTTACTGCAATTGTTGTTGTTTTCTCATTTGTTTATTCTCAGAATCTGTTTGGGCAGTGTGGAACGAACACGCAATCGGGAACGGTTTGTAATAGAGCACCCAATGGTAATTCGCCAAGCGGTATTCCATATCTGTATGGAACTCTTCTTCCCAATGCAGGATGTGGTGTGTTTAACGCAACGCCAAACAATTTTGGTCCAGGGCAGTATTTTCAAATGCCTGTTCTTGCGGGCGGTTGCTATTCAGTTAGCACTTGTGGAAGTTCCATAGATACGCAGCTAAGTTGCTTTCAAGGTACAGCAACTACAAGCCCCTTCGCTTATAATGATGATAATGGACCAATATGTGGAGGACTTCAAGCCTCTGTTGACATTACACCAAGTTTTACCGATTACACGAGGGTTCAAGTAAGAGAGTATAATTGCCAAGTTGGCGGGTCTGCTTCAGTTACGGTGAACGTAAGACAGAACAACAACCTCAACATAACTTCTGCCGCAACAGCCATGTGTGAAGGTCAGACTAGAACACTGGCAGCTACTCCTGCTTCAATTTCAGGAACGCTAATAGCAGGTAGTGGAGACCGGGGAACCTTTACTGGTGCTGGAGTTTCTGGCACAACATTTACAGCTCCTACACCAAGCGGTGCCTCGCAAACTTTCACCATCACCTATACGTTTGGTTATTGCACCACTACGCAGAACATTCTAGTACACCGTGCACCTACCACTGCCGCTGCTGGTACAGATCAGAACATTTGTGGTTCCACAGCAACTTTGGCTGGAAATACAGCAACGGTAGGAGTAGGCGCTTGGACGGTCGTTTCCGGTTCGGCCATTGTTAGTTCGGTAAATAGCCCAACCAGTTCGGTCACTATAACTAGCAGTTCTGCCACCTTTAGATGGACCATATCTAACGGTAGTTGTACTTCGTCAACTGATGATGTAGTTATCAGCCGAGATGTAACCAATCCGGTTATCACTTGTCCTGCTAACATTAATACGAACACCTCACCAGGGTTATGCGGAACAAACGTGTCTTATAATGTTAGCGCATCAGATTTTTGTGGAACAAGTCCAGTAGTTGTAACAGCAATTGGTTCTGGTGGCTTCTTCCCAGTTGGCACAACCACCGAATCGTATCAGGCAACCG
>Ga0105051_10006847_pt1 | contig 12093 bp, 15 predicted proteins | sample FRY02_FD_78383 | JGI IMG/M metagenome (GOLD analysis project Ga0105051, IMG submission 78383) | Freshwater microbial communities from Lake Fryxell liftoff mats and glacier meltwater in Antarctica - FRY-02 (megahit assembly) | ecosystem: Environmental > Aquatic > Freshwater > Ice > Glacier...
CGCCACGTACTTTGCGAGAATCACCCAGGCATCGGGCTTGCCGACCTTCGCCAACACCACCATGTCGGCCGTCGACAACGACATGCCATCAGGCTTGAAACCGACAGGCAGCGACACCGAATCACCGGCGAAACGAACCTCAACCGGAGACACGCTGGTCACCTTCCCCCACGTGATCTCCTGACCCAACATCAGACCGCCCTCATATTTAAAGTCATGTCTTGACCGTCAAGCGGCAACGACCAGTCAGTAAGCACATATCGGGCGTTAACCGGAACCGCTGAGTCAAGATACTGAATCACGTCATAATGGCCGTGCACCGGATTAGGTGAAGACATCAATTCAACGAACCGCCCGACACGTTTCTCAACGTCAAGAGCGGCCTGCACCGCAGCAACAAGAGCCGCCTGGCTCTGATAAGTCCCGCGAATAATCTTCGTGATCGTCCGACCGCCACGCTCAGCAACCGACGTTTCACCGTCGTACAGGTTCGTCAGTTCCGCAATACCCGCGCCATCAACCGGAATGTCGTTAGCGATGTCGTCATTGATGCCAACAACCCTGTTACTGGCACCGTAATAGTCGGAGATCGACGACCGCAAATTAGACACACTCGTCGAAGAACTATCGGCATCCAACGTCCAAGTGATCGGCAGATCCGCCGGCGACACGATCGGCGACGACCTAAACGTACCGTCCCTGTCAGTCGCCAACGTCCTATAACCAATACTCGACAACAGTTCGTCAATCAGAAACAACGTCGTCACGTTCGTCGACAGCGGAAACACCTTGTCCGCTGGTGCCGTCAACGCAGCCGAAGCCTGGTTGATGATGTACTTCGTTTCACCCGTGCCAGCAATCAAAGCCTCAACGGCAGCGATAATAGGATCACCTGCGGCAACACTGAAACCGACGCCGTGCGGCTGGTTCAAAATGTCGAGCTTGTCAAAACCGAAGACCTCCCACACGGCCGGAACTTCGCCCAGCTCCTGACGGGGCGTTGAACTCAAAAAGACGCCGAGATCCTGACGATACCAGACGACATTATCCGAAGAAAGAAGCATGAACGGCCGCAAACGTTGCGAGCCCCACAGCAACTGTCGGCTGATCCGCAACCGACACGAACTGTGGAGCGTCTGCAACGTGTTGCGACTGACGCTCGAGTTGTTGGCGATCAGGTCGGTTGAAATGTCTTCGATCAGGTTCTCGTCAGAATCAAGCAGCTCAAGGCCTGCGCCAACAAACAGACGTGACGACCCGATCAGATCTTCGCGCTGGCTTGGCGTCAAGGACAGGAACGACAGAACTGTCGCAGCCATCAGACCACCTCGGAGGCTGTGATGTTCTCGACAGTTAGGGCGACGTTCATAACACGGCCAGGGTGTAGACGTTGCTCTTCGCCCGAAAGGTTGAAGAACACGCCTGACGTGTTGCGGCCACGCTGGTCACGAAACAGGATCGGGACATTCAGCAGCGACAACAACACGTCATATTCGGCGCGATCGAGACGGGCAAAACTCAACGTGACAACTTCGGCGTCGCCAGGTGTCGAGATGATCCGGCGGACACCGCCCGCGTAAACCCTGACCGACGCCTGCCCCGAGTGCGTGAACATCTCTGACGATTGCGGCAAAAGTAGAACGTCAGTCGGGTCAGACAGCGGCGATATGGCCGTCTCGGTCAACGTCAAAATGGTCATGCCGCCCGCCTTTCCTGCTGCAACGTGTGCGCATATTCCTTCGCCATCATCCGGGCGATCAACGTCCAGTCAGGCTCAGAGCCAGACTTCGCTCCGGCCGCAGACGTGACACGCTCACCGGCCTGCAACATCGTCAACTGGTCAGTGCCAGGGAGGCCAGGAACAACGCCGCCCGTGTGGAGGCGTGGAACAACGCCGCCCGTGTGGAGGCGTGGAAGGTTAGGGGTACTGAATGTTTGACCGCCGAACGTGTACGGTCCACGACCGTCGAGCGGTACGTCAAAGCTGAACGTCGGCAGCGTGAAACTAATCCCGTTCCACTTGTCGATGATCCAGTTGATGGCCGTAGCGAACGCGCTGGTCAGTCCATCAAATGCGCCTGTGACCGCCGATGTGATCCGTCCTGGTAGCGATGCGACGAAACCAACGACAGCGTCAATGCCTGCCGAAACGTAGCCCTTGATGCCTTCCCATACGTCGTCAGCGAAAGCTGAAACGGCGCCCCAGACCGTCTCCCACACCAATTGGATCAAGTCAAGCGCGATTTTGATGACAAGCTTTATCGCATCAATAGCGAGGCCGACGATTGCTTTGATGCCATCCCAGGCGCCGGACAGGATTAGCTTTATGCCGTCCCAGAACTTCGACCAGTCGCCGGTAAATATTGAAGTGAACACGTTAAGGATGCCGGTGATTATCTTGAGTGCAGCCTCAACGAGCTTCTTGATGCCCTTCCATGCGTCTTCCGCAAAACTTATAAGGCTCTCACCGAACGTCTTCCACAGTAGTATCGCGGCAGCGACAAAGATGGTTATCACGACGACGACGGCCGTAAGACCGAACTCGAAGAACGCTATCAGTGCCTCAATGAATGCGACTATGACGGGGGTTACGTTCTCGTTGATCCAGTTGAACACGTCTGCAACGATCTGTTTGATAGCAGGCCAGTTCTCCTGGAACCAGGCAACGGTAGTGCGAAACGCCTCAATTATCGCTTCAACAACCGTGATGATGACGGGGACTACGTTGTCAACAATCCAGTTGAACACGTCTGCAACGATCTGTTTGATAGCAGGCCACTTCTCCTGGAACCACGCAACAACATCCTTGAACGCCTGCACGATGCCAGCGGCTACGTCTTTAATTATGGGCCAGACAACGTCGCGTAAGAACCGTACGACGGCGTCAACGGCGTTACGGAACGGCTCAATGTTCTGGTATGCCCAGACAAGCGCACCAGCAATAGCAGCGATGGCAAGAACGAACAGGATGAACGGGGCGGCAGCGATTACAGCCGAAGCGGCAGCCTTCAATAACGGTACGACAAGGAAAAGGAATATTGCTGCGCCAACCACAGCGAGCGCTGCGATAACCGAATCCTTATTGTCGCGAATCCAATCGAAGACCTTCGAGATCGCAGCCTGAGCTTTCGGCCAGTTGTCAACAAAGAACTTGATGATTACGGCAGCAGCTTTTTGGACCGGAGTAAAGAACCGAAGGAACTGTGCGCGAAGTTCCTGGATCGCCATCGGCAGATTGACCGACATCCACTTCGTCAAAAACTTCACGGTTGGGCCGAGCTTGACCATCGCAACATTGATTGCGTCGAAAACATGTTGAATGATCGGTGCCATCTTCTCACCGATATTAATCATTATGACAGCGAAGTTTGCTTTGATCTTGTCGAACAGAACGGAAAGGCCGCGCTGCATCGTCTCGTATGCGGTCTGTGTCGCGCCGGCCGACTTGGCCATCTCGCCCATGACATCGGTGAACGCTTCGCCGCCGTTAGCGGTGAGCGCCAAGACTGCCTGCCCGGCCTCGACCGAGCCGAACATATCGAGCACCGACTTGTCTGACGCCTCAGCCCCATCAGCGATGAGCTGGAAGGCGCCGCCCATCGTGCCGCCCTGGTCGATGAAGTCTTGGAAACCGCCGCCCGTCATCTTACGGAACGCCTTGTCGGCAATCGTCCCCTCCTTGCCGAGCTCAGCTAGCGCACCCTTGATCTGGGTTGTCGCGCCCGCTGTCGGGACACCCTTCGACGTGAGTACCGCGAGGGCCGCAGACACCTCGTCGAAGCCGACACCGAGAGCCGACGAGATCGGCGTGATGTTCGAGATGCTTGCGCTGATCTCCTCGAACGTCGTCTTGCCGAGACGCACCGTCGTAAACATCAGGTCCGACGCTTCGGCCGCTGAAATGATTTCGGCGCCGTAAGCATTCACGACCGACGAGATCCCGTCGACGGCTGTCGTCAGATCAGTAACGCCGCCCTTCGCCGCCTTCTGCGCCACCTCAAGGAAGTCGAAGACGTTGCCCTCGGGCACGCCAGCCGACAAGGCTTGGTACAGCGCCGGGATTGTCTCCTCCGGGAGCACGCCGAACTTCTTGGAGAAGTCCTTCACCTGCCCAGACATGTCGTCCATCGCTTCGGCCGAGATCCCCGGCAGGAGCGTGAACACTTCGTTCATCGACTTCTCAAAGTCAGCGAACGCGGCGATGCCCTTGACGGCGGCGACGCCTAACGCGATACCGATCGCGGCAACAGACTTCCCGGCCGTCTTGACGAAGTTGCCGATCTTGTTCGACGAGTCATCGAGGCTGGCCTTCAGCCCCTTGTTGTCGCCTAAAATCTTTACGTTTATCACCGACTTGGCTGCCACGGTCGCCCCACTTTCGTCATGCTCGGATTACTTGCGGGACTGCTGCTCTGAACGCCAGTTCAGGTACTCGGCTGCGACCGTGAACAGGTCGCCGTCATCCATCAGATGGTCGTAGGGGATTCCGGCGCCTGACTCGATGGCGACGGCAACGATGTTCCAGAGGACCGACTCACGGCTAAAGGGTCGTCACCTTCGCCGTCGTCGTCAACAACGGCGGCGACGCCGTCGACGTCGTCCAGCCAGTTGTCGAACTTGGAGACGACACCGGCCGAATGCCAGGCCAGCCAATAGAGCTGTTCCATCCCGATGTCGCTGTTCAGTTGCACCTTGAAGTGCCGCTCATAGGCGACCTGTGTACGCGGCCGGACTGGCACCAGTTGCTCGGTGCCGTCCGTCTTAGTGATGTTGAGTTGCAGTTTCATTGCTTCCCCCAATGTCGGGGCCTCAATCGAGGCCGTGTTTCTTGATTAGCTTTTTGACGTTGTCCTCGTAGACGCCGATCACTTCGCCACGACGCTGGTCGAGCGCGTCATATAGGAACGGCTGCGGGAAGATGTTCCGCTTCGGCCAGCCAAAGTGGATCGGGCCCGCGTAAGGGACTTTTGCGAAGCCGGCACGAACGACGCCGCCCGATGCGACACCGGACGAACGGACCGAAGCCGCAAGGCGTCCAGTACGGCGAGGAACCAGCAGGACCGCTGCGTCCTCCACGATCTTCGCGGCCTTCGCGTGGATCTCTTTCAGGTCGCTCGTGCCGCCTTCGATCTGGCGGAGGGCACGCTTCAACTGGCGCGCGCCCTCCACCTCGATCGATGGCTTGGTCACGACGTAGTTTTGACGGGCTCACCCTCGGAAACGAGATCCAGGGTGAACGTCTGACGCTGACCGGTTTCGGCGCCCATCATAAACGGGATCGCCGGAATGCGAGCGTCGAATGTCAGGTGTGGATTGTCCGTTCCAACCACTGCGTTTTTCGGGGCGACGATGATCTCGACCACTGTGTCGCGAAGCGCCGAGATCACGTCATACGACAGACCGGAACCGTAAGCGAGTTCCACGTCAATCGAGCAGGTCCATTCCTTCTCGACGAAGTTCAGGTCGTCTCCAGGAACGACGCTGACGGTCTTCGACATCGCTTTAACGTCGGTCCCGTTGATTGAGATTTTCGGGGTAATGATCCTGTATCCGGCCATGTCAGGCCTCCTTCTCTGTGGTCGGGCCTGAGGCCTTCGGGGTTGGTGTTGCGACTGGTGGTGCGACTGGTGGTGCGACGTAACGGTCGCCGTATGGCAACAGAGCAACCAGCGCGTCGCCGGTCACCTCGTCGCCTGCAGCGAACGATTGGCCGCACCACTGAAGGTCGACCTGTGCCTCGTAGATGGGGGACTTGCTCATTGGTGTGCCTTTCATACGGTCGAATGCCTGGTGTAAGAAATGCGGCAACCGAGGAACGTGGAACCGTCAGTAGACGAGTAGATAACCGGGGCATCGACGCTGGAAACGACCACTTCGTCGGTGTCGACGTCGATCGGTGCGGCGTTGATGAGGATCGTGGTTTGAGCGTCAAGCCATGCCTGAGATGTCAACATGTCGACGGTGCTCGCAAGAATGAAGGCGTCGAGGCCGATCGTGTGACCGTCGAGACGTTCACCGATCTCTTTCCACGTCTCAGACGGTGCAACAAAAGCCATCTTCGCCGCAATACTCGGCGGGCGATACGGGAGCGCATACTCGACGTCGCACGCTGCAGCGATCGCGGTGGCGATATGTTCCGCCGGCGTCGTCATGCAAAGCCCGGCTTCGAGTACGTGCCGATCAGCTTCATATATTGCGGGTCGGTGGTGCGGATGCCTTGCGCCCCAAGATCACCGAACGACTGGACGCCGAACAGTGCCGACGTTGCACGCTGCGCCAACTGTGCAGCGAGCAGCGAACATGCCTGATTGATCGGTGAAGGCACTGCAGCGAAGCCCCAAGATCCGACGATCTCAATGCGACGGCGACGACGGCCACCGTGCGGAAACTCTCGGTCAAGCATTCGGAGCGTGTCGTACGGCCAACCGTCTGCGGTCTGGCGGAAGCCGTCAAGTTCATACTCGCTGGCTGTAATCGTTGTCTCAAACGTGCCGTCGTCGTCGTCGTCAAGTTTCAACGTCGTGACACTGATGAGGTCGGGCACCTCAAGGCTGTAGCCACCAACACCAAATATCTTGGTTGCCGTTACGGGCGAGAACGTCCGGCCAGTGTCGTTGTCGATAGCGACGGTTGCCGCTTCGATTGCGTCAGTAACGCGGCCGAGGAGCGCCGCGCCGACTGTCGCTTCGCCCATCCGTTCGATGACTTCGGTTGCAGTGCAATACGCCATGACGCCCCCTTTCCGTTACTTGCGAGCCGTGGCGGGCTTTGTGGGCTTGCGTGGCGGGTGCACAGCGGAGCGGGTCGGCTCGGCAGTGCGCGTCTCTGGACGTGGCGTCGGTGCCTCGTCGTTGCGTGTTGCCATACCGAGAGACACGAGGCCTTCGGCTTCGGCGGCGGGCAGGTCGATCGAGTCGCCAGGATTCGGCCACGACTGCCCGTTGCGGGTGCCGCTGATCTGGCGGGTCATTGTTACTTTGGGCATTGCGCCTCCTTGATGTTCGGTGTGACGGGCCTTACGAACGGGGCGCGGCCATCACTGGCCGCGCCCCGTTCAATCAGGTCAGGAAGCTGCGCCTGCGACGTACGCCTTGATGGCGCCCGTCGTGTCGGCCTGCACGCCGCCACCGCGCACGATGCAACGGAACGTTGTCATGTCGGTGTTGAACGCGAAGTCTGTGGACGACTCGAAACGAACCTCGTTCACCTGACGGGCGAAGTAAGTCGAGAAGTCACCGAACAGGACCGTCTTTGCATCGGCGGCAGCAGCCGCCATGCTGACATCGACGTAGACCGGCTTGCCGAGCAGAACGTCCGGTGCGCCAGCAACAAGGCCAGGCTGCCAGATGTACTGATTGTCGAGGTCCTTGATCTTACGGATGGCAGCAACATTACTGTCAGCCAGCAGCCAGCCACACGACGCCGAATTGCGATACGGTGAAATGACGCTGTGGTACAGGTCGATCAGGTTGTCGCTCGTCGGGACGAACACCGTCGCTGATCCGGTCACGCCAGCGGATGCCGCCGTGGCGACACCTTGCGGCTGGGACGAACCTGTACCGGCGGTGAGGTGTGCACCCCACGCATTGCCGACAGCGCGACCGGCCTGCATGGCAAGGTAGCCAGTCAGGTCGATACCGGTGTCGCCAAGCAGTTCGGTCGAAACCTGCATGAGCGTGGCGTACTTGTAGACCGGCAGTGACCGCGAAGCGAACGCCGGATCGGACTCGGAGATCGCAGCCTTCTCAGCGGTGAGAGCCGCCGAGCTGTGACCGGTCGTAGCCGGCACCTGGATCTCTTCGCCTGAGCTGGTACGAAGAAGCGTCGGGCCAGCCTGGAGCACGCCCGATACTTCGATCAGGTGGGCCTGGAGCTGGTCGTAGAACGACGTCGGGACAGTGGCACCGCCAGCGCCAGCCGTGGCCTTCGACAGGTCACGCTGAACAGCGCCACCCTTGAACGACACGGAACGGGTTTTGCCGTCCAAGAAGTCGCGAAGCAGGACTGCGTCAGTCGGAGCATCCGAGCGGGTATCCGGTGCCGTCATGGCATCCAGTGCACGCTGTACGTCGGGATCGACTTCGTCGGCACGCTTGAGCGTGGCGGCAATGTCAGACATGCGCTGATCGAGCGAAGCAATATCGGTGTCGTACGCGCGGAGCTTGGCGTCGTCTTCGGCGCCGGGGCCTCCGTCGCGCTTCTCGGCGTCTTCGAGATGGGTCCGCATTTCGGCCACGAGGCCGTCGCGCTTACCCTTGAGATTCTTGAGCAGATCGCTCATGGTGTGTCCTTTCGGGACAACTAGAAGTGGTGTGGGTTGCGCCCGCGGGTTTGGTCCCGTCAATCAGGCATTCAGCTCAGCGAGACGCAAACGCGCCCAGCCAAGCGACACACCGCGTTCGACGATTGGTACGTCGGCAGCAGTGGCGAGAAGAGCAGCACGAACAACCGGGTCGTTCATGCGCTCAAGAACTTCGGCGGCGGCATCAGGGTGCCGATCCATCAACGACCGGAGAGCAACAGCAGCACCCTCGCCCTCGGTTGACAGGTACGCCGGCCAGACCACCGGAGCCACCTCGATAATGCTGGCCCGTTTCACCGTGACGAGAAGCGTGCCCTCATCGGTGTATGTGAGATCCTCACCGTCAGGCGATGTCCGCATCGTGAACGAAGAGCCGCGAAGATCGCCGCGCTCAATCTTGCGCTTCACCCGAACATGGTCAGGGTCGGCGCCATCAAACGGGATGTCGTAGCGGAGCCCGAACTCGTCGGCCTCAACGATCAGCGTGCCAGCCGAACGACGACCGAGCAGTGCGCCGTAATCGTGGTTGTAGCTTGCGATCTGGTCGTCGTCGCGCAGCGACTCGGTGAAAGCGTCGGGGTCGAGCTGCTCAACGAAGCCGCCGAGGTTCTGGCTGTAACGGTTCCACACGGCCGCGTACGCCGTGATAGTGGACTCACCGTCACCTGCGGCCCTCATCTGGACTTTGACGCCCTCAGCGCGATAGGCGTAGCCCTTCGCTGGCGTGCCGGACTCGATGATCCCGCGGCGGGTCGTGAGTGTGTCGATCATTGCTGAACCTCCGAAGGGGTCGGTGTCGTTGCGTATGGCGGCCACAAGTACACGTCGCCTGCGCCATTCGGGATTGGTGCCTCGTCCTCAAGCGCTCGACGTTCATCAGGCGACGCCATACCGGCGCGGATAGCTGTGTCGTGCGCCTTGTAACGGTCAGCTAGTGATGTACGGACAGTTGCGTCGGCGTTGAACTTGCAGAAACGATCACCGGGCAGCAGGTTCCGTGAGAACGTCCGCTCCATCGCGACATAAACCGGATACAACGCCCGCACCTCAAGCGAACGTGTCACGCCCTCAAGCGTGCTGTACGTCATTGAACTGCCGGTAGAACCACCAACAAGCTCGGGCGGCACACCGTGCGCCACCGCGATCTCTGTAGCGATCCGCTCACGCATCGCAACCATGTCGGAAGTTGCGTCACCACGGGAAATAGGTGTCAGCTTCCAACCCTTGCCGGTCGTGAACGGTCGGCCAGGATTTGTACGACGAGACGTTTCGTAACGGTCCGCTGTCGCTTTGGCCTGCTCACTGTCGAGCTGCCCCTCCCACTCAAGGTGGGCGAGCGGTAGGCCACCAGCCAGATATGAAGCAACCTGCGCCTTAGCGCCCTCCGTGCCCAACGTGACCAACTGATCGAGCGCCTTACCGATCGACGCACCACCACCGAGAGAACCAGGCAGCGGGCGACGACGGATATGTACGATCGGGCCGAGCGGCCATTTCTCGTGGAGCTGGCCGGCGTAGCCGTACTTGACGCGGCCCTGAAACTTCTCTTTCGATACGTCGTCAGGGTTCAACCATTCGAGCTTGGTTGCCCAGCCGCCACGAGCAGATGCGGTGATAAAGCCAATCGCCTCATCCCACAACGACAGCGACGCCGAGCAGGCGTAAAGCCATTCCTCAGGACTGAACACTTCCGACGGCGAATCAAGGATCGCAGACTTCGCGACCTTCGTCCGGCCATCACCTAACGGCGTGTACTCGTGAAGCGGCATCGACATGATCGACGCCGCCTTAATATCGACACACGCAAGCGTTGAAGTAATAGCAAGCTGCTTCGACACTGTGGCGGAACCGCCCGACACGTCGGACCAATTGCCGCCAGAACCGAACACATCCTGATGCGAGATCGACCGCTTCTGAAACGAAGAGCCCAACGTCACGATGTGCGCTCCATTGCCTCAGCGGTAAGCATGAGCAGCGCGCCGCCCACGATAAGGCCGAGCCATGCGGCCAAGATGAAGCAGCCGCCAACGAAGACACAGCCGCCAGCGAGTTGCACGAAAGTCGAAAGACTCGGCATGTTTGGCCTCCTAATCAGGCAAGAATGGCTGCGAGTGGATCGCCTAGAGCTTGTTCAGAACCAAGCCGGCCGTAAGCGAGCGTCAGTGCTTTGAGTGGCGAGATGTCACCGTTCGATGCGCGGCTACTAAAATCGGTGTTGCCGTCGCCGTAAGGCTTCGTGGCGGCCAGCTCGAGCGCCTTCGTTAGCGCCGGTTCCCCACGGTGGCGGAGGGTTGGAGCTTCGCCGGAACATGCGTCAATGAGCTTCTGTGAAGACTTAGCCTGATCGGCACCAGACACTGGGACAACCGTCACGCCGAGAGCGATCATGTCGTCGATAAGCGGTTCGTCTTTGACCATTGCGACCGGCTTGCCGCCGAGTTCCTGGCACAACTCACGGACACGCTCGGCGGCCCATTGAGTACCTGGCCGAGTGGCGACTAGCTTCGCCTGCTCAAAACCATCAGGCGCCAAACCGACCGCAACGATCGAAGTCCATGAACGGTCATAGGCGACGACGCACGCAAGCGACACCGTCGAATGGTCATACTCAACGTTGACGCGGCCGAGTGCGGTCCACACGTCGAGATCAATGAGGCCGTGACCTGCGCTCTTGTCAACCGGCTTGACTGCTATCCCGAGGCGTTCGGCTGCGAAGTCTGCGGGGGACATGACCAGAAACTCGGTGTCCCTCACCCATTCTTCTGAGATCAGAATGCCAAGCGACGGATTCGACTTGTACCAATTGTCAACGTCTTCCGGGTCGTCGTCGGGCTCGCAAGCCCACATCGCCAGCAGCGTCTTCGCCGGCCGGGTGCGGATCACCTTGTCAAGCAACCGGTGCATGTACTCGGAATGTGCCAGCGGCGCGGAGCCGGTATAGATCAACTGCGGGAGCTTGTTCGGGCTCATTGACTGAGCAGCCATAGCTGGAACAAGTGCCGCAAGATGGGCGTCTTGCAGTTCCTGCGACTCGTCCAAGACAACACGTTGCGGCGATGCGCCGCGCTTCGTGGCCTTCGTGCGGGTGCGGTACTGTAATACAAGTTTGTCGTCGAGGTTCTTGGTGCGTTCCTTGCCGTTCGCCTTGTACGTGTGGAGCTTCGGAAGGTCAATATCGGGGTCAGCGGTCAGCGACTCGATGCGCTCCATGTGACCGGCGGCGGTGTCCGCTTCGTGCGCCGTGTGAATTACGGTCGGGATGCCGGCAACGATCAGCCAGAACAGCTCAAGCGCTTCAAGGATGGCGCCCTTTCCGCACTGCCTCGGAACGACCAGGATGACCGTGTTGCACGCCGGGATACCGTTCTCGTCTACGGCTAAGATCCAGCGGACAAGCCAACACTGCCAGTCCAGCAAGTGAAGGCCAAGCGATGCGGCAAGCTCGATAGCCACGTCGCCGTCTGTGAAGTCGAAGTCGCCGTCAGGCGTTAGCAGATGCGTTGGACGTTGTGCGCCGACCCTCGCGACGGTGCTTGAGTTCGTCAAGGCTGCCCTTCGGCTTCGTCAGTGTCCCGGCAATCTCGGCAAGCTCTGCGAGCGTCGCCCGATACTGGGCGGCAAGTTGTGCGTGGACATTGGCTTCGGTCGTGTCAATCTGGGCGGCGAGCGTGTCGCGTAATACCTCGAGCGCTTTGACTCGGTCGCCCGTCTGCGCGGCCGTGAGGTTGTTCGGCATTAGCCCACCAATCGAAGTCGTCGGCCCCCTCCGATGCCTTCGGGGAGAGAAAGAA
>Ga0105051_10006852_pt1 | contig 12085 bp, 13 predicted proteins | sample FRY02_FD_78383 | JGI IMG/M metagenome (GOLD analysis project Ga0105051, IMG submission 78383) | Freshwater microbial communities from Lake Fryxell liftoff mats and glacier meltwater in Antarctica - FRY-02 (megahit assembly) | ecosystem: Environmental > Aquatic > Freshwater > Ice > Glacier...
CGGCTCGTTCATGCAACCTGCATGCGACTCTTGTCCCATCTGCACGCCACATGTGGACAGGATCATGATTGCAACTACTGCAACAGACATGAGCATCTCAATCACGCCGTGTGACACACACGTTTTTCTAGGTAAATCAGAACAGGCATTAGAATTCACAAGCTCTACTCGCAACGTCACGTTCGAGCACACGATTGAGCTGATCAAGCTGTGGCACGCCGGCTTGGAGGTTTAACTTTCAAGCGACTACAAGCTCTGGCAAAACTCCATCCTGGTGTTTTGAGGATACCTCTTCAAGCTTCTTTCAACAAAATTTGTCATTGTTGTCAACGCAGCTCCGTGAAAAGAGGTGCTGCCCCACCATCTATCTCACAAGAGGTGAGCACACTAGAAGAAGTACACTTTGACATTTTCACCTTCAACGGACGATACACTGTCTACCTGATCGATCCAGGTAGCCGAGCAGAATTTACATATTCCCTCGACAAGTAATCTGATCTACCAAAAGCCCTGCAACAATTCCTGATTGACTGCAATACAGCTTCTTTCCCTGTCGGGTCTTTTGTGCACCAGCTGCAATCGAAGGAAGATAAAGGCCTTAACGCAGCAGCCCTCGATTCATACTTCAAGGACAATGGTATTTGTCAGCAGGTAAAAATCATCTATGGCAATAACGAAGGCGAAAATGACGGTGACTCTCTGGACAAGTTTCTGACACGTTTCAGAATCCGTCATCTCTCTTCAATAGCAGAATGCCAATTTTAAAACAGATTAGCTGAAAACGGTGGGTGGGTGCTTGGATGCGGCGTGCGCCACGACATGGATGTCTCGGGCCTAGGACCTATATTCGAGGAATTCAGCATCTCTCTCAACGCACAACGACGTAACATCCTACCTCATGAGTCTCTCGGCGGACGTTCTTCTTCCTCGATTCTATTTCTGCCTGCTCTTCTTTCCCAATGCCTACTTTCTCCGCGGTGCGCCTTTTCCCGCCTGGGCGTGCGCACCACAACCCACTGGGGGGCCCCGCCCACAAGGGGCGCTCCCCGCCTTTCTGACTGTCTACTTTCTCCATGGGCGCGCGCGGGGCGCTCCCCGCCTGGGCGCGCGCGGGGCGCTCCACACCACAGCACCATGCAACTGGAGCCGACTGACGCGCTGTTGCGCATCTGTCCACTGCAAGTGATTGCCAACATCTACGGCTGCGTGGCGCGACGCGAGTTGAAACAGCAGCGGATCAACGTCGAGACTGAATCCATAGTCAACATTGCGCCAAACGACGCCAGCAGCTTGCAGCACATCCACACCCAGGCTGGCGCATGGTCGCAAAGTCTGCTTGGCAACACCAAATTTGCCCGTCAACTCGGCTACAACCACAGCCGGATCATCAACGAGCGCTATGCGCTGACTGCGCGCTACCTGCGTGGCTTTTTGATTTCCCCCGTCACTCCCTGGCGCAACACCAAAATGCTGGCTGCCAGAGTCTCGTCTGTGTTGGATCTGGCGCAGACCTATATCACGATCGCACTCTTATCCCTAGACACCACTGCAGACGGTACATACGAAAGCACGGTGCCATCCACCCCCACTTCCGGCGTTCCGGCGGATCGCCGTCTCCTCAGCCACCACCACCCGCACATCTCCCGCGCAACAGGGCCACGCATGCGCCATGTGTCACGCATGATGCTGCAATTGAATGCTCCTCCCCCGGCCCCTGACACGACGCGTGAAATCACGGCCACCACGCAAGAAATCACAAGCATTCGCGACGATTCCAACGTGGCCAGGGCCATGTGCATAGCCGCCAGCACGAAAGTGTGCCAGATGAGAATCAACAGCCAACAGTTGACGGCAGGCATGTACTGCCTTGCCGAAACAGACCTTGTCGATGCGCTGCGACAGGTCGTCATAGCACAACTAAAGCAGGCCAGCCACGGCGTTCTGGCTGCCATACGCATTACCTCCATCCATCACCCGCAGTTTGAAGTGCACTGCAGGCCCCTGCCCAGCGCAAGCAGTGATGATGGGAGCGCTCGGCGCTTGCTGCAGCAGAATGCAGGCAAGCAGCAAACACACCTGCGTGTAGTGGAGATCTACGCAGCCGTCACATCTCTCGAAATGTTCATTGACCTATAGTGTCGAAGAAAAGCGCCGCCCACACGGCCAATGGCAGCACGGAGCACGTGGCCACCCCGTGCGTCAGCGTAGCAGCCCTCGACGGCAAAATCCCCTGCATCTTGGCGTGGATGGACCAGAATCTCGACAAGCGCGTTTTCCTGCACGAAATCATCATCATGGACCACTGCACCCAGCAAACCCAGCTGTTTCCGCCAGGACACGTGCTGCTCACCTGCAATCTCGTTGACACCAACGCCGCGGTCGACCGGTGCTTCACAGCATTCCTCACAGACATTTCGTACCCGAAGGAGAAGCCCATTTTCTTCATCGACTCCTCCACTCTGCTGCGCTCCAGCATCATCAGTATGATCGCTGTGGGGTCGGGCATCACGGCTCTCGCTGTCGGGAGGTACGTTGTATACTATCTAGGCTATGTGCGTCTAAGGCGCAATGGTTCAGGCACACCCAGTGCACTAGGGTACGCACAAGCGAGTATAGGTGGTGTTTGGTGCAAACAGGGGAGAGGCTTGTGTGGCGCTATGGTTGCATGTTAGTAGAGTTAGTTATTACTGCACAGGCATAGGATGCCAAAATTGATTTGCCTGATTCTGTCAACGATTCTCTGCTGCATACCTGCTTAGCAAAAAAAAAACAAAAGCTGGCCGGTCGTATGGTTGCATGTTAGTAGAGTTAGTTATTACTGCACAGGCATAGAATGCCAGAATGGATTTGCCTGACCCTGGGACACATTCATGTCGGGTGGAGTTTGCTGATTCTGTGTTTGCATTGCGGTGTAATCTTCCAGTTTTTTGGTGTTTTGCTGGGTATAGAACGCAATACCTACTACCACGACCAACAGCAGGGCCAATAAAAGCCATATCAAAACCGCGTTGTTGGATTTTTCAGTGTTTTCAACAGAGTCCGCTGGGTCGTTTTGAGCATTGTTGTCTTTTTGAACATCCTTCTTGTATGTTGCAACAATCAGATCTGCGTCGATTTTTGTTACAATTTCTTTCTTGTGTTGCCTGATAGAACATTCGCTGAAATCAGAGACATCCCCCCGTTCCCGGAGCGTTTTGGCCATGATAGTTAGCGTGGTGGTCTTGGCCATCGTAGAGTCCGAATTGTGCGCTGTAATCTGGATTTTTTTAACGCCTACTCCATACTGCATGGCAACAATGTCTTTCACTTTGGTATGTAAGGCTGTAGTGACACTAGATTCCTTCATGTCTAATACAACTTCATGTCGCACAGTATCTTAAAGTAAAAAATTCTCGTCTAAAAGATTGTTCTTGACAGTCGTGATGGTTTCGTCTTCGTACACGTTCAGGAACAGCACTGAAATCGTCACATAGAACTCTTTACTATCGCCAGAGACGTGTATGGGAGTAGACATGGCCGTCAAAGTGCCAGTGCCATACCCTGCCTGCACGATTTCTTTGAATTTCATGTGGTCAAAAGCAACCTGAGGGGTTGGGTTGTGAAGCGAAAACTGAGGCACAACATGGCGCATCGTTGTCAACTCATCGGCGATCGCTTCGGCACAAACCTCATCGTTGGTTATGCTGATACACACTTGGAAGTAGGTTGAATTCGGTAGACCAACGATAGACGTGATCATCTCTGCGCCGAGCAGGACCTCGTCGAATTTATATTTGTCATGAATCAAATCGACTTCAAGCACCAGAGTGAAAATAAGATCTGCATTTGTGGCAAGCATACGGCGGCGGACTTGCGGGCTGCAGATATGATTGCGATTTTGTTGGGCAACCGTGGTGATGTGCACGGCAGTAAGATCACTGTGAAAGGCATGCTGCAGAGCAAGATCAATACCCGACTACATTTGTGAAATAATGTCATTTTCACTGTGGCAAAATTGTGCTAGTGGGACGTTCTTGGTAAAGCGAATCATGCAACATTTTCTTGGATTAGGCCGATCAGCAAACACCGCCTGCACGACGTTGTCGTTGTCATGTACTGAAGTAATCTCACGGGTTGTAACAGGCGCAGTTTGCTGTGGTTTTCCGGCTGTGGATGCTGTATCCGAAGTAGCACTGTCAAATGTCATGAGTAGTCGAGAGACATGCCCTGACGCTGGAAGAGTATCACCTGTGTTGGTCGATAGCACACGGCGCACCCCAGCAGCACTGGAACTGGAACGTAGCATACCGCCTGGAACAGTGGATACGTACACATCGTTGATATTGGCATCAAACAACATCAACATGACAGTGATGGTGATTTGCGACAAATCTATCACCAAATCAATATTGGCCACCTCCATTTCCCTTGCCCGCCATGGTGTGGTAGGTGAAATCATAAAGCCCCGGCGGTAGCATGCATTCAGGTTATAGCGCGTATTCATGATATTGCTGTGATTGAACCCAACTTGTGTAGCATACTCACTGTTACCAAGCAAGTTGGATGTCCATGCTCCAGCCTTGGTACTCACGTTAAAGAGGTCAGTTGCGTCGTTGGGTGCAATATTTACAGACAATGTGGCCCTGGAGTCTATGCCGCGTGCAGTCACTTCGCGTCGAGACACACACCCATATCGGCCCGCAATGGCCTGCAACGGGCACAGTTCAAGCAGCGCATCTGACGGCACGAATTTCATCGTGCTCAGCTCCGAGTCTGTACCTGATACCTCCGTGTATGCTGCACCATTGTCCATTAACAGACGAACTGCTTCGAGCTTGTCTGCATTTAGAAAATGCAACGTAATAATGTCTTCAACAGCCAGTATGTATTCGCGGGCGTATGCCTCATCAAACGTTGTGGCATTGTCTTTCACCAAAACCGTCATCACATTGGAGGCTTTCGACGAAATATCACGGCGCATATTCTGGGGATTGGTCTGGCGTGTAGCATCTTCGTTTTTGACAAGTGCGCTATCAAAAGTCTGCGTCCTGACCCACCAGGTCAAGGAAAACATGCAGCGTAAGAAGTTCTTCAACAGAAGACTCTAGTTCCAGCACACATGGTTAAAATGCTAGGGCGCTGCAACACGGTGTTGGTCTGCAGATTTGTCACCAGTCGTTTGCCGTCCTGGTCAGTGACGGACACCATAAAATCAATAAAAAGCGACCGACGCAGTCTTGCGTCATCCGCCAGATCAGCGGCACTCCACACAGTGTCTTCTAGTGGGAATGTAAACTGCATGCTGCCCCTGGGACCAACTGCAACCGGACCTTGTGCGCTACAGATGGGGTCCTGTAGTGCACAATAGCTCTGGTCTGCCAGCAGGGTGTCAATTGTGTTTTTAGTTTCCCCTTTATACGTGTTTTCGCAGGGATATACCTTGGTGGTCACTAGGTTTGCCAAGTACCCCACCCGTACTTGCAGAGAAAGTGGAGGGATGATGGTGATGGCATCTTCTGCAGTCACCGTTTCAGGCACAATGATGGTAATCGGGGCAAACTTGGTTGTGGTAGAATTGGCCATCGTTCCTGCGCAATGAACCTCGCGAAGCTGCACGCTAAAGTCGCGAATAAACGTGAAATCAGTAGATGTCTTGGTGGTGTATACATAAGAGGTGGTAATGTCTGCATTAATTTCTACTTGTGAAGATGACACAGCGAGGCGATTGCTCTTGAGTGTTTTAATGTGTGCCATGCCCACAAAAAATCGAAATCTATCACCTAGTCCTGTGGGTGATACTAGCTCTGTGCGAACCGCCGCCAAATTCTGCACGTCCTCCAGCGCTAGAAACAGCAATATATCCTGATATCCGCGCGATACTGTGGGATCCAGACGCGAATATGAGCGCACCATACGTGCAAACGACCCGTTTGCAAAATCGTGTGTGGTATTCAGAAGACTTGTGGTGTAATTTGAAGGTGGTGAATCCAGACGTGTGCACGCCCCTTGATCGTCAATTGCAGACTGCAGCCGCAAATTGGCATCCGAAATATAGTCTCCAAACTCTTTCAAAGTCGTGCAGTGGTCGTAGAAGCGATCCAAACAGCACACTGCAGAAAATGCCCCAAAAACAGTCGAATTGGGTAATTGATCACGCCATCCTCGTGTATTTGTCTCTTTTCACCATCTCTCTTTCCTCCAAACACCTTTTTTCACAAAAAAACTCAAACACACAAAAAAACAGCACAGAGAACCAACAAAAAATGACGCATACCCGAGTTGTCGCGTTGGTTTTAGAACTGTTGGATGCCAAGCGAAAGACATGGGAATTCGTCACTCCTGAAAGTGGGCAGCAGGAGTGGGGTTTGGTCCACGCCCATGTGTGACAAAAACACAGCATCTATCACTCCAGAAACCTCATCATTGTACCACATGCGCACTGAAAACACCGACTGTGTGATATTGTAATCCACAGACCAAACCTCCATCCACACGACTCGACTTGTAGGGGTGCAGTCACGCTACCAGCGTCCAGCTTGTTGACAGTAAAGTCAGCCCTATCTGTGATACACGCCGCCGCATTGAGACAGCTTGGCCTGCCCGCGTCACACGAGCGCGCACGGTCATTGGCACACTGTCCAACTTGGTTTCCCATGTACTTGTCAGAATCATCGAAAACCCGCACCCACGTTGCGGTGTCGTCAAAAATGGTACCCTGTGCTATTTTCGCCAGGTTGAGATGCACGTCTGGCGCACGCAACACAATGCGCCAGAGAGACCGCAAGAACAGAGGTGATGATGTATCCTCAATTAATGTAGTGACCAAGTCAATTGGGTATTGTTTGACACTCTCAATCAACAGAGCTGGCGAACTCTGCTTATTCAGATATTGCTGGCTGAACAGCTCGTCGATGAGCTTGAGTCGAGCATCAACCATGTTTGCTCTGATAGTTTCTATGTTGGCTGGTGGTGGACAGCTCTCGCAACAGCCAAAATCAAGCACTCCAATACCACTAACAGCAGAGGGTATCAAGTACATCTTTTGCTCGTACATTACACCATCAGCCCAATGTGCATTACCACTATCCGCAGGTTTGGGGTCTAGAATCAACTCGAGAGCCCCTGTGGCCGGGTCGTACATCATCATTCGCAATGTTCTGGCTTGCAGAAAGAATAACTTACCCTGCGGACCCATCACAACACCACTGAATTTTTGTACATTTGCGTTCAGTCCCCATGTTGTTGCGCCAGTTCCTCCCCAGTCCCAAGGAAAGATTTTAGTGACGTTGATTTGAGACCAGGTGTCTTTGAATCCATTTCAGTAATGAAGGGCTATGTATATTTTACCATTCGAGTGAAGGGCACCATTCGAGTAAAGGACACCAACACCACCTGAAAAACTCATTGTCACTGCAGCTACTGAGTCCTGGATATCAATCTCACTGTAAGTATCTGTCATTGTGTTGTATATTCCAACATTGCCCTTATAGGGAAGTAAGTAAGTTTTGCCACTAGGGGTGTTCACCACTGCTCTGTGATCATTGTCGGCTGCCAAATTGTATTCGTTTGAAATATCCATATATTGACCCATCTCGTGTGTAACCGTGTTGAACTTTCTCACTATGCCTCGAAGAAAGATGTATATGAAGCCATTGGGTGCCAGCACTGCATATATGTTAAATACGTGGCAGACATTGGTGGAAGTATCATATTTTGTGCCCATGATTACACTGAAAGTGTCAGTTGATGTGTCTATCATGCCAATGCTTGCATCATTCTGAGGAATACAATATATGATGCCATTGGGTGCCAGCACAGTCCATCCATACTTAAGCTCATCACTGTTTGCAAAGCCTGGATTTCCTGCATCAGCGGTCGACGTCCATGTTGATAGTGCGTATCCTGTATCCATAGCTCCGATTAATAGTACACGGAAGACTGTTCCGTTTCCCAACAGGTAGTCTCGATACGCAGACATGTCAATAATGAAAAACGTGTCTGTCTTTGGATTGTACTTTCCAATACTGTTGGTGTTTGCCAGGATGAGGTAAATGTGTTCGTTGGCGAAGATTCCCGTGCAATACTTCACAGTCGGAATTACTTGCTCGGCAGATGTACCCTAGTCAGCTGTTCGATATGGTATGACATCAGCCTGGTACACTGTCATGGTCTGCACTGCAGCGCAAGCAATTGGCGTAGTAATGCACTCGCAGCCCGGTCCGGAGGTGTTACTTCCAGGGACCGTGCCTCTCATCTGAAACTACACTTCCACCGCAGAGGTGGCACAGACAGCACCGTTAATCTTGCTGACAAAGTACTTTTCGTCGCATTCGCAGTCGAATCCCACCTGATCCGCCGGTTCTTTGCAGTAGGCGTTGATGTCGCATGTCGACTCCCCGCGACTACACTCATCTTTGCCAGTCGGAGTGCAACTGTCCCTGAATTCGTAAAACTTGGGCGGTGAAAATGTGTCTGCACAAAAATCTTTGCAATAAAACCCCCCCGGAGCCAGCAACTCTCGCAAGATGTTCCCACTAGAGTATGCCTTGGTCCACCAATAGTCGGGATCCCATATATTTGCGTCCTGGACATAAATATCATTGGATGTACACAGCTCGTCTACTGAAGATACAACCAAGCTCTTAATCCCTGTACTGGTATTTGTCACCCATTCCGCCATTTTTCCTCTTGTGGCTACATCCTCGCGCACCGCCGAAAAACAGGTATATTCCGTTTCGAGAGTACATGTGCTGGAACATCTGTCCCCCTTGATCATATTACTATTATCACACACCTCAGCCCCTGTTACCATGCTATCTCCACACACAAGAGGACGCGCCGCATCCCGAGTGTATACAACGTCATATGCCTTAATATGAAGACCAAGCGAGGGCTGTAACAGAAGGTTCGAGTTGAGCTTCACCTGGGACGGACCATATGATATCAAACCAGTGTTACTTGAAGTTCTCACAGAGAGCGCCCGCGAATTGTCTGGCAATTTGATACTCATTCCAATGTCAAAATCGTATGTATTTGTAGTTGCATTACTCAGAACACCATTCGTAATGGGCTCAAATGTGATGCCAGTGGCCGGCGTCAGCGGACACCTCAATGGCGCACATGATTCCGCTGTCTGTGTCGCAAAGGAGAGGGCTATTGTGTCCTGATGGACAGTACTGAGTTCCAACGCTGCATCACCTACCAACATTTTCATTTGTATTTGCACACCCGCCTCCTCTGTCCCTTGCTCTTTCTCTCACACGCAATACACACACATGGACAAATTGTCATGTACGAGGGTTAATTTGAAAAAATAAAATTCGATTTCACAAGCAGTTGCAAAATATGTGTTTTTTGTTATAATTGCCAACTTATGTTTACCATGGCTAATGCCGTGGAGAGGAGGCGTGGTAGGTAGCCATAGTCACAGTTTAGCATATATGGGGCCTGTTAGACGGAAACCACCGCATTACCTGCTCACAGTGCTGTTTGACCAGTGTTGTACAATGCAGTATTCACACAGAAGAGGTAGTGTCAAAAAGGGACATTGCTGTCGGCACGTGGATTGATAGCTCGACGCCTGTCTGGAACTTTGACCATCATGCCTATCCGTACCTGCAAAGCGCACTCGTGCGTTCATTCAATGCGTACTTGGAGCAAAACGAGTCCGAGGTGGCATACAGTCATAACTTGATGCCACGATTCCACCCTCCAATGACCCGCACTTACTGGATTGAACAAATATGGCGGACAAATTGTTGGCAGTCGTTTGGGACACACAGCACGCTGTAACGTCAGTGGCAAACGGTTCCAAATACAACCAAATATGTGACTTGAATCTCCATGTGCACACAGACCACACACAGTTCCGAGCATGTGCCGTGCGAGACATAAGTGAAGGTGAGGCCTTGACAGTGTCGTACATGGGCAACGATCCAATTCAAGAAACACTAGAGGAACGTAGGAAATACCTACAGAATTTGGATTTCTTTTGCATGTGCACACGCTGCGAAATAGGAGAAACGCTCATGTACATTGTAGACCTACTCGAACAAGAAGAGCAACCTCGTGTGCATGCCTGACAGAATCCGCAAGTTTTGTCCCGCCGTAATTTTTCCCGCGTTTTTTACATGCGAAAAATAGATGATTCACTGGTGCTATTTCGGGCACTGGAAGGATTGGGGTTTTTACAAGACAGATGCGAAAATGACAGATTAACTTGTGCTATTTCGGGCACTGGAAAGAATTGGCAAAAACGGTCCCCCCCTTCAATTTCCCCGCGTTTTTAACATGCGAAAATGGCCGATTCACTGGTGCTGTTTCGGGCACTGGAAGGGATTGGTTTTTTTACAAGAGAGATGCAAAAATGGCTGATTCACTGGTGCTATTTCGGGCACTGGTAAGGATTGGCAAGTTCGGTCCCGACCTTGAAATTTCCCGCGTTTTTTACAAGACAGATGCGAAAATTGCTGAATCACTGGTGCTATTTCGGGCACTGGAAAGGATTGGCAAGTTCGGTCCCGCCCTTCAAATTTCCCGCGTTTTTTACAAGACAGATGCGAAAATTGCTGATTCACTAGGCTGGTGCTATTTCGGGCACTGGAAAGGATTGGCAAGTTCGGTCCCGACCTTAAAATTTCCCGCGTTTTTTGCAAGACAGATGCGAAAATGGCCGATTCACTGGTGCCACTTCGGGCGCCACATGCGGCTGCTACTGCATTTGCACCAATTGTTGCTGCACCTGCAGCTGCGCCAATCGCAACGGACCAGACGAGCACATGGATTGCGAGTGTTGATAAATTTTATTAAAATACAATACAGACGTGTGAACATCACAAAAGTGTGGTGTCAAATGCCACGGTGGACAATGTGCGTGGCGGCTATGTGGTGCTGTCTCGGATTGTGCTTTCGAGGAGAGATCGATCACGCTTTGTGTAGGAATTCACCAATATCACCTGCCCCTTTACAGTTTGGTTGTGTTTCGAAGGCTTTTCTCTGTACTTGTCCTTGTATAATCTTGCCGCCTTCACCCCCGATATGTAGCCTGGCTTGAGGTGAGGGAGACAGATATTTCGAATGCGACCTGGGAGATAGAAATTGAATCCTTCTGCAAACGGCCATTCTCCAGTTGCAGGGCCGAAGATGCATTGAAAATGCCATTTTCCAGGTAATCCTGTGCTTGCGAAACCAGTCTTTTATCAAGTCCCTTTTGGCTGCCACGCCACCATCCTCAAGCAAGAGGCAGCCCTTGTCCAAAAGACGCAACCGAGGGGTCTCACTGGCATCTATATTGGAACCGCTTTGCCTCGCGGCCAATCTAGCTATCTCATCTGGATACTGTGTGAAAAACGTATCACAACAGCAGTGCACGCTGTTTTCGACGAAAAAATTTTCCCGGCTCGCCTTTTCTCACCACGAATCCACGATCTTTTTGCTTCATTGCCATCAACTCACAACAAATTGTTTGATGATCTTCTATCTGTCTCACATTACCCTCTGTCACCTCAACATACTCAGTTTACTCCTGTCAAGTCACACTCAACATTCCAGCGATGAAGAACCATTGGAACTCGACACTGCGAGCGATAATGAAGAACCAAATGATGACATGCCTGCAATTTCAGTTGAGGAAGGGAAATAGGACACTACAACTTCAATGCCAAGCAGCGAATATTTCGACGAGTATGAATCCAATCAACAGCACCCAGACTCTATCCACAAGAAGAGTAACGTCACCGAAAAGATGTCAAAAAGTATCTCTGACAAGGTAACAGCTGCTAAATCACTCTCTTCTACGTCTTCGACACGATCTGGACAAGTCTACTCGGAATCCGCTGGCAAACCAAAAGCAATCTACGATATCTTTACAGGTGATGAAATCAGCGTGACAGGTTTTCGTTCCATGGGTAAGGGTGATGTCGAAAACAGCAGCACGACAAAGCCATCTTTTCTCATTCGTACACTTGTGAAGGCCTACAAGACCCTTGCAAAGGAGGAACCTGCCATGAGATCACATACAGCTAGAGAGATCGCATTGCTTAGGAACCCGAAGACGATGGCAGAAGCACTACGTACTCCCCAAAGGGTAGAATGGATAGACGCCATC
>Ga0105051_10006855_pt1 | contig 12084 bp, 10 predicted proteins | sample FRY02_FD_78383 | JGI IMG/M metagenome (GOLD analysis project Ga0105051, IMG submission 78383) | Freshwater microbial communities from Lake Fryxell liftoff mats and glacier meltwater in Antarctica - FRY-02 (megahit assembly) | ecosystem: Environmental > Aquatic > Freshwater > Ice > Glacier...
TCCCGAAGTAATAGCGCTGCAATCGGCACCGGTTGAACAATCAATCCCGGCTGATACCGAGCTGGGCGATTTCTGGGCCGGTTTGGTGGCGCAGCTCATCGCGCTCGACGCCATCAAAACCATGGTGCGCGAGTTGGCCTTGCAGTCCCAGCTGATGGCCAAAGTTGGCGCGCTTTGGACGCTGCGGGTTGAAAGCCCGTCACTCAACAGCCCAGCGAATATTGAAAAGCTGCAAACCGCCATCAACGCGCGGCAGCATGGCGCACCTGCCATCCAGCTGGCCGTCGACATAGGCACGGTTCTGGACACGCCCGTGCGCCGCAACCAGGCGTTGGCCAAAGAGCGCCAAGCCCTGGCTGAAGCGCTGATCAACAACGACCCGTTCGTACAAGATATGCTGCGCAACTGGGGCGGAAAAGTCGTACCTGGCAGCATCAGGCACAGCGTTCACGCGTCTGCTCATACCGCCAAAACGATATGATCACCCGAAGTCAACCTACCCATTTTTAAAGGAAAAAATATGTTTAACAAAGGGCAACTCGCTGGTCTCATGAAGCAGGCGCAAGCCATGCAAGACAACATGAAAAAAGCGCAGGACGAGCTGGCATTTATTGAAGTCACGGCCGAGTCAGGCTCGGGCCTGGTCAAGGTCACGATGACCTGCAAATATGAAGTCAAAAGGGTCGAGATTGCGCCCAGCCTGCTAACAGACGACAAAGACATGATTGAAGACCTCGTGGCCGCAGCGTTCAACGCCGCCGTGCGCAAGGCAGAAGAGGTCAGTGGCGAGAAGATGGGCAAGATTACCGCCGGGATGCCGGGCTTGCCGGGCGGGATGAAAATGCCCTTCTAATACATTGCGGGACGGACCAACGGACAGCGCAAAGCGCCCCGTTGCTCGGTCCCCAACTGATCAGCTATCCCCGAACCCGCTCCTGCACCCGAATCCGCGGCCGTCCCCGAATTACCCGCCCTAAGCAAAAACACATGCGAACCAACGCCCTCGAAGGCCTCACTCAGGCCCTGCGCAAGCTGCCCGGCGTGGGAGCCAAGTCTGCTGCGCGCATGGCGTTTCATTTGCTGCAGCATGACAAACCAGCCGCATTGCAAATTGCCAAGGCACTGGAGCATGCCGTGCAAAGCATCAAGCATTGCACAATGTGCAACACGCTGACCGAGCTGGATCTATGCAGCACCTGCGCCAGCCTGCAGCGCGACCGCAGCAAGCTGTGCGTCGTCGAAACCCCAGCTGATCAAGCCGCACTTGAACGAACGCTGGCCTACAAGGGTCTGTACTTTGTGCTGATGGGCAAGCTGAGCCCGCTGGATGGCATTGGCCCACTTGACATTGGTCTGCAAAAATTGTTTGACCGGGTGGTACCCAAAAACCCTGAAGGTCAACCGGTGCCGGCGGGCGAACGAGAAGTACAAGAAGTTATTTTGGCGACCAACTTCACCGCTGAAGGCGAGGCGACAGCGCATGTGATTGCCCAGGCCCTGAAGGCGCGCGGTGTGCAAGTGACGCGCCTGGCGCGAGGCGTGCCGGTCGGCAGCGAGCTGGAGTATGTTGACTTGGGTACGATTGCGCATGCACTGGTTGACAGACGCTAGCAACGCTTTGGATAAGAATAGACTGCTATAATTTAAATAGCTGATTACGCCCGTAAAATATGGCCTGGAAGCCAGAAAGGTAATTAAAAAATGAATTTTGCAGGCTTTACCATCGCCTATTGGTGTGTTTTATTCATGGCCATCTTGCCTGTCGTGTGTACGGGCATCGCCAAGTACGGTATGTTCAGTAAATCACCACGCGACGGGGGTTATGACAACCATAACCCGCGTGCCTGGCTGGCCAGACAAACCGACTGGCGTGCCCGTGCCAATGCGGCGCAAGCCAATACGTTTGAGGCGCTGCCATTTTTCTTTGCCGCCGTCATCATTGCGCACCAGTTGCAGGCGCGGCAAACAGTGGTTGATATTTTGGCTTTCATGTTCGTTGTGCTGCGCATTGCTTACGTCCTGATGTATGTGGCCGACATGGCTAAAACCCGCAGTGCCGTTTGGTTTGCTGCGTTGCTGATCAATATCTGGATATTGTTTACGGGTTTCCGCTGATATTTTGTTAAAGCTGCGTAACCTGTCGTAAGCTCAATTCACAACTTGAGTAATAACCCGCACGGGATGTTCCCGATGCGGGTTTTTTGTTGTCTTGATAGGCTGTCGTGAATCGCTAAAAATAACCCCCCCAGCCCAATGACCTCTCAATGTCCGATATCCCGTCGACGCTTTGCAAGCAGCATGACTTGTACGGCTTTGGTGTTGGCGCTGCCTGACCTGCACGCACAAGGTCGGCTTGAAAAATCCAGAATCATTATTTCTGTTGACGGCAAGGCATCGTTCGCCTATTTGCCTTTGACGATTGCAGACCAATTGGGATTTTTCAGGCAAGAGGGCCTGGATCTTCAGATTAATGACTATGCAGACGCTGCCAGTGCGGCGCAGTCAATACTGGCGGGTAGCGCAGATGTTTGCTCCGGCTCCTTTGAGAGAACACTGAATCTGCAATCGAAAAATCAGATGGTGAAGGCATTTGTCTTGCAAAGCCGGACGCCACAAATCGCATTTGGCATGTCGACGCGTAATTTGTCAGCCTCCGCTTCAATGGCTGATCTGCGTGGCAAGAAAGTCGGAGTTATGGCACTCGACTCAGTTGCCAGCCTGATGACTAACCTGCTGTTGGTCAAAGCCGGCCTGAATGCCCAGGATGTCAGCTTGATACCCGTTGGCTCATCAGCCACTGCGTTAAGCGCGATTCGCTCTGGTCAGATTGGCGCGCTGTGCAGCTCTGACCCTGTCATGACCATGCTCGAACAAAAGGGCGATGTAAAAATCATCAGTGACACGCGAACGTTGCGCGGCACATCAGACCTTTTCGGTGGATCCATGCCGTCCGCATGCCTGTATGCCAGCAGTGACTTTGTGCTGAAAAACCCCAACACTTGCCAGGCACTCACCCATGCCATCGTTCACAGCCTGAAGTGGCTGCAAACCGCAGGCCCCAGCGACATCATCAAGGTGGTGCCAGACAGCTATTTGCTCGGCGACAGGGCCTTGTACCTGGCATCCTTCAATAAAATCCGTCAGTGCTTTTCGCTTGATGGTTTTTTGCCTGAAGACGGGCCACGCACAGCCTTGAAGGCGCTCAGCCGTTTTGATTCAACCTTGCAGCAAGCCAAAATCGACGTCAGCAAAACTTACACCAACGTTTTTGCAGCGCGATCCAAGGAACGCTTTAAGGCTTGAATAAATCTCCGCTTGGGACGTCATGCCGTCAGTTATGACCTGCCAACATACAGAAATTGTCTCCAGCCTCAACGTTTTTGGCGTTTGACGTTGGCTTGCGGGTTTCGCGCTGTCGCCTTCACTGGACTTTTCCTGGAAGCTGTGGCGCGATGAGCTTGCACCTTGACTGGCAAGTAGACAACCACTTGCTGCCCCAGTTTGAAGGCACTTGCAACGCTGGTGCTGTTCCATTCGGCCACATTGACAGAGTTCAAACCGTAGCGTTTGGCAATGCTGGCCACCGTTTCGCCTTTGCGCGCCTTGACGGTAGTGCGCCGCGTCACAATTTCAGGAGCCAGCGACATTTGAGCGTTGTCAGCGACATGAATGGCAACGTCACTTGCCATTTTTGCCGAGCGCGGGACCAACAACGTTGAACCAGCTTTGATCAGCATCCGGGGCGGAATGTTGTTGACGCTGCGCAAATCGTTTTCACTCATGCCGACACGTTTGGCAGCATCGCTCACGCTAAGCGTGGTGGGAGCCGTCCAGGCGGTCCAGCTGGCGTACTGTCCCTGGCTGTGAGCGTCAAAGTTGCGCTGAAACACCAGCGCGTTGTCCCATGGCAGCAAAATTTGCGGTGTGCCTGATGCAAGGATCACCGGGCGATGCGCCGATGGGTTCAGTGCCCTGAAGTCTTCAATGCGTACATCCGCCAGCCGCGCAGCCAGGGCCACGTCAATATCGCGGCTTAACTGCACTTGCTGAAAGTAAGGGTGGTTGGCAATAAAAGGCAGCTCGGCGCGAAAGCTCTGCGGGTTGGCCACAATGTTTTTAACCGCTTGCAGCTTGGGCACATACATGCGCGTTTCGGCTGGCATGGTCAAGTCCAGGTATCCCGTGGCCAAGCCTGCTTTTTTGTTGCGAGCAATGGCTCGGCTCACGCTGCCTTGGCCCCAGTTGTAGGCTGCTAGCGCCAAGTGCCAGTCGCCAAACATGCCATGGAGTTTTTGCAGGTAGTCCAGCGCAGCGCGGGTCGATGCCAGCACGTCGCGGCGGTCATCCCTGAAAGCGTTTTGCTTCAAGTCAAAGTCTTTACCCGTAGCTGGCATGAACTGCCACATGCCAGCAGCCTTGGCGCTGGACACAGCCTGTGGGTTAAAGGCGCTTTCAATAAAGGGCAGCAGCGCCAGCTCGGTCGGCATTTGACGGCGTTCCAGCTCCTCAACAATGTGAAACAGGTACTTTCTGGAGCGCTCGGTCATGCGCTGGATGTAGTCGGGCCGACTTGAATACCACTGTTCTCGATCCGTCACCAGGGGGTCTTGCAAATCGGGCATGGCATAGCCCCGGCGTATGCGGTCCCACAATTCGTTGGGGGGCTCGGCAGATGTAACTTTTAAGCCACTGATTTGACTTGGCGTGATGATTTGTAGCGGTGTATCGGGTACTTGTGGTTTGACGGTAGCAACTGCCGGTGCTGGAGAAGCGCCTAAAACAGGATCTCCCGGCATGCCGGGCTTGCTGGCGCAGCCCGCCAGAAATGCAACACAAAGCAGGGCGGCAGGCAGGTAATGAAGGGTCATTTGAATTGGTTTTTCCACTGCCGGATGGCGGCAAATACTGAAACGTCGTCATGGGCTGCTGCATCAAAATGCCGGGCAGAAGAGATAAGTGCGGGTTGTCGGGTGCGTAAGAATGGATTGATCAACAATTCCTGAGCAATCGATGTAGGCAGCGTTGGCTGATCTTGTTCGCGCAGTTTTTCGCAATGCGCCTGGTAGGCGGCCAATGTCTGATTGTCTGGGTCAACAGCTACTGCAAAGCGCAAATTGCTCAAGGTGTATTCATGCGTGCAGCAAGTCACGGTGTTGCCAGGCAAGGCGGCCAGTTTGTCTAGCGATGCCAGCATTTGTGCGGGAGTCCCCTCAAAAAGTCTGCCGCACCCGCCTGAAAACAGCGTGTCACCACAAAACAGCAAAGGCCTGGCGTTCATGTTGGGCGTGGGCCGCAGCGCCGGGCCGCCCCTAGCAAGGCCAGCCCCCTCGGGGGGCAGCGTAGTACACAAAGTGAAAAGCGTGGGGGCCGCATAGTAGGCGATGTGGCCTGATGTGTGGCCGGGTACGTCAATGACCTGAAAGTCCAGCCCCATCGCGTTGATACTGTCGCCCTCATGGAGCGGTGTAAACGGCTCAGGGATGCTCTCGCTGGCGGGACCAAACACCTTGGCACCGGTTTCATCACGCAGGGTATTGATACCCCCCGTGTGGTCCGCATGGTGATGCGTGACTAGAATTGCGCTTAATTGCAAAGCGTTGTCTTGCAGCACGCGTTGCACGGGTGCCGCATCGCCCGGATCCACCACCAGCGCACGCTGGCCGTCATGCAGCAGCCATAAGTAGTTGTCGGCAAAGGCGGGTATGGGAATTAATGTCAACATGTGTGGGTATTGAGGAGCTGAGAAATTATAGGTTTGACTGACTGGCTAAAAACCCCGCCCGGCAAATACCTGCTGGCGTGGGAGCGCGAGCAATTTGACCAGGCCGTGAGTGACATCTTTGGCTACCACGCGCTTCAATTGGGCTTTGCTGAACTGGACGCGCTGCGGGCCAACCGCATGCCGCACCAGTGGCTGTCAGCAGAGTCATTGCAGCATGCTGCACACCATGGGACTGCGCTGGACCTATCAAGTTCCCTGCCGAAAGCTGCGCTGGTGACGGATGCGGGCGCTTTGCCTTTTCCTGCCAACAGTCTGGACTTGCTGGTACTGCCGCACACACTGGAGTTAAGCCAGGAACCACACGCCACGCTGCGCGAGGTTGAGCGCGTGCTGGTGCCTGAAGGCCGTGTCGTCATCAGTGGATTGAACCCGACCAGCTTGTGGGCCATGCGCCAGCGGCGCGCGCATTTTTACCAGCGCTTTGGCCGCAGTGATTTGTTTCTGCCCGAGGCTGGGGAATTTATTGGTTACTGGCGCTTGCGCGACTGGCTTCGGCTGTTGAACTTTGAGGTGGAATCAGGCCGTTTTGGTTGCTACCGCCCGGCCTTTGAAACTGATAAATGGCTCTCGCGCTTTGAATGGATGGACAAGGCAGGCGGGCGGTGGTGGCCCATTTTTGGCGCGGTTTATTTTTTGGTGGCTGTCAAGCGTGTACGCGGCATGCGGCTGCTGGAGCCGGCCTGGAAAACCCGCAAAACTGTGGCCAGCGCACCTGCAGTAGTGGCCAATAGAGAACCCAATCTCAATTTAATGACCGAACATTCAGAAAAACAAGCATGACTGAGCCGCAACAAAACACAGCCTCCCAGCCGGTGGTGATTTACACCGACGGCGCCTGCAAAGGCAACCCGGGCCCAGGCGGCTGGGGCGCGCTGCTCAGCCAGGGCGGCGTCGAAAAAGAAATCTTTGGCGGCGAACTGGATACCACCAACAACCGCATGGAGCTGTCTGCCGTGATTGAAGCATTGGCTGCCCTTAAAAGGCCTTGCAGCGTCACCCTGTACCTGGACAGCGAATACGTACGCAAAGGTATCACAGAATGGATACACGGCTGGAAAGCGCGGGGCTGGAAAACGGCAGCCAAAGCGCCAGTTAAAAATGTTGACTTGTGGCAAAGGCTTGACTCCATTGTGGCCAGCAGCGGCCACAAGATTGACTGGCGCTGGGTCAAGGGCCATGCAGGTGACCCGGGCAACGAGCGCGCAGATGGCCTGGCGAATAAGGGCGCTGAAAAGGTGTTGAGCGGGCGTTAGCATGACCCTAGCCCTCTTACCCCCAGCCGTTTTGAACCCGCGCATAATAAGTATGCATTGCATCTCAGTCCCTTGCCTTGTAAAGTCGTTGTAAAGCCGCTGTACAGCACGAAGATCAGACAGAGTTAATGGCGGTCAAAAAGGGTGAGTGCTGATACATTAATCAATCGTTTCATTTGATAACAAGTCGGCAATATAACGGCACTCAAAGCATGGCTTCTAAACTATTTTATTCAGCAGTAGCAGTCGTTGGGATTGCGGCGGCATCGGGTGCCGCGTGGTGGTATCAGCAACCTAAAAATAGCCCTGCACCCTCGCTAAATGCGACTGGCCCCGCCGCAGCTGCACCGCTAGTGGCAGCCAGTGGGCCTGGCGGCGGCCGCCCGCCTTCCGTAGAGGTGGCCAAGGTTGAGGCCGCCCGCCTGACGGACGACACCCAGGCGGTAGGCAGTTTGCGGTCTCGCCGGGGTGTTGTGTTGCGGCCGGAAGTCAATGGGCGCATCACCCAGCTTAACTTTACCGACGGTCAGCGGGTTAAAAAAGGCCAGCTACTGGTGCAGTTTGACGACCAGTTGCCGCAAGCGCAAATCCAGCAAAGTATGGCCGAGTTATCGATTGCCCAGGCCAATCAAAAACGCAACCAGGAACTGGTGGCGCAAAACTTCATCAGCCAACGTTCGCTGGATGAAAGCGCTGCTAATTTGCAAGTCGCACAGGCCAGGTTGGCCTTGTCGAAAGCCACGGCCGAGCGTTTGAAAATCGTTGCGCCGTTTGACGGGATTGCAGGCATTCGACTGGTCAATGTGGGCGATTATTTAAAAGATGGCGCAGACATCGTCAACATTGAAGACATTGATGCGATTTTTGTGGATTTCAGGTTGCCAGAGCGGTTTCAGGCCAAGGTCAAACCAGGCCAAACGGCCATGCTCGACATGGACGCGCTGCCCGGCCGCAAATACAGCGCAAAAATTCAGGCGATTGACCCACTGATTGATGCCAATGGCCGTTCGGTCGGCATTCGGGGCTGTGTTGATAACCGCCAATTGCAGCTAAGGCCGGGCATGTTTGCGCGGGTTAATGCGGTGTTCGGCGTGCGTGAGAATGCGCGTGTCATTCCTGAAGAAGCGATTGTTCCGCAGGGCGGCAAGCAGTTTGTCATCAGGCTGATGCCGGGCGACACGCCCCAAAGCCGCATCAGCCAGCGGGTAGAAGTCAAAATCGGCTTGCGCAGCCCGGGCAAGGTCGAGGTGCTGGAAGGCCTGGAGCTCGGCGACACCGTGGTGGTTGCGGGCCAACAGCGGGTACAGCGTGATGGCATGACCGTTAACGTGGTGGACCTGAGCAGCCCCCGGACCGGCCGGCCAGGTGATGCGCCTGCAGGTGGCGCGCCTGGCGCAGCCAGGCCGGCCGCATCGGCTGCTGTAATGCCGGCGGCGCCAGCAGCGGTGCCGCCATCTGCCACTGCTTCTGCGGCTGGTGCCAAAGGGCCAGCTGCTGGCGGCAAGCCTGCATCGCCTGCAGCGAAGGGCCCAAACCCATGTGACGAGCAGATGGCCGACGACAAGCCCAAGGGCAAGCCATCGCGCAAACCCGCCTGATGCCAGGCTGCCAAGGCAGTGTGCCAAAACAGTGTGATCAAAGTAAACGAAAAAACCATGAACGTAAAACGAGAGTTTTGTCATGCAGCTAGCTGAAATTTCCATTCGCCGCCCGGTATTTGCTACGGTTCTGTCCTTGCTGATCGTACTGATTGGTGCGGTCAGCTTTGACAGCTTGACGGTGCGCGAATACCCCAAGATTGACGAGCCCGTTGTGACTGTCAGCGTGCGCTATGCCGGTGCATCGGCTGAAGTCATTGAGTCGCAAGTCACCAAACCACTTGAAGACTCGATTGCCGGTATTGACGGGGTCGATGTCATCACATCCATCAGCCGCGCCGAGCAGGCTCAGATCACCGTGCGTTTCAGGCTTGAAAAAGATGCCGACTCTGCCGCAGCCGAGGTGCGTGACCGTACTTCACGCGTGCGCAACCGTTTGCCGCAAGCGATTGATGAGCCCGTGATTGCCAAGGTCGAGGCTGATGCCTTTCCGGTGATCTTCATGGCCTTCAGCAGCGAAACGCAAACGCAGTTGCAAATCAATGACCTGATCAACCGGGTGGTCAAATCGCGTCTTCAAACCGTCACGGGTGTGGCGGACGTTCGTATTTTTGGTGAACGCAAATACGCCATGCGCGTCTGGCTGGACACCGACAAACTAGCGTCGTACCGGTTGACGACGCAAGATGTTGAAGACGCGATACGCCGCAGCAACCTTGAGTTGCCAGCCGGGCGCATTGAGTCGCAGCAACGCGAGTTCAGCGTCACGTCCCAAACTGACCTGATCCGGCCCGCGCAGTTTGGCGATATCGTGGTGAAGAACGTCAACGGCTTTCCCGTCAAGGTGCGTGATGTGGCGCGGGTGCAAGAAGCCGCTGCAGAAGAACGCACCGCCGTGCGTCTGAATGGCCGTGCCGCTGTGGCGGTAGGCGTGATTCGTCAGGCCACAGCCAACCCGCTGGATTTGTCAAAAGGTGTGCGTGAGGCGATTCCCAAGCTCAAGGCCGACTTGCCGCCTGGCATGCAGATTGACATTGCCAATGACAACTCGGTGTTCATTGATCGCTCGGTAAAAAACGTTTACAAAACCATCGTTGAAGCGGTAATTTTGGTGGCGCTGGTGATTTTTGTCTTTTTACGCACCCTGCGTGCATCACTGATTCCCATCATCACGATTCCTGTCAGTCTGGTTGGCACCTTTGCCCTGATGGCGCTGGCGGGCTTCTCCATCAACACGCTTACCCTGCTGGCCCTCGTCCTGGCTATCGGGCTGGTGGTGGACGACGCGATTGTGATGCTGGAGAATATTTATCGGCATATTGAAGAAGGCATGGATCCGTTCTCGGCGAGCATCAAGGGTGCGCGTGAAATCGGCTTTGCCGTGATCACCATGACGGCGACACTGGTAGCTGTGTACGCGCCGCTGGCTTTCACCCCGGGCCGCACCGGGCGGCTGTTCGTGGAGTTTGCGCTGGCGCTTGCCGGGGCGGTGGTGGTATCAGGTCTTGTGGCTTTGACACTGACCCCGATGATGTGCAGCCAACTGCTCAAACACAACCCCAACCCCAATTGGTTTGACCGCACCATGGAGCGGCTGTTGACGCGCATGTCAAACCGCTACGGCACGGCCTTGCGCTGGGTGGTGACGGCGCGCGCGCCGGTTCGCGGTAGCCAGCCCGGCATCGGTCAGCGCCTCAAAGGTGCGGTGCTGCAAGCGCGATGGCTGGTGGTTGGCGTGATGCTGGCCAGCGGTGTGGCGATTGCGCTGGTGTTCCCCACCATGAAGCAGGAGTTGTCTCCGATAGAAGACCGTGGTGTGATTCTGGCCAACATCACTGCGCCGGACGGCGCAACGCTTGACTACACCAACCGTTATGCACAGGCGGTTGAAAAGATTGGCCAGCCTTACAAAGAGTTCGACCGTATTTTTGCCAACGTCGGCAACCCCACAGTAGCGCAGGGAAGCGTGGTGTACCGCACCGTAGACTGGGAAGACCGCAAACGGACAACGCTTGAACTGGCGCGCGAATTGCAGCCTAAATTTGCTGGTCTGCCAGGTGTTACGGTGTTCACCATCACGCCGCCATCACTGGGCCAGGGCTTTCGTGAGCGGCCCGTGAACTTCGTGATTCAAACCTCTGACAGCTACCAAAATCTGAGCGCGGTGGCGCGCCAGATGATGGAAGAAATTGCTAAAAACCCGGGCATTGTTTCACCCGATGTGGACTTGCGTTTGAACAAACCCGAGCTGCGCATTGAAGTCGTGCGCGACAAAGCCGCCGACCTGGGCGTAAGCGTTGAGTCGGTGGCCAAGGCGATTGAAACCGTGCTGGGTGGCCGCAACGTGACGCGCTACAAGCGCGATGCCGAACAGTACGACGTGATTGTCCAAACCGAGGCACGCGGACGCACCACGCCAGAAGACATTGAACGCATTTACGTGCGCGGCCGTAACGACACGATGATTCCGCTGTCAGCCTTGGTCAAGATACGCGAGAGCGTCTCGCCGCGCGAGCTCAACCACTTTGGCCAGCGCCGCTCGGTATCGATCACCGCCAGTCTGGCGCCTGATTATTCGCTGGGCGAAGCGCTTAAATTCATGGACTCAACAGCCGCCAAAGTGCTGAAAACAGGCTACACCACCGACCTGAATGGCACGTCGCGCGAATTTAAAAAATCGCAAGGGGCGCTGGCCGTGGTGTTTGTGCTGGCGCTGGTGTTTATCTTTTTGGTGCTGGCGGCGCAGTTTGAAAGCTTTGTTGATCCGCTGGTGATCATGCTGTCAGTGCCGCTGTCGATGATTGGCGCGCTGCTGGCGCTCAAGTGGTCAGGTGGCTCGCTCAATGTTTACTCGCAGATTGGCCTCATCACGCTGGTGGGCTTGATCACCAAGCACGGCATTTTGATTGTTGAATTTACTAACCAGTTGCGCGCTGGCGGCATGGACATGGTCGATGCATTGATCAAGGCCTCCAGCCAGCGCTTGCGCCCGATTTTGATGACCACGGGCGCGATGGTGCTGGGCGCTGTGCCGCTGGCACTGGCTACGGGCGCAGGGGCTGAAAGCCGCATTCAAATCGGCTGGGTGATTGTGGGCGGCATGTCGCTCGGCACGTTGTTGACGATCTTTGTCGTGCCGACCATGTACGCGCTGTTTGCCCGTAAGACAATACCGGGCGCTAACACGGCTGTCGCCAAAGAAGTGCCGGACTCAGTTGCCGTTCATCCGGAGTATGTAGCTAAATAATGCCATCAAACATCAGCACGTCCACCGCATCGCCAAGCGCCACATTGCCTTGCGCGTGATGCAACACGATCAGCCCGTTGGCCTGGGCCATCGAGCTTAAGACGCCCGAGCCCTGGTTGCCGGTAGTTTTGACTTGAAGCGTGCCGTCAGTAGCGGTAGACACCCAGCCGCGCTGGTATTCGGTGCGGCCGGGTTTTTTACGCA
>Ga0105051_10006858_pt1 | contig 12083 bp, 14 predicted proteins | sample FRY02_FD_78383 | JGI IMG/M metagenome (GOLD analysis project Ga0105051, IMG submission 78383) | Freshwater microbial communities from Lake Fryxell liftoff mats and glacier meltwater in Antarctica - FRY-02 (megahit assembly) | ecosystem: Environmental > Aquatic > Freshwater > Ice > Glacier...
TCCAAGTCCAGAAACAGTTAATAAAGTATTATTTAAAGATAAAGCTGATAATTGCTTTTACTTTGAGGAAGAAGAAGTAAAATGTCCAAGCGATCCAAACCAAATATCAAGTATTCCTATTCAACAATAGAATACTTATAAAAACAATATAAAAGCATTTTAATAATTTAATATTAATATGAGGGAAACCGATTTCTTAGATTTTGAAGAATCAGAAACAATTAAAGCGCTAAATTTAGATAAGCATTTAATAATTATTATTATGTCTTTGTGTATGGCATATTTTGCCATATTTTTGTTTAATAAAATGATAAATATTGAATAAAATTAAATACTATTATATATTAGTAATATGCATTTAGAAAAATTTGTACATACAGAAACAGGTAAAATAATAATGTCTGTTTTATTAGGTTTTGGTTTAGCTTCTTTATTTAGAACTGTTTGTAAAGATAAACAATGTCTTAAATTTCATGCGCCGCCTTTAGAGAAAATAGAAGATAAAATTTACAAAAGCAATGGAAAATGTGTAAAATATAATCAAATTCCAACAAAATGTTCTTCTCTCATTAAAACAGTTGAATTTGAATAGATTTGCGTAATTATTATAACGATTTCAATATTTATAATAATTATGAGTGATACAACCAGCATTTTAGATTTGCCAACTGATCCTGTTGGCGGTGGAAATGTAAGTAATAATATTGTTATGTCTGCTTCTGAAGCAGCATCTCCTTCAGGACAAGGTTTATCTTTAGATCAATCCACTATTAGCCAAATTGTAAATGGGCTTCAACAAGCAAGTATTAGTGGTGCAACTCAATTACCATCTCGAGATATTCCAATGAATACAAATAATATTACCACAGATCCTTATATTCAGCCAAATTATGTTCCACCACCACCAATGCATAGTGATTATATTAAAAATTATGAAGATACTTCAGATATGGTTGATAAATATAATAAAAATGCTCAGCGCATGAATTCATTAGATGATATGTATAACGAAATTCAAACACCACTTTTATTAGCAGTTTTATATTTTTTATTTCAATTGCCATTTTTTAGAAAGTTTTTATTTACATATTTTCCTGTTTTATTCTCAAATGACGGTAATTTAAATATTAATGGATTTCTATTTTCTAGTGTGTTATTTGGATTAATATTTTATGGATTAAATAAAACAACTGCTCATTTTGGTACTTTTTAAAGAGACCATCGGACAAAGTCCTTAAAGAGACCATCGGACAAAGTCCTTAAAGAGACCATCGGACAAAGTCCTTAAAGCGACTAATCAATTCTATACAAATCATCGCCACGAAGTTGAAGTACTGTATCAATATTATCATAATGTTCTCTCTTTGATTTAAAATTAGTTGATTCATTTCTCATATCTTTCATCATTTCATAATCTTCATACTCTTTTTTACTATTAAATATGGTGCGTTTCATTTTACAAGGAAAATCGTCTCTTTTATGGGGATGTTTTCCGCATTTTTGAATACCTCTTACTTTTTCAGGTAATTTCCAATCCTTTTCTGAAGAAGCTAAATAATATTCATATATTTCATTTTCTGGTGTATTAATTCTAACTTCTTTAACACCTAATGGTTTTGTTGGTTTAAATCCTTGACTTCTTAAACGGCGAACACTTGAAGTTCTTGAATTAGCTACCATCTCTCTTAAACTTTGAGTGCGACCTTTTGCTACATTTCTTTTTTTTAAACTTTGTTTATTATGCTTACTATGATTTCTTTTCTTATGTCTCGTCGTCATTATATATAATATTTATAAAAATATTCTAAAATATTATATAATTAACTTAAAGATTATACAATATTTATTTTATGAGAGAATTCATAGAACAAATACAAAATAATTATAAGCATATGGTAAATATGTCTTTATTTAATAAATTTAAAACTAATGACCCTATTGTTGACGCACTTTTATCAACCTTTATTTTAAGTTTTATTGGCTACTTTTTTACCTATATTTATGAAAATTATGTTGACAAATATTTATTTTCATTATCTTATAATGATGTAATTAACTATTTTTATAATAAAAGTGAAATTATTATTGAAGGTAAACGTAGCACATCAGTTTCAATATATAGTAGTTTAAATACATCATCTATCTATAGCGACCGTTTTAAAGCAATTTGGAATTATATTATTGAAAATATTGAAAATAATAAAACAATTTACTGTTTAAAAGAAACACATAGCACTTTTCAATCGTCAGATGAGTCTAGCGATAGACGTAAACCTTTAAATATTTTTATGGTATCTCAATATAAACACTTTATTATTGATAAAGATATTTATGTTAAAGCATCTGTAGAGCAAGAAGAATCGAGAGATAAAGATGATAAAATAAATGCAAAAACAGATAAAATCACTATTGCTATTTATTCATATAAGCACACGGTAAGTTATCTTAAAAATTATATTGATAAAATTACAAAAGATTATTTGGCTTCTATTAAAGATGTAAGAACTAATAAAAAATTTATTTATTTTTTAGAAAAAACTTCTATAACAGATGTTGAAACCTTTTTAGATTGTTGGAGAGAAGATCAATTTGAGAGCGCAAGAACATTTAAAAATATATTTTTTGATGGTAAAAATGAAATTATTGCTAAAATTGACTACTTTTTAAATAATCGTCATTGGTATTATCAAAAGGGCATTCCTTATTCGCTTGGTATTGGTCTTCACGGACCTCCAGGAACCGGCAAAACTTCTTTTGTTAAAGCTCTTGCTAATTATACAAATCGTCATATTATTGTTATTTCACTTAAAATTATTAAAACGAAACGCCAATTGGAAAAATTCTTTTTTGAAAATACATATAACGACAAAAATGAAGAAGGTGTTATTAAATTTGACAAGAAAATTATTGTATTTGAGGATATTGACTGCATTGGAGATATTGTATTAAATAGAAGCTTAAAAAATAAAGATAAGGGAGAAAAAGAAAAAGATAAGCAAATTAAATTAGATACTGTAAGCGTTGGTGAAGTTTTACAAAGTATTTGCGAGCTAAATGAAAATGGTTTAACGAAATCATCAACATCAACATCTATTGTTTCTGATGAGCCAATTACTTTAGATGATATTTTAAATTTATGGGACGGAATAAGGGAGACGCCTGGTAGAATTTTAGTAATTTCTTCAAATCATTATGATAAATTAGATCCTGCTTTAATTAGACCTGGAAGAATTGATATTACACATGAATTAAATAACGCAAGTCATAATATAATATCAGAAATGTATGAGCATTTATTTGAAAAGCCAATTGATAAGCAATTATTGCAACAAGTTCAAGAATATTTGTATTCTCCAGCAGAAATAATTAACATGTATGTTTCATATAAAGATGACAAATTATTTATGAATAGATTGTTGGAAAATAGAAAATAAAATAAAATAAAAATAAATACGTTTTATTATAAATTTGTTAATTCTTATTTATAATAAATGATAAATGATTATGTAAATAAATTAATTGAAAACTTACCAGATAATATAAAAAATCGCAAAACGCCAGAAGAAATTGATTTAGTATTAGATGGTGGTGTATTTAATGGAAGTTATCATGTTGGTGCATTATATTTTTTAAAGGAGATGGAGAGAAGAAAATATATTAAAATAAATAGAATATCAGGCTGTAGTGTTGGCTCAATTGTTGCCTTTTTATATTATATTGATGGTTTAGATTTAATGCCAAAATTATATCATATAATTAGCACAGAATTTAAAGGTTCTATGCAATTATCTTGTTTAAAAGAGATTAAAAAACATATTGAAGAGAGAATTCCAAAGGATATTTGTGAAAAAATAAATGATAAATTATATATTTCGTGTAATAATATTAAAACTGGTGAAAAAGTGGTAAAATCAACTTATAAATCAATTGATGATGTTATAGAAACAGTTATAAAATCAAGTTTTGTTCCATATTTAATAGATGGTAATCTACTTTATAAAAATAAATATGTTGACGGAATGATTCCATTTATATTTAAAGAGAGAATAAATAAAATATTGTATTTAGATTTATACGGAAGTGATAAGGTAGGATTCTTATTAAATGTTAAAAATGAGAAAACGAATTTTCATCGTATTCTCTCTGGATTATTAGATATACATGCTTTTTATATTAAGCAAAGTAATACTTCAATGTGTAGCTATGTTAATGACTGGAATTATGGTTTAAAAGCATTTAATAATTTAAAATTATTAATTGAAAAGTTATGTATTTACATAATTCATTGTATTATTTATATTAAAACAAAGGTTCCAGAAGAATTTAAGGAAAATATATTGTATAAAATTATAGCAAAAATATCATATGATGTATTTGTTATAATTTTAGAGAATTATTGTTTTTAAGTTTTACAATTGTTTTTAAGTTTTACAATTGTTTTTAAGTTTAAATTATCGACAATTAATATTTTATATTTGTAAAATGGATGATATTGATATTACTGATTCAACATTTAATTTAAATCAACCAGAAGTTACTAGCGGAGATTCAATATCTTCTAGCTCGTCATCAATATTTATGTATATTGCCATCGTAATTGGTATAGCAGTTATTGGTTATATTGTTTATACAACATTTGGATGTGGCAAAGGCAAAAAGGTGTCGTTTCAAGATAATTTAGAACAATGTTATGGAGATGTTTGTTATGCTAAAGAATCTACTTAACTAAGTTCTTTACCTCTTTCTTGTTTTGCCGCCACTTAATAATCCAAAACCTTTTGATTTCTTTGTTTTTCTTTTTTTAGACTTCTTTTCCTTTTTTTCATTCTTCTTCTCATTCTTCTTTTCATTCTTTATTTCCTTTTTGTTTTTTAAGTTAATTTCATCAGGTTTATAATTTAAAAACCATTCTTCCAACTCTTTTTTATCTCCTGTTTTTTTAAGTTCTTTATATTTTTCTGCTTTATGTGCGCGAATTTCTTCAACTGATTCTTGATGACCATAACAAGTAATACTAAAGCGACGTAATAATCCTTTTTGTGATAATCTATTTTTTTGTTGTACTTCAAAAAGAAATTTAGACATGCACAATATTCTCTCTAAATAGTAATTATAATAAGGTTTATTAGCATATAAAAATGCTAAATAAAAACTCAACATAGTATCAATTGTAGCTATTTTAACTTTTTGACCCGCAATTGTAATATTATTATAACTATGACAAGCAATTGGTTTATAAATAAAAGCAACACTATCTTTACCAATCATTATTTCATAGTGAAGCGGAATAATTTCACCAATAGCATCTCTCCTTATAATTTTTACATTTTTTATACCAACATCTTTTAAGCGTTCCTTAACAATTTGTGCTGTTGTTTCTGGATCATTAGATAATACATCAAAGTCTGGAAGTTTTTCGGCTTGATGTTTTTGCGACTTTGGCATATATTGCGAATAGAGAGAAATAGCATAACCGCCAAAAAAAACAACTCCTTGATTAACAAAAGACGTTCTAATTATATGATAAATTTTCTCTTCAAAATTGTCAACTTCCATATCTCTTTGAAAATCAACTTCACCACAATTTATATCTGTAATTGGATAATATTTATTTAAAAGCGTTAAACGTTTCATTACCTTTTCCCATCTGCTAATATCTCCGGCTGGTCTTGACAGTTCTAAATACATTGACATTCTTAAATAATTAGGCGGTGTATATAAAATACCTCCAACTTGTATTGCGTCTTGTTTTATTGAATTATAAATTTCCTTTGGTAAATAAGTTATATCTGCAACAGGTATATAATTGACATAAACTTTATATGTTCCGTGATGTTGACCTGATTTAGCCTCTACATGTGTAAAACCTTCTTTAAAATATAAATTGGCAAGTGCTTTTGCATCTTCTAATGCGTTTATAGAAAAGAAATCGTAGTCAGGAACTTCTAATTCTTTGTTGTAAAATTGGTGTGCTTCTGGCAATATATTATTAATTGCAGTTCCTCCATAACAAATTAAATTTTCTACTTTTATAAAATTTTCAACAATTTGAATAATACGCTTAAGGTCATCAGAATTAACAACACGTTTTGCCATTTTTTCGTCGGCTTTATCAACTGCCATACGTAAAATAGCAAGTTCACAATCATTAAATGTTAAATCTTTACAAATGTTTTTTTCTTTCATATTATTTCTTATATATATGTTAGATTAATATCTTAAATATAAATATAAAAATTGAATTTAAAAACAACGCAATTAATAATGTTAAATAAATAAGATGACAACTACACAAGAAGTTTTAAATAAAGAATTAGAAGAAATTATTATTGCTCGTTGTGGCAGAACATATTGTAGACGACTTATTAAAGATTTGGAAGATTTATTACCTGAGTATTCAAATTATCAAGTTAAATTTGATTATGGATTAGAGTTGCCTTATATACTTGTTCAACATGAAGAAAATATATTTACAATTACACTTCATAAGTATTTTCCATTTAAATCGCCTCAACTAATTAAAGTTAATGATGAACCTTATTTGTCTATATTAGTTTGTAATGACCCAAATAGAAAAAAATTGCTAAGAGATTTAACAGGTTTAGACTGTTTATGCTGTAGGTCTATTATATGTGAAAGCAATTGGACAGTACAAACTAGGTTAAAAAATGTTGTTAATGAAATTAAAGAATCAATAGATATAAATAAAATGCTTGATAATTATATTGTAAATAACTGTGATAATGATAATAACTGTGATAATGATAATAACTGTAATAATGATAATGATAATGATAATGATAATAACTGTGATAATGATAATAACTGTGATAATGATAATAACTGTGATAATGATAATAACTGTGATAATGATAATAACTGTGATAATGATAATGATAATGATAATGATAATGATAATGATAACGATATCGATAATAATGATAACGATAATAATGATAACGATAATAATGATAATAACTGTGATAATGATAATGATGATATTAAAAATTTAATGGCAAACAATTCAAATAAAAAACGTAAAATACATTAAATATTGTTATTCATCGTCTGAAGATATATAATAATTAAATGTATTGTCTTCTTCTATAATTACATCATCTTCTATAATTACGTCATATTCTATAATTAAATTGTTATTGTATTGTACGTTATGTAATAAAGAATATAAAATTTCTTCATCAGAAAATAAAATTGTCTCCCAGCAATTATTTATAATAATAAATGCTTCCCATGGTTTATTTTTCATACATCCAGAACTATAAAAATAATTCCAAAACATTTTAACTTTTTCAAGTGTATTTATGTTAGCAAATGCAGGCTGTTTTTGTATAAAGTTAATTAGAGAATTAAACAAATAACTTTTTACTTTATATTTCTCTACAAATCCTTTTATATAGTTAATAGAGGGCAAAAATGAGTTAGGACTTGCTTCTATAATTATATAGGGTATTAGATTTGACATAATATAATAATTATATACTAATATTATTATTATATACTAATATTATTATTATATTTTTACAATAAATTTTAATTTATACTATGTTTTAAAGCTATAATAATCAGTTGACACTGATCTTGTTGCATAAGAATATTGAGGATTTTGTGGAGTTGGATTAGAAATTGTTACAGGTTGATTACGTAAAGAGGCAGGTTTCAAGGAAAATGAATATCCACTTTGATCAAAAAAACCAGTATTTTCCATCAAAAAATTATCAACTAATTGATAACGCATTGCAACCATTTGACAACCATACCCGCGACATAATAAGCCACTTGGATTTGAAGGCGCGCTTCCTGTATCAGGAATTACAATTGTCATTCCAGTTTTATTGTAATTTGTTAGCTCTTGTGTATCAGGGCTATTTTTAACATTATAATAATTATATTCTCTCATAAAAATTGAATTACTTGTTAAATTAATATACTCTAAAAGGTCTTCATTTTGTAAAAATGAATTATTTGTTTTATCAACAATTAAAATAACTTTATTTTGGAAGGATAAAAGTGGATTTAAACCTAAATTTTTGCCGGAATTTTCAAAACTATAATCCATTCCAAGCATTAAATTAGGATATGACTTAAATATAGTTGCTAAATTAGAATACATTTTTTGATTATTACTTTTAATTCTTAAATGAATAATTAATGGGTCAGTAGGGTTCGGACAAGTTCCACCAGAAAACGCATAACCATTGATTGTGTCCATTACAGTGCCAAATGGAACTGAATTAAATGTTTCCTTAATGTAGTAGCTATCTGAAGTAGATGTAGCAACAACCGGTTGATTATCAATTGAATAAATTTCAAAGTCGAGACAACGAACGCCTTGATTAATAACAGCCTTTAAAACGTTGATGTCAACAAAATCATTTTTATAGCTGCCTCCTGAGCACGCATTATATGCTGTTTTAATGTAATAATCGCATAAATTGCCGCTACAATCTGGGTCAGAAGAAGTAATTGCTCTTATATTACCATTGATTGATGGATATAAATTATTCATATAACTTACTTCACCTCTCTCTAATTTACTTAAATAAATCATATAACCAATAAAAATAATTAATATAATAAATGTAAAAGCAATGATAGCATATGATTGAAAATCCTCATCTAGACCTTTTATTGCGCTTAAATAATCTTTTGGTTGACTTGACATAAATATCTAATATATCTTATTATTTTTATTTTAGAAATAAAAATAATATTATGATGAAATTAAGAATTAAAAAATAAATATAATTATATACTAAATATGCCAGGCGGATTAATGCAACTTGTCGCTGTTGGACAGCAAAATGTAATTTTAAATGGAAATCCTCAAAAAACTTTTTGGAAATGCACTTATAAAAAAATAACGAACTTTGGTAAGCAAAATTTTCGCCTTGATTTCGATGGAACTCCTTCTCTCAGTCTTAATGGTGAATCTACCTTTAATTTTAAGGTCAAACGCTACGCTGATCTTCTTATGGATTGCTATATATCAATAAATTTACCTAACATATGGAGTCCTGTTATGCCTCCTCAAGCAGTTCCTCAAGGCGACGGTAGCACTGTTTATACAAATTGGGCTGGTTATGATTTTCAATGGATTGAGAATTTGGGTGCTCAAATTATTAGCCAAATCACAATTACATGTGGTAATCAAAAACTACAACAATATTCCGGACAATATATCTTAAATTCAGCAAGACGCGATTTTTCTAAAACAAAACTCGAATTATTTAATGAGATGATAGGCAATGTGCCGGAACTTAATGACCCTGGAAATTCCGGCGCTCGTGTTAATGCATATCCAAACGCATTTTATACAACAAGTCCTGCCGGAGCACAGCCATCAATAATGGGTCGCACACTTTACATTCCTTTAGGCGCTTGGTTTAACTTAGTTACAGAGCAAGCATTTCCATTAATCGCGCTACAATATAATGAGCTACAAATAAGCGTTTCATTTAGACCTGTCAATGAATGGTTTACTATTAGAGATGTTATGGATTATACAAACAATTTTCCAGTAATTGCACCGAATTTTAACCAATTTTACCAGCAATTTTATAGATTTTTACAAACGCCTCCTGATGAAGAATTAGGTCCTACATCTTATGTAGATACAAGAACTAATTGGAATGCGGATATTAATTTAAATTGCACTTATTGCTTTCTTTCCAATGATGAAGCAGAGATATTTGCTAAAAACGAACAAAAATATTTAATAAAGCAAGTTTATGAAAAACCATATTACAATGTAACAGGGCAAAATAAAATCGATATTGATTCAATTGGTATGGTAATCAGTTGGATGTTTTATTTTCAACGCAGTGATGCTAATTTACGCAATCAATGGTCAAATTATACAAATTGGCCATATAATTATATGCCGCAAGACGTTACACCGGCACCAACTGCTGGAGATTTTCCAAATCCGGCACCATCTCCACCAAACCCGGCACTTTTAGGTCCAGGATTAAATCCTGATGGTACTCTTAGTGGTCTTTATATAACCGGCATTTATAATCCTCAAAACTTGAAGCAAATATTGGTTTCGTTAGGAATATTATTGGATGGACAATATAGAGAGAATTTATTGCCAGCAGGCGTTTACAATTATGTTGAAAAATATACAAGAACCGCTGGCGCAGCACCAAATGGATTATATTGTTATAATTTTTGCCTCGATACAAGTCCATATTCAAAACAACCATCAGGAGCTATGAATATGAGTAGATTTACAAATATACAGTATGAATTTACAACAATAACGCCACCAGTAGACCCTTATGCTCAAGTGCTTACTATTTGCGACCCAACAACTGGCGAAATTGTTGGCATTAATAAACCAACTTGGCGAATTTATGATTACAATTACAATATGTATTTAATTGAAGAGAGAGTGAATATGGTAACATTTATTGGTGGTAATGCGGCACTTATGTATGCTGTATAAAAAAATTTATTACATAATCAAATATAAATTATAAATTTTTAACCAATGTATAATCCATATTTAACAACAAAATCAATCATATTTTCAGCACCCATTGAATGATTGCATGCAAAACAAATTGGTCTTAAATTATTAATCTCGTGTGTGCCGCTATTTTTTTCACTTAATACATGACCCACTTCAAAATTTGTATTTGATATAGTTACTTTTTTACAACATAAGCATTTGTGTTTAATTATATCTTCTCCAATATAGTGATTCCATACAATAATTCGAACATTTTTGGGTATAGACTGTTTTTTTCTTTTAAGTTCAGATTTTTCTTCTTGTTTTTGCTTTTCAAATTCATCTTGTTTTTGTTTTTCAAGTTCGGCTTGTTTTTGCTTTTCAAATTCATCTTGCTTTTGTTTTTCAATTTCAACTTGTTTTTGTTTTTCCAATTCAGCTTGTTTTTGTTTTTCAATTTCTTCTTTCATTTTTTGTTCAATTTCTTGCTTTTGTTTTTCAAGTTGTTCTATTAAAGATAATTGAGATTCATTATTATTTTCATTAATTGTTTGAACTTGTTCAGGCTCGTCAATTTTAAATTTTAAGTTTGTTGCTAAATATGACATAATTTGAAGGATTATTGATTCTTTTTTAGCAGTTGCTATTCCTTTAATATTATACTGTTTACAAATAGTTTTTAATTCATTAGCTTTTAGATTTTTTAAATTTACTTGAATGTCTACAAATTTTTCTAATACCATTTCAATTAATTCTGTTTTTTTTACTTTTGGAATACTTGTAAATCCTGAATTTTTAATTTTATCTTTTATATTATCAACCGTTAATTTATTTAACTCAGCTTCTAATTTTAAAACAATATCAGCAAATTTATTGTCATAATCAGATAATGAACTATTATCAGTTATGTCCGACACAACTGTTTGATTGTCATATTGAAGTTCAATTTCGCAAGAAATGTCTGTCATTGTATAATCTTTATAAAAGACATTTGTTTATATTAATTTTATCAATTTTATTTATTAATACAAATAAATAAAATAAATCTACGTAATATGCTATTTACACCCTTGAAGATTTAAAATGGGACAAAACCCACTAAAAATCAACAAGGTTTGCCTATTTCAAGGCATGTAAATTTTGGTTTTACTGGTTTTTCTGGTTTTATTTTTACGAGAATAATTACGCTTTTTACTTTTATATATTCTTAATTTTGCCATTATATAATTAATAAATATTAAATAAATATTAAATATAAATTTTCATATTATAAATATGGAAATTTATGATAGAACAGAAGATTATTATTTATATCCTCATTTAGATAAGTATAATTCAATAGATGATTTTGATTTATTTGCTGTTTATCCTTATTTACATATATATGAAGAAAAAGAATATTTAGCTATTAAAGTTATAATATTAGGTTTTTGTTTATTATCATTTACAGCAATATTATTTTTTAAATTAGAGAGAAATAAATTAATAATTAATGATGAAGAAAATAAAGAAAAAGATGATATGGCTTAATACAAAGTTCTTAAAGCCGAAGGCGACCGTCGAACAAAGTTCTTAAAGCCGAAGGCGACCGTCGAACAAAGTTCTTAAA
>Ga0105051_10006861_pt1 | contig 12077 bp, 10 predicted proteins | sample FRY02_FD_78383 | JGI IMG/M metagenome (GOLD analysis project Ga0105051, IMG submission 78383) | Freshwater microbial communities from Lake Fryxell liftoff mats and glacier meltwater in Antarctica - FRY-02 (megahit assembly) | ecosystem: Environmental > Aquatic > Freshwater > Ice > Glacier...
ATGTTCACGAATATCAAAAACCGCATAACGCTCTTGGATGTAGGGAGCAAGCACCTGAGCGTAGGCGTCCCCGATCGCATCCTCACCAAATGTTTTCGCAACATAGGTCAGCAGTCCCGATTGAAAATCTGCCCCTCGATCATGATGTTGTCGCCAAAGTTCGCGCAGTGCATCAAGTTCCTGTATTGCCTGTTGCTCTGTGAGTTGTAACGCACGCATTCGGTGAATCAGAAGCCCTGCATTTGCTGAAAGGGTTTCCCAGCGCGATTCAGTTTCAAATTCACTGCCATCAGGAAACGCAAGGAGTCTCTTCAGGCGATTGATCTCAGACTCAATCGTTGAAGCGGACACTCCCTTGTTAGTCAGAAACTCTAGCCAACCACGGGTCCACGTTTGATACACGACATAGACAACCTTTGCTTCTTCCATCCAGTAATCCAGTAGCTGGGAGGCGCCTTCCCAGTCCTTGCGCTCAATTGCTTCGACGACCTTTGTAGTTGTTGAAATTGCTTGATCCTGTATCGATCCTGTTCGAACTCGTTTATTGATGGGCTGAGACCGAATCAATCTAGTTGTTGAATCGTTTCCAGACGCCAGTGAAGGGCAACAAACAGGTACCCAATCGCGTCTTTTCTCTACGAAGCCCCTTCCGTCTAATGAACTATGTAAAGAGCTTCTGCACGCCTGACCTGTCCATTTTTCCCGAATGAGTCAGTGGCATGTCAGCCAGAACAAATATTGACTTCGGCCTCTTCGGACCAGAGAGTTGTGATGTGAGGTAAGTTCGGATTTCCTCTTCATCAACATTCCCAGTAACAGCGACGCAAACGCGCTGGCCCCAGTCAGCATCTGGTATGCCAAACGCAACAACCTGGTGCACACCTTGAAGCTCTACCAGCACTCTTTCGATTTCGGCCGGATAGACGTTCACACCGCCGGTAATGATTAGGTCACCTTTGCGACCTTCTAGATAAACATAACCCTGTCCATCAATTCGACCGTAATCACCAACTGTAAACCAGCCCCCCGCTCGCCATGTTGCGTCGGTCTTTTCCTGATCACCCCAATATACAAAGCGTGCATGTTCAGGGACTTGGCACCACAACAAGCCATCTCCATCCGCGCTCATTTGTCGTCCAGGGCGGGCTTGTCCCACTGTGTCAGGTTTCGCAACCCAGTCACTACCACGACAAATCGTAAATTGACCCTCGGTTGATCCATAGAATTCAAATACTCGTTCTTGCCCGAATATTCTGTGACTCCATAGTCTTACGCCCTTTGAGCAAGTCGCACCAGCGTGCGCTAACAAGCGCATCAAATGCTTCACTTCACTCTCTCCGCAGTGTTCCATTAGGCGCTGCAGGTGCGTAGGTGCCATAAAAGTCGTCGTTACCCCGCACATTTCCATGGCTTCAACCGTTGCCGCTGCTGAGTACTTTGCTGGGACAATAACTGACCCGCCATTAAGAATCGTCATTAAGGCAAAACGCAGGGGAGCTGAATGGCTAAGCGGGCCACAGACTAAATGAACGTCACTCGGTGAAAAACCCCAGGCAACAAATTCCTCATCGATCCACGCTTGCGCGTACTCCTGCGATAGCCAACCACTCCAGACCGCTTTAGGCCTCCCCGTCGTTCCTGAAGTGAAATGTATTGGTCGACACAGCGGGATGTCACTTATTCCATCTTCCTCAGAAAAAGCTGATGAAGGATCAGAGATCAGCTCGTCAATATCAGTCTGACGCAATACCCATTTTGCATCTATATCTTGAGACATTTCACTAACTTCTCTGTCAGTCGCGGAGGAGCTAATAACGGCAGGGGCAATTCCAGCTCTTAAGGCACCAAGTACAACCGAAAGTAATTGCGGGGAATTTTTTACACTTATGCAAATTCGATCGCCGGGAAGAATTCCTTTTGCCAGGAGAGCCTCCGCAACAGTCAGACTATTACCCATGATCTCTTTAGCTTCAGTAATCCTTTGCATGTTTTTGATTATCGCATAACGCTGACTGTGTCCTTACTATTGATGATTCGAGGGCGCACAAGCGACCAGTGCTGGAACAAATGCAACTATCAATACTGTCGGGCAGGCTAATTTGAAAGACGATCACTCTGCCGCGTCAATACTCGACTGCTTTCCGGAAGGAAATAGCTCACCGAATACTCGCTGGTGAAGAGGTTCGAGCTCTTGTTGAAGAGTCTGAAATTCCTAAGCAAATGTCGTTTAACTGGAGACGCCATAATCAGGCTATTTCCGACGAACTAGGCGAAGAGGCTGGCGGCCACAGCGGCGCGCGCACGGGCGCTCTCGTCGTCGACGACCACGTGCACCATCCAGGTTTTGAGCGATTAAAGTTCGAAGAGCCAGTAAAGTCCACCATAAGTGAGTATTGTCTTTCTAGATGAGGCTTCCATTTGAGTGCTTTCGCCAAACCTTGCTGGTTGGGCACTCACAAGATGTACGGGCTAGGCGCTCAAGCGACGCGGTTTCCCCTACGTACGGCACCGAGATGTGAACCTTGACTTCTCAGAATATTATTCCTGACTTCCGCCAATTGCAAAAATGAAAGGAAAACAATGAGCAATCGTCAACCAATTCGACGGGCCTATCAATTAACCCTTCGCCCTGACGGACTTGATCAATATATTTACTGGCATGACAATATTTGGCCTGAATTGATTGATAAACTTAAAGAATCCGGAATCGCAACAGTTACACTATTTGTTAACCCACCCATAGTTTTCCTTTATTCCGAGATAATGGATGAGATTGCATGGGATCAAGTGTGGGAATCGGATCTGCACAAACGCTGGGCTGCTGAAATTATGGATCCTCTTATGCACTACGACGAAAATAGAGTTTTGGCGTCAATTCCACTACCGGAAATATGGCATTTCGAATCTAAATAGTCGATCGAGATGAGCGTCACCGCGGGAAGGCTACTCGTGTACCCTACTCATTGGTTCGATCCTCTGCACGGGTAGCCTCCAGCACCAATTCTGATTAAGCTCACTTCTGTTTTTTGTTCCGCTCGCATGCCAACGTGATACACAAACCGTTGCGGTACGCAGCGCGAAAATCATCAACGTGGCCATTCAATGAAATCGGCTTCTTCTCACCCGAGAGCCTGCAATGATTTCATTCACTTGAAGTGCCAAACCTCAGTAAATGTTTTAAGTTCACCATTCTCATCACTGAAATTTACAAGGATGTCTCCGAACCACTTGTCCCATTTTGCGAATACTTCTGAGGTTCTGAGTTTTGAAAGAGCGGTTTCGAGATTAGGGTGGAACTCACCGTAAGTGACAATCTGGGTACCGCGCCGAAAGAGCGTGTAATTTGAGAAACCTGCTTCCGTCAGGGCTTCCAACATTTCAGGCCAAATCTCGTCGTGACGTTTCTTATATTCGTCTTGAGAACCTTCAATAATGTCATATGTAAAACAGCCTCTTTCCATTCCCATTTCCTTTCGATTCCTGTTTTGCGAAACAATGCCTCTGAAAAATGATCTTGTCCATTGGCCTATCTATGGAACAAACAAAGCGATCCTTCACGTGTCGTTCATTCATTAACACTAGGATGATTTAGCAATTAAATTGCCCGCCTTCCAGCCGATCATCATGGCTGCAGGATTAGTGTTGCAGGAAACGATTCGGGGCATAATTGATGCGTCAGCGACCCGCAGATTAGTTACACCACGAACCTGAAGTTGCGAATTCACAACTGAAGCTGAATCTATTCCCATGCGACAGGTTCCGACCGGGTGAAACCAAGTCCCGGCCACTGCTCGAACGTATTCTCCAATCGCCTTTCGATCTTGCACTTTCGGACCCGGCACAATTTCACCCAAAGTCCAAGCCCTAAATGCTCTACTGGCACCTATCTCGCGCGAGATCTCAATCCCTCGGACTAACGCCTGAACATCAGCTTCCTCGGAAAGATACTGAGGATCTATCAATGGGTGCTCGAAAGGATCAGAACTCTTAAGCACAATACTGCCACGACTTTGCGGTCTTACAATTCCCGGAACAATCGTGAAGCAATGATCTGGCGTGTTGTGACCCTCGACAAAGAGCGCGCTCCTAACGAATGAAATCTCAATATCACTGCCAAAAACATCTGGGTTCGACTTTACAAATGCGCAATTCTCAGTAATGGCTGGGTTGTACTCAACTATTTCGTTAGCGGCAGCGAATGCTACCCCTAAAAGCATGTGATCAACTAGGTTCTTGCCCACCTCAGGTGAATTGACTTGAGTCTGAATTCCAATACTCTGAAGTTCTTCTGCAGGACCGATGCCTGACAGGAGTAGGAGGCGCGCGCTATCCACTGCGCCTGCCGAAAGGATAACCTCTCCTGCAATAGAAACGGTGCACTCATTACCATCCTGATAATAGGTTAGAGTCTCAATTACTCCCTGAGAATTTATTTCTAAACTGCGGACAATGGAATTTGTTTCGACTTGAACGTGGCTCGTTTTTAATATGGGTTCCAGAAACGCACGGTAGGCATTTTGACGACGCCCCTCAAAGATGCACAATTCATTCCACCCAGCACCAACCAGCGGGCCACCGTTTAGGTCTCCATTGAATGGAATACCTACCTCACCGCATGCATCGATAAAAACCTGTGATATTGGGCTCCTGTGAGCAACGGTGGCTGGCCTCAGAAGGTCACCACGCGGTGGATCCTCCCTCGATAGAGAATCTCTTCCTTCCATAGTGCGGAAGCACTCACGCACCTCTGCGTTGCTCCAACCATCGTTACCTGAAAAGGCCCATAGGTCGAAATCAAATGGGTCACCTTGAATATAAACCATCCCATTGATACTCCCGCTTCCGCCGAGTACGCGTCCGCGAGGTGTATCAAAGACTCGGTCGTTTGCATAGGGCTGCGGGATCGTTTTGTATCCCCAATCGACTTCACTTCCCAACAATTTAAAACAGGATGAAGGGTCCTGTATTTCGGGCTTGGAGTCGGATCCTCCAGCTTCTAGAACGAGGATGCGTGACTTTGTAAGATCCGAGAGTTTCCGTGCTAATGCACAGCCGGCAGATCCTGCACCAATAATGACATAATCAAATTCTTTTTGTTTCATTTTTGTTCCTCATTTCCCTGCCTTAAGTGTTACATCTGTTAGTTCAACGTACGACAATTAACCTGTCCACGTATCGATGAAACCAATCAACTCGTAACTGAGGGATCTGGCCTTCCACCAGTTTTGAGTTAGATAGCAACTCGAGAATTTGACTGGTAGCGATAGTCATCTCGGCTCGGGCCAATTGATATCCGATACAGAAGTGTTTACCCATTCCAAAACCGATATGAGGAGTGACACCAGGTCGGGCACCGCCAATGCGATTCTCCTTACCCGCTTTAAGGTCAGACCTATGAAGTTTAAAGGTCCTTGGGTCTTCGAACGCTCTCTCATCATTATTTGCCGACATTAAGGCCACGCGTACTCGGGAATCCGCGGGTATTTCTACACCCCTTATTACCGAATCTCTCATTGTCTGGCGATCCTCATAGACCACGACACCGTCAAGCCTCATGAACTCGGTGATGGCTGCCTCAATTTGACTTTCATCTTCCGATATCACTTTTAGCAGGGCAGGATTTCGAAGGAGCAGAAACCAAAAATTCGATAATGCCCGGTCGGTCGTTTCGCCGCCAGCAACAAGAAGCAGACTAATGAAGGAAGCCATCTCACTTGGGGTGAGGTAATCACCCTCTGAATTAGACCCTAATGCGATAGCTGATATCAGATCGTTTGCGGGGCACTGCGAGCGTTGATTCACCAACTCTTCCACATACACTTCAAATTCTGCTTGCGCTTCTTTTCCAATCGCACGTTCTGGTTGTAGACCAGGCAAAGCGTGAATAATTTTTGACACAAAACCCTCAAGGTAATCCCGGTCCTTAGGTTCGAGTCCTAGCAGTGCACCGATGACCATAACGGGAAGTGGTCTGCTGATCTGCCCAATCAAGTCAACCGGCCCACTCTTAGGAACCTTCTCCACTAATTCAGAAACACACTGACTAATTAATTCAAAGTGGTTCTTTAATTTGTTTCCAACTAGCGGAGGAGCAACAATACTTCGAAGGACATCGTGGTCAGAACCATCCATTTCTACCATGGTCCGCCCAATAACGGCGGTGAAAATATCTTGATAGGGCGCGCAGGAGTACGTTTGATGGTTCAATATTATTGCAGAGACGTCCTCCTGACGAGTGACGACCCAACATTCATCAATGGAGTCCCAAATGACGGGTGCCTCAGTACGAAGACGCTCCCATACCGGAAATGGATCTAAGGCGAACGCCTCTGAATGCAGCGATTCGACGAGTTCCGAATGTGAACTCACAACGTCTCCTAATCTTTCAGTTGTTATCAACGCGATGATTTTTCAGGCGATTTCTTCTACCAACGGTGTGTCGACCCCGGTTCTTCCAATATGTGTGGCACCGCCCGCACGGCCAATCGGATCGTCACGCCCAGCCAACGTCATTTCAAAGAAAAGAGCGTCGTCACCAATATGTTTAAGAGATTGCTCGGGGACATTGACGTCTGCAACAATGGCGTCTACTGGACACGCGCCAGCGCATGCACCGCAGTCAATGCACTCAAATGGATTTACGTATTGTTTTCGATCCCCTTCGTAAATGCAATCCACTGGGCAGACTTCCACGCACGAGCGGTCCATGACATCTATGCATTGTTCGGTGATTACATATGTCATGTCATCTCATCTCATGTTCCTGTCAGATTCGTGATCATTTGCCTCTTCTGCTTGCAGACTTGTTAAGGCTCCCCCGCCCTAGAGGCGCTCGACAGCTCTCTCGAACGCTTACTCCCTGCCTGCGCTTTACTACGTCGTTTTATGTTGAACTGATCGAGCGCTACTGCAATAAGAAGCACCCCTCCGCGTGCGATGTATTGATAGAAGGAGTCAACCTGAAGAATATTGAGGCCGTTGTTGACCACACCCAAGACAAGCACACCTAGAACTACGCCACCCATGGATCCAATTCCGCCTGATAGTGATATTCCACCCAGCACGACGGCGGCAATAGCATCTAATTCAAGTCCCACAGCGGCGAGTGGCTGTGCAGATCCGAGTCGAGCTGTCAATACAACTGAACTCAACCCCGCGAGCGTTCCACAAGCTACATAGATGCCAATTCCGTATCTACGAACTCTAATTCCAGAAAGTTTTGCAGCCTGCATATTTCCACCAATTGCGTAGATATTTCGGCCAATGTTTGTCCATTTGAGCATTCCGCCAACAATCAAAAATACAAAAATCATGATTATAAGCGGATTAGGAATCCCGAATAGCTTTCCCGAACCAATCGCGAGATAAGCGGAATCAGATACACCGACCGCCGTTCCGCCTGAAATCACAAAGGCAAGCCCCCGGAAGATGGAGAGGGTTCCAAGTGTTGCGATTAGCGGATTGACCCCCAGTATTGTGACTAAGACTCCATTTATTAGACCGGCAACAGCCCCTGCGATCACCGTCGCCAACACCCCAGCAATTGTCCCCCCTCCTGCACTCATTACCACAGCTCCAACGATCCCCGTGACGGCTACCGTGGACCCTATCGAAATGTCAATCCCCCCACCGATCATGACTATGGCAGCCCCAGCAGCTGCTATGCCAACGATTGAGATACTTGTGCCGATGTTGAGCAAGTTGTTTCCCGTAAAGAAGAAAGGAGAAGCGAAGCCTAAGAAGACACACATGACAACTATGGCAATGACAACCCCGATGCGGTCGCCCCGGATTAACTTGAGCGTTGCACTGGCGGGCGACTTACTGTTATTGATCATCTTCATGAAACTAATTTTTCTATTTGAGCATTCTCTGATCCCACCGCTAGTTGCATGACCGACTCCTCATTCGCGAGATTGGCGGATAATTCTCCACTTATGACTCCATTGCGCATTACATAAATCCGATCCGACAAGCCCAAGATTTCTATCAGTTCGGAAGACGTAACTACTATTGCAACTCCTTGCCCCGCTAACTCACGGATAAGATCGTAAATATCACTCTTTGCCCCGACGTCAATCCCCCGAGTGGGCTCATCAAGTACAAGAATTCTTGGCCGATGAATCAACGATCGAGCGACAATCACTTTCTGGGAATTACCCCCACTCAATGTGCTCACCTGAAGCGAGGGATTAGCCGGTCGGATTGCCAAGCGTTCAATAAAGGCAACCGTACTTTTGAGCTCATTTCTTCTCCGAACAAAAAAACCGCTTATCCCTTTATGATTTAACCCAATATGCATGTTGTCTGACATGGAACGGAAGGGATATAACGCCAGTTTCTTTCTGTCTTCAGGGCAAACCGCAATGTCGCGATTCAGAGCATCAATCGGGGAACGTAGCGAAACCGGCACCCCGTGAACATGCAATGAGCCACTGTTCCCTGAATCAACCCCTCCGATTGCACGGACCAGCCGGCTTCTCCCTGAACCAACCAGTCCAGCAATACCTACGACTTCACCCGCTCGCACATACATTGAAACCGGACCCATTTGGTCAGTTACGTAATCCTTTAGTTCTAGAGCAACGTCACCGATTGATGATTCAACCCGGTTAAAAACGTCTTTCAATTCGCGACCAATCATGAGCCTGATGATTTCGCCCTCCGTAGCATTTTCCTTCGTCAGCTTCCCGGTGATCTTGCCATCTCGAAGAATGGAAAAATTATCCGAGAGGTCAAGAACCTCTTCCATCCGATGGGATACATAGATGATCGCAACTCCTTCTTCCTTAAGCACCGCGATAACCCGAAATAACTGTGAGACTTCACGCTCAGACAGCGTGGACGTTGGCTCATCAAGTCCAAGAACAGACACATCGTTTACCAACGCCTTCACAATTTCAACCATTTGACGCTGTGCGACTCCTAGGTCACCACAGAAGGAACTTGGCTCCAATTCAATCCCAAGACGTTGAGACACCCCCACGCATTTTTCGTACACGTTCGACCGCCGCACAATTCCTAGTCGTGTTGGCAATTGACCAAGAAGGACGTTTTCGGCGACTGTCATGCCTGGTACCAAATGGGGCTCCTGATGCACGATTTGTATACCCGCAGACTGAGAATCACGGGGGGTAGAAAAAGTTAGCGGTTGGCCATCTTTTCTAATTGTTCCGGAATCGGGTTTCTGCTCACCGCTGAGGATCGACAGTAACGTTGACTTGCCTGCTCCATTCTCCCCAATAAGTGAAGTGATCGTTCCTGACTCCACAGAGAAGGAGACGCGATCCAGCGCTTGGACGCCCGGGAACGCCTTACTAATCTCGGAGAACTCGATTTTGGCGGCCATTTGTATCTATTCCAATCTCCAAGCCTTTGCGGGCGGGCATAGATTCGCCACACCCGCCCGCAAAGAACGCGCCGTTATTTACTGAAGTGTAAATATTTCCTTATAGTTTTCAGGTGTCACTCTGATTCCGTCCACTAATGTCTCAGTGGGAGGAATCGTTCCATTCTTCAGGAATTCCAGCATCAGTGTTGCGGCCGTCGAGCCGTGCAATGCCGAGTTAGCAAATAGGTTTCCACAGTAGGCCGGTGTTCCCTTCTCGAACTCAATCTTGGCAAGGGCACCATCTCCAATGCCAACCCCGCAGGACTCTTTATCAATCCCGGCTGCTTCAAGAGCCCTAATCCCTCCGGAAACACCTTCTTCGTTGCAGGAGTAAATCAACCAATGCTTCACGTTAGGGTTCGCCGTGATCAATCCCTGCATTGCCTGCAATCCACCATCAGTATTCGATCCCGCGTAGTTTGTCTCGTAAACCTGTGACTCTTTTAGACCTGGGAGTAAACGGAAAAGAGCCGCCTTGGTTCCCTCAGTCCGGTCAACACACGGCTGCACCTCATTAAAGGTCAACCCACCAAGACCAAGATCCTTTACATTCCAACCCTTAGCCTTAACTGCTTCCGCCAGAAGTACCCCAACCCCGTCACCAATCTGCTTCGTATTCATACCCACGAAAGGCGCTGGAATTCCATCCGCGTCAACAATCGGATCATCAATGGCAATTACCATCACACCTTTTTCCTTGGCTTGTGCAAGGATTTGTGGACCCAATTTCTGGTCTTGGGTGATGAGTAGGATTCCACCAACTCCTTGAGCGTAGGCGGTGTCTAAATTCGACTGTTGAACCGCTGCGTCGAAACGGCTATCAAGAACTGTGATCTCCATTCCTTCCGCATCAGCAACCTTCTGTACTCCGCTGACCTCATTGGCGAACCATCCCTGGTCCATGCGCTTTGGGATGTAGGCGACCTTGTTGTTCCATTCAGCCGCGGGTGCAGCCTCCTCCGTCGCCGCGGGTGCAGCCTCCTCCGTTGAAGTTGTGCTTCCTCCACATGCACTCAAAAAGAGAACTGCAGAAAATAACCCAACGCCCACTGGTCCTATTCGCTTCATAACTTCACTCCTCATTCTCGTTAGAAATATCACCAAACGAACTCAACAAACTTTCAAACAGTTTGAAACACCGGGACACTTTGCAAATCAGAATCCGTGTTCCCTCCAGTAATTAAGTTGTCTCTCGACACTCTGAATCGTTTCACTGGAAACGTTTCTTCTGGAATCGTTATTCTGATAGATTTGCCACGTATCTTTCTGCTAATTTATGATTTTGTTACCTAATTGTGATGAAGGTTGACCTGCAACCCCCGTCGGCCAGCCGTTCCAGATCAGGCGGCCGACGGAGTCCTGGAGGACGCCAACCAGTGCGCGATAAGGAATCGTGTCCTGCGGATCGTCGTCCTCGCCGGGATCGCCATCGCGCAAGGTTCCGACCAATCCGGCAGCCAAAAGGCCCGGAACCGACATGGTCGCCTCGGTCGCTTCCCATAATCGCAGCACATCGTCACGGTCACGTTCGGCGACGACTCTTACTTGCCATGGACTCAGCATTGGCGCTGCTAGGGCAGTTCGGTCACGTGCTCCTTACCCCCGCGCACCCGGATCTCCTTACCGCAGTATTCGCAGTTCACTGATTCGTCGGCCTCGACTGTGGGCGGGCGTGCAGCCGAATCGTCCGCATTGACTATCCGTCCTCACTGGCTACCAATCCCTTACCGATCCGTCTGCCCCGAGCGGGGCGATCTGGGGTTCCGGGCGATAGGGATACCTCGCCGCAGCCTTCTCGTCAACCTCGATTCCCAGGCCGTCGGCCGTGGGCAATTCGACGTAACCATCAACGATGGGGAATCCGGGGCCGACGACTTCGTCGCGCCACGGGACATCGGCTCTCATGACCTCTTGAATCAGGTGATTCGGCGATGAGAATGCGAACTGCAGGCTAGCTGCGGTTGCGATCGGGCCGAGGGGATTGTGAGGAGCGATGGCAATTTGGAAGGTCTCGGCGAGTGCCGCCACCTTCCGGATCTCGGTGAAGCCGCCGCAGTGGCAGATATCCGGTTGAATCACCGAGCATGCGCGCGCGGACATGACTGCGAGGAAGTCGTGGCGGCTGACGAGCCGCTCACCGGTCGCCACCGGGAACGGCAGGGCGCGGGCGACCTCCACCATCGCGTCGATGTTGCCCGGCTGGCACGGCTCCTCGAAGAACCACGGCCGCCACGGCGCGAGGGCTTGTCCGTACTGGATCGCCATAGCAGGGGTGGTGCGGCCGTGAAGGTCGACCATGATGTCCACGTCATCTCCGACCGCGGTCCTGACGATCTCCATGCGACGTGCTGCTGAGCTGATCGCGGCATGACCGGCTAGCGGCGGGCCAATCGGGACAGCGAGGATCTTCAGGGCAGTGAAGCCATCCGCAACACTCCGTTCTGCCGCCAATCCGAAGTCATCCTCTGACCCCGCATAGACCGTCTCCGAGTCTCCTCCGCCGAGGTGGTCGTACATGCGCACTCGGTGGCGGACCGCGCCCCCCAGGAGCTGATAGATGGGGACACCCAATGAGCGTGCGACAACGTCGTGGAGGGCCTGGTCGATGCCACTGATGGCCGTCATCGTCACAACGCCGCCTTGAAAGAACTGATGGCGGTACATCGACTGCCACAGGTGCTCCAGG
>Ga0105051_10006862_pt1 | contig 12074 bp, 11 predicted proteins | sample FRY02_FD_78383 | JGI IMG/M metagenome (GOLD analysis project Ga0105051, IMG submission 78383) | Freshwater microbial communities from Lake Fryxell liftoff mats and glacier meltwater in Antarctica - FRY-02 (megahit assembly) | ecosystem: Environmental > Aquatic > Freshwater > Ice > Glacier...
CACACAAGCCGCCACGGCGCTGTCACGCGCCATCGGCCTTTTGGAAAACCTGTTTGACCCGCAATCGGTCATCCTTGGTGGCGCGTTGCCCGATGCGCTGCTTGATGTGCTGATCGCGCGTCTATCGCTGCCCCCCGGCTCTGTTTCACGCCGCGCGGACCGTACCCGCCCCCGTGTTGCGCGCGGCACCTCTGGCCGCCTGACTGCCGCCATGGGGGCCGCGGCCCTTGTGATCCACGACACCGTCACCCCTCGCCTTGATGCCCACCCCCGTCTTGACGCCCACCAAAGGGAAAACCTCTGATGTCCTTGACCGATGCCGCCCGGATCACCGCCCAAACCCAGCAGCCCGGCCCTTTGATGCTATGGCGCGCGCTGCAGCCTTTGCGGGGGCTCGTGCGCTTCATGAACTCTGGCGCGCATCCCGATGATGAAACCAGCGGCATGCTGGCGGCATTGACCTTTCGCGATGGCCTGTCGCTGTCCTACGTCTGCTCCACCCGGGGCGAAGGCGGGCAGAACGACATCGGGCGCGAGGCAGGGGCCGATCTTGGCACCCTGCGCACGGCCGAGATGCACCGCGCGGCCGATGTGCTGGGCCTGTCGATGTATTGGCTTTCAGACAGCCCAGGCGACCCGATCAGCGATTTCGGCTTTTCCAAATCGGGCGTGGAAACTCTTGGAAAATGGGGCCATGCCCACACCTTGCAAAGGTTGGTGGAGGCGATCCGCGCCGACCGCCCCGACATTCTTTGCCCCACCTTCCTTAATATTCCCGGTCAGCACGGCCACCACCGCGCCATGACCCAAGCGGCACACGAGGCGATGGCAGCCGCCGCCGACCCAAAATTCGATGCAGCAGGCGCTGCGTGGCAGGTGGCCAAGCTGTACCTGCCCGCATGGTCCGGTGCAGGCGATGCCTATGATGATGATCTGCCCCCGCCCCCTGCCACCCTCCACATTCCGGGCGCGGGCCGCGAAGGGCCATCAGGCTGGACATGGGCCGAGATTGGCCAACACTCCCGCGTGTTCCACGCGACCCAAGGCATGGGCCGCTGGACAGGGGGGACAGAGCCCGGCGGCTGGCCCCTGCACCTTGCCCAAACCCATGTAGGCGCAGACCACACAGCGATCACCGACAACCTGCCAACATGCTTCGACGACCTTGTGCAAGGCGGGAACGCGCTGGACCAACAGCTTGCCGCAACCCTTGCCGCATTTCCGGATACGGGCCAAATCCTGCAACACGGATTTGCTGCCCTGCGCGCGCTGCGCACTCTGCGTGACACCTGCCCCGATATGGCAAAAGACCAAATGCTGCACCGCCTTGCCCGCAGCGAAAGCCAATTGTCGCGTGTGCTGTGGCTGGCCTCATACGCCCGGCTGACCGCCCGCTTGGGCCAGAACCATGCCCATCCCGGCGACAGCATCGCGGCCAGCCTGACGCTGGAACCCGCAGGGGCTGCGTGTGAAATCCGGGCGGATTGGCTGCTGCCCAAGGGCTGGACCGCCACCGACAGCCAGATCACGCTTACCCCCGATGCCCCACCCTTCAACCCCTATCCCATGATCCACCACGCCCATGCGCCCCAAGGCCCGGTTGGCGTGAAGGTGACCCTGACACTGGGCAAAACCACCGCCACTCTGCACTTGCCCGCAGACAGCCAACTTCTGACGCTGCCGCAAGTGGAAGGCGATATCGTGCCGCGCAGCACCTTTCTCAACAGCGCCCACCCGCACGACATCCCGCTGCGCCTGTCGCCCGGCGCCGCGATCACAGCACCCCCGGGCTGGACATTTGCGGGCGACACCTTAACCCCCCATAGCCCACCCGAAGGGCTGACCGAACTTGCCCTCACAGTCGCAGGCAAGCCCGCCCAATCCGTAACCCGCATTTCCCACCCCCACACCAGCGCGCTCATCCGCTGTGCCCCGGCAACGCTGCGACTGCGCGTGGCAAATGTGGCATTGGCCCCCGCCCGCATCGCCTATATCGGCGGCGGACATGACCGGGTGGACCATTGGCTGCGCGCCATGGGGGCGAATGTGACCACGCTTGCCGATGACCAGCTGACAGCGCAAAACCTTGCCGAATTTGACAGCCTGGTGATCGGCATCTTCGCCATGCGCTTTCGCCCTACCCTGCCTGCGCTCATGCCAATCGTCCATGATTGGATCAATGCAGGTGGCAGCTTGCTGACGCTCTACCATCGCCCCTGGGACAATTGGAGCGCCCAAACCGCCCCCCGGCCGATTGAAATCGGCAAACCCAGCCTGCGCTTTCGCGTCACGGATGAAGCGGCTGTTGTCACCTATCTGCTGCCCGACCACCCGGCTCTGAACACACCCAATGAAATCTCCGCAGGGGATTGGGACGGCTGGGTCAAGGAGCGCGGGCTCTACTTCGCCAAAAGCTGGGATCCGGCCTATCACCCCCTCCTGCAAATGGCCGACGCAGGAGAGGCCCCGCAACAAGGCGCTTTGCTCTCGGCCCGGATCGGCAAGGGCCAGCACCACCATTGCGCCCTGATCTTGCATTTGCAGATGGAGGCGCTGGTGCCGGGGGCGTTCCGCCTGATGGCAAACCTGACGGCGCCGCGATAATGGCCATTATTCCCCGCATTACTGCGCCGCAAACCACGCCCGACTCCGGCCCCGCCCGCGACAACATGCGCGGTGCGATCTGGCTGATCACGGATATGTGCTTCAACATCTGGGCGCTTTCCATCGCCAAATCGCTGGGCGTGGACCTGCCCTCGATCCAGATTGTGCTGGTGCGTGCTGTCGTGGGGTTGATCGTCTTGCTGCCCTTTGTCGCGTATCAGGGTGGCATTGTGCGACTTGCCAACCCCGGCCTTCAGGTGGCGCGCACCTTGCTGTCCACCGTGGCGATGACAGGCAATTTCTTTGCCGTAACCAAACTGCCCTTCGCGCTTTTCACCACCGTGAACTTCACGCGGCCCTTGCTGATGATGACGCTTGCCGCGCTGATTTTGGGCGAGAAAAGCCGCCCACGACAATGGATTGCCGGCGGTGTCGGCTTGATTGGCGTCGCCATCGCCGTAAACCCCAACACTCTCAGCGCAGGCGCGCTGTCCGGGCTTGCCGCCCTGTTCGCCTCCGTCGTCACCGGAACGCTTGGCGTCATCATCCTGCGCCGCTTGCGCAACGAGGATGCGATGGCGCAAATGATCTGGCAAACCGCGGGCCTCTCGCTCGCCGCGATCATCCCTGCCATTTATTTCTGGCAAGCCCCCGGCGCGCATTGGCCGGTTTTGCTGTCCATCGGGGTTTTCTCGCAACTCGCGCAATTTTGCTTCATGCGCGCGCATTACTGGGCCGAGACAGGGGTGCTGGCCCCGTTGGCCTATTCCTCGCTCCTGCTCTCCGGCGCCGTCGGCTATTTTGTCTTCCACGAAGTGCCCACAACCGGCCTCTATATCGGCGCCACCCTGATCATCGGCGCAGCGCTGATGGCAGGCCAACGCCGAAAGCGGCCCTGACCCCCTCATCTGTTCAAAAATATCCCGGGGGGGTGCGGGGGGGCAGCGCCCCCCCGTCTTTGGCCCGTGTGGAAATGTTTGGCTCTTGCCCTCAAGGCTGCGTCATCGCCGCATCCCATTCCTCAAGGAAATTTCGGCGCTTGATGCGGTCAAGATACACCAACAATCCCGGATCCAGCCGGATCGGGCGCAGATGGGGCTTCAAGGCGGTCTGGTCCAGGGGCGGAAGGTCGGCCACGCCGGCAATCAAGGCGCGGCCTTGCGGGCCCAGCATGAAATCCAGCAATTGCCCTCCCAAAGTCCCCTGTTTCGCGCCGACCGGCACAAAGGCGGTGCGCAGCAGGGCCACGGTAAAATCCTCGGGCTCGATCACCAGAATATCGGGGTTTCCCGGCACCCGGGTCTGCGCGTAACTGCCCACCACATTATAGGCCAGCGCCAGCTTGCCACTTTCCAGATCATCGATCATTTCGCCCGAACAGCAGTAAAGCCGGGCATTCAGGCGGCCCATCACCTCGGCCAGCCGCCAAAACGCATCGGTTTGCCGCGCGTCTTGGGTGGCAAACAAATACCCCGCACCCGACACATGCGGGTCATAGGTCGCGATCCGACCGTTGAAGCGCGCAGGGTCCGCACGCAACAGATCAATCAGATCGCGCCGGGTGCGCGGCATGTCCAGCCCCGCAAGCGCGCGGCGCGAGGCCAGCAGCACCACCGGCTCCAGCGCAAAGCCAAACAGCCGGTCGCGCCAGCGCGCCCAAGGTGGCAGGCCCAGAACCGCGTCGGATGCATAGGCGGCGGCATATCCATCATTGGCCAATTTCATCTGCAAATCCATCGCAGACGATATCACCAGATCAAACGCCGCCCCCTCATCACGGATGGCACGGTACACCTCTTGGCTTGATGCCACGACATAGCGCAGGCGCAGGTCCGGGCGGCGCGCCAGATAGGCCTTGATCAAAGGGGCAAAAATCTCGGTGTCGGTGGTGGACAGGACGGCAAGCTCTGCCCCCTGCCCGGTCCCGAACACTTGCGTATCCTCCACCTCGAACGCCTGCGCCACAGCGGCGCAAAGCGTCAAAGCGCAGGCAAGATAAAGCTGGCGCATGTTCCCCCCCCGGATTGCAAACCTGTGCGCTCGCGCAGATCGAATTGCCCGCCCAAGGCTGTCGCCACCTCAGCCACAATCGTCAACCCAAGGCCGGACCCTACAACATCGCCCACATTGCCGCCGCGCGTGAACCGCTGCGACAACTCGGCCAGACTGGCCCCTGACAGCCCCCGCCCTTGGTCCAGCACCGACACCCGCACCGTCCCGTCCGCACGGGTCACATCCATGCGCACTTCCGTTTCCGGGGCAGAGTATTTGATGGCATTGTCCAAAAGGTTGCGCAGCGCCGCCTCTATCAGCAAAGGATCGCCTTGCGTCATCATCGCGCCGTCATCCCCTGTCACAACCAGCGTCACCTCTTTCAATTCCGCCGTGGGTTCAAACGCACGGGCCACGTTGCGCACCACTTGCGACAGGTCCACCGGCACCCGTTCCAACTGGTCAGACCGGTACAGCACCATCGCATGATCCAACAACTGGCTGGCCGACCGCGCGCTGGTCTCCACCCCCCGGATCATGGACCGCAGGCGCACTCGCGTGGCCTCGTCATCCGATTGGCGCAGGGCAATCTCGGCCTGCGCGCGCACGGTGGACAGGGGCGTGCGGATGTGGTGGGCGGCCTCGGCGATGAAGGTTTCGGTTTGCGAAAGCGCCCCGCGCAAGCGGGCGACAAACCCGTTCAGCGCGCCGATCAAGGGCGCGAGTTCGCGCGGGGCGGGGTGGCGCACTGGGCGCAGATCACGGGGGCCGCGTCGGCCCACCGCCTCGGCCAGCCGGTTGATCGGGTTGAACACCGACCCCGCCGACAACAGGCTAAGAGGGACGGCAAGCAAGAAAAACCCAAGGCCCACCAGTGCTGCCCGGTTGGCCAGACTGTCCGCAATTGCCGCCTGGCCCTGACGCGTCTGGCCGATCATAACCAGCACCGGCACCGGGCCTTTGTCAAACGTCATGCTGCGCGACACGGCAGCGATCCGCAAATTAGCGTCAAGATAAGGGCTGGTATAAAAGGTCGCAGCCAATCCCGCTGGGGGACTATCGGGTAAGGGCAAATCCTCATATCCAGTGACGGTTTTCCCTTCTATATCAATGCGGTAGAACAAGCGGTCTTGCCCGATCGCACCCAGCATCGAGAAGGTGGCATAGGCCAGATCCACGTCCACCCCGTCCTCGGTGGCGCGCAATTGTTCCGCGATAGAGGTGGTCGCCGCCCCCAAAATCGCGTCTTGCGTGGCCTCGGCGGCGCGGTCGGCGGTGGTGCGGACCGTGAAATACAGCAGCACCGCCAAGACCGCCGCCACAACCAGCAATTGCAGCACCAGCTTAGCGCGCAAGGACCCGTTGGGCAAAAAAACCTTCATCCGCCCGTCAACCTGTAGCCAAGCCCCCGCACCGTTTCAATTCGCGCAACCGAGCCCGCAAGTTTCTTGCGCAGCCGGCCCACATAAACCTCGATGGCGTTGTCGCTGACCGATTCCGCATAGGAAAACAGCCGGTCACACAGTTGGTCCTTGCTGAAAATGCGGTCGGGGGCGGCCAGCAGAATTTCAAACAGGCGCAATTCGCGGTTGCGCAGATCGCGGACCTCCTCGGCAATTGTAACGGTGGCGGTCAGCGGGTTGAAAGACAGATCGCCGTAGCGCCGGATGGTCTGGGCCGCCCCGCCGCGGCGGCGCAGCACCGCGCGCACCCGCGCCTCCAATTCCGCGAAATCAAAGGGCTTTGTGATGTAATCATCGGCCCCGCTGTCCAGCACATCGACACGGTCCGACACGGCGGCACGCGCGGTCATCACGATCACGGGCGTGTCATGGCCCGCGCGGCGTTGGGCCTGCAAAAACTGCCGCCCATCGCCATCGGGCAACATGATGTCCAGCAAGATCAGGTCATAGCGCGCGGCCTGCAGGCAATCTTGCGCTTCACTCAGCGTGGCCGCCCAATCCACGCCATGCCCGTCCATCGTCAGCAAATCGCGCACGCTTTTGGCAAGGTCCGGGCTATCCTCGACCAGCAAAAACCTCAAATAAACCCCTCCCGCCTGTCGCCATGACAGGTTGTTGTCAGCTTTGACGGGAATCGTGGCGCTTGCAAGAGGGGTTGCAGTCATGCACCCTTCACGCCTCAAATGTCTGGGAGGACTCACATGAAAATGACCATGCTCAAGGCGCTGGGAACCAGCGCCGTGCTTTCCGTTATGACCGCAGGTTCGGGTTTTGCGACCGAATGCATCGCCCCCGCCAACCCCGGCGGTGGCTGGGATTTCACCTGCCGCCAAATCTCCAACATCATGTATGACCTCAAGGTTGTGGACGCGCCCGTGCAGGTCACCAACATGGCGGGCGGCGGTGGCGGCATCGCTTATGCCAACGTTGTGACCGAGCGCAACGATGACGCCGATGTGTTTGTGGCGGCATCTTCGGCGACCACCACCCGCCTTGCGCAAAACGCATATGCTGGCATGACCGCCGATCAAGTGCGCTTTGTTGGTGCCATCGGTGCTGATCCGGGCGTGATCGTTGTGGCCAAAGACAGCCCGCTGATGAACCTTGCCGATATGGTTGCCGCGATCAAGGCTGATCCGGGCTCCATCGCATTCGCGGGCGGGTCGGCTGTGGGCGGGTTTGACCATATGAAACCGCTGCAAATCATGAAAGCCGCCGGGTTTGATGACATCACCAAGATCAAATACATCTCGGTAGATGGTGGCGCGGATGCGATCACCCAAACCGTGGGCGGCTTTACCCAGGCGATGACGGGCGACATGTCGGAAATTGTCGGTTTCATCAAATCGGGTGACGTGCGCGCACTGGCCGTGCTGACCGAGGAACGCGTGCCGGGTTTTGAAGATATCCCCACCGCGCGTGAACAAGGCTTTGACGTGGTCGCCGTCAACTGGCGCGGCGTCTATGTGCCCAAGGGCATCTCGGACGAGGAGTTCAACGTCTGGGCGACCCGTCTGCAGGCCGTGGCCGAAAGCGAGCAGTGGAAAACCGCGATGACTGAGAACGGTCTTGCCCCCTTCACCAAGATCGGCGCGGATTTCCAAACTTGGGTTGATGGCGTGATTGCTGAAACTGTTGTCCTGTCACGCGAAATCGGGGTTATCCAGTAATGCGCGCCGACCGGATTTTCGGTCTGGTCATGATGGTTCTGGCGCTGGGGTATATCCTCAGCGCCACGACCATCCGCTCCAGCTTCATGTCCGATCCGGTGGGGCCACGCGTGTTTCCCTATCTGGTGGGCGGCGTGACAATCCTTTGTGCTTTGATGATGGTGCTGCGGCCCGATCCCGATGTGGAATGGCCGCTGGGCAAGACGCTGCTGAACCTGTGTGTGGCCCTTGCGGCCCTTGTCGCCTATGCGTTGATGATCAAGCCCTTGGGCTTCATCTTACCGACGATCATCGTTTCCGGCATTTTGTCCTATCAGATCAGTCCCAAACCGGCCGTGGCCGCGATGACGGGGATTGGCTTGGGTGTCGGGCTTTATGTCATGTTCAAATTCGTCCTCGGCCTCGGCCTCAAAGGCCTGCCCCCCGCCCTGATGGGCTAAGGATATATCCATGGAATTGTTTGACAACCTCGCGCTTGGCTTTTCCATCGCGCTTACACCTTACACACTGATGCTGGCGGTGATCGGTTGCTTTGTTGGCACCATCATAGGCGCGTTGCCGGGGCTAGGGCCCTCCAACGGGGTGGCGCTGCTGATCCCGATTTCCTTCTCCATGGGGTTCGATGCAATCTCTGCGTTGGTCTTGCTCACTTCCGTCTATTACGGGGCGATGTATGGCGGGCGGATATCGTCGATCCTTTTGAATATTCCGGGCGACGAACCCGCGATGATGACAACGCTGGACGGTTATCCCATGGCCAAGCGAGGCAAGGCTGGCGAGGCACTGGTGATTTCGGGCGTGGCCAGTTTCGTTGGCGCACTGCTGGCTACCATCGGCCTCATGCTCATGGCGCCATGGCTGGCACGCGTGGCCTTCAAATTCGGTCCTGCGGAATATTTCGCCCTGTATATGCTGGCGTTTTGCACGCTGGGTGGGGTTGGCTCCAACAACCAGGCCAAATCGGCGCTGGCGGCTTGTATGGGCCTTGGCATTGCGATGATCGGGCTGGACCAAACCACCAACATGCCGCGCTTTACCTTCGGCAATATGCACCTGTTTGACGGGATCGACTTTCTGGTCGCCATCGTGGGCCTGTTCGCGGTGGCTGAAGTGTTCCACTTTATTGAAACCCACGGTAAAAACTCCGCCATCGGGGTAAAACTGGGCAAGGTCGTGATCCCGTGGAAGTTGTTGAACCAGACCAAGGGCGCCATGCTGCGCGGCTCAGGCATCGGGTTTGTCGCGGGCATCTTGCCGGGGGCGGGCGCGTCGCTGGGATCGTTTCTGGCCTATATGGGCGAGAAATCCATCGCCAAGGACAAAGACACCTTTGGAAAGGGCAACCCGCGCGGGGTCGCCGCACCAGAGGCTGGCAACAATGCCGCAGCCGGCGGCGCGCTAATCCCGATGCTGACGCTGGGTGTGCCCGGCTCTGGCACCACCGCCGTGCTGCTGGCATTGCTGCTGACGCTGAACATCACCCCCGGCCCCTTGCTGTTCACCGAGCGCCCGGATGTGGTCTGGTCGCTGATCGCAGCCCTTCTCATCGCCAACGTGATGCTGCTTGTCATGAACGTGCCCATGGTCAAGGTCTTTGTCAAAATCCTGATGGTGCCGTCCTATATCTTGCTGCCGGGCGTCACGATGATTGCTTTCGTCGGCATCTACTCCCTCACCGGGTCCAGCTTTGATATGCTTCTGATGGTGGCTTTCGGCGTCTTGGGCTATATCTGCCGCAAGATTGATATTCCTACAGTGCCCATCATCCTCGGCATCCTTCTGGGCAACGCGATGGAGGATAACCTGCGCCGTGCCATGATCCTGTCAGATGGCGATTGGCTCTACCTGCTGTCCTCGCCCATCGCGATCGGGCTGTGGATTGCAGCGGTACTGGGCTTCATCGCGCCCATATTCTTGCGGCAATTCCTGAAAAAGCCCCCCCTCCCCACAATGGTTGAAGATTAATGCCCACCCGCATCCTCATTCCCTCCGGCGTCTTGTGCCTTGGCTTTGACCGCGCGGCCCTCGCCCGGGGGGTCGCCGCAAAACCCGATCTTATAGCGATTGATGGCGGCTCCACCGACTCGGGGCCGTGGTCGCTGGGTGCGGGGCAGTCGAAATACGCCCGCGCCGTCACCAAATCCGAATGGCGCGAATTGATGCTGGCGCGGGCACAAGCGGGCGTACCACTGATCATTGGCACGGCAGGCACCTGCGGTGCCGATGCTTGCGTAGACTGGATGTTTGACATCACCCAAGAACTCGCGACCGAGTTGGGGCAATCCCTGCGCGTGGCCCGGCTTTATTCCGGCCAACCCGCCGCGCGCGTGACGCAGGCGCTGGCAGCCGGAAAAATCCACCCCCTGCACCCGGCACCCGACATAAGCGCCGAAGGTCTGGCGCAGATGACCAATATCGTGGCCCTTGCCGGGGCCGAACAGGTGCAGGCAGCCCTCAACACCGGGGCCGATATCATCATCGCGGGCCGAACCACCGATACGGCGATCATCGCCGCCCTGCCCTTGGCACGCGGCGACCACGCCGGGGCCGCATGGCACGGCGCCAAAATTGCGGAATGTGGGGCGCTGTGTTCCACCAATCCCACCTCGGGCGTGATTGTGGTGGATTTCGACGACGCGGGCTTCACCGTGGAGCCCCTCGCCACAGGGGCCGCCTGCACGCCACATTCGGTGTCCGCCCATATGCTCTATGAAAATGCCGACCCCTTCATCCTTTTTGAGCCGGGCGGCCATCTGGACGTGACGCAAACCAAATACACCGCGCTTGATGGGCGCCGCGTGCGTGCCACGGGGTCCAAATGGGTGCCCGGGCGCTATACGGTCAAGCTGGAAGGGGCGCGCGCGGCAGGGTTTCAAACCACCCTCATCGCTGTGCTGCGCGATGCGTATTACGTCACACACGCCCAGGATTGGGTGGATAGGCTCCACCCGTTTCTCGATGCGCTGATCGAAGATCGTATGGGGCTTGCACCCAGCAATTACCACCTCGATTTCCGCCTGATCGGGGCCAACGCCACCTTGGGCGCTATGGAAAACCGCACAGGCACCCCGGTGGAGGTTGGCGTGCTTTTGATCATCACCGCGCAAACCCAAGCCATCGCGGCGGAAATTGGCAAACTCGCCAACCCGCATCTGCTGCACTATCCACTGACCGATGACGAGGAACTCCCCACCTTCGCCTTCCCCTATTCCCCCGCCCAATCGGATCGCGGCGCGTTTTACGAATTCGCCCTGAACCATGTGATGGAACTGGACGATCCCATGTCCGCCTTCCGCCTCACCGTCACCGAGGTCGCGCCATGACCCAAATCGCCGAGATCGCCTTCAAAGTCCGCTCCAAAAACGCCGGCCCCTTTTGGGTCACGATCGATATCTTTTGCGGCGATACAGCGGCCTTTGATCGCCTGCGCGCAGCGCTGGATACGGCCAAAATCGCCGCCCTCTACCATCAACCCTCCCAATCCCTCAAACGCTTCGACATCCCCAACCTCAACGTCATCAAATTCTCCTTCCCACGCCCGGTGATCCAAGGCGACAAGGCCGACCGCGATATGCATGGCGCTGCCTGGGCCACCCTACTTGCCGAATACGAGGTTTAATCGTCTAGTCTGTTCAAAAATATCCCGGGGGGAGGCCCTTCGTTTGCACCGCAAAAGAAGGGCTGTGGGGCAGCGCCCCCCCTTTCAGGGCCGTTCCAGCTGAAACAAATCCGTGGTCCGTGCATACCAGCCTGCCCCATGCATCCGCGCGATCAAGCCCAGCGCGGGGCTGTCGATATGTCCCCGTTCGGCGTCCAGAACCATTGCATCGTCAATATGCGCGGCCAGAACCCGCCCGATCACAACCGTTTGCATCGGCCCGGTCACCACGCTGGAAATCGCGCGACACTCAAAGGCCACGGGGGCTGCTGCGATCCGGGGCGGGGCAATATGGGTACTTACCGCCATCTCCAACCCGGCCAACTCAAACTCGCTCACCTCTGGCCCTACGCCAGCACTGGTGGCACTCATGGCCTGCGCCAGGCGCTCCGGCACCAGATTGACCACAAACTCCCCCGTCTCCAGAATATTGCGCGCGGTGTCTTTCCAGCCCCGTGCGGCATCACGCAAAAGCCCAAGCGCCACGCAGGGTGGGGTGTGGCCCATCGCGTTGAAAAAACTGTAAGGAGCAGCATTGGCAACCCCGCCCGCGCCAAGGGTGCTGACCCAGGCAATCGGGCGCGGCACAATGGTAGAGGTCAAAAGCCTGTAGCCCACATCGGGCGAAATCTGGTCAAAATCAAACTGCATTGCGGCTCCCTGCTCGAAGGCGGCAGGCTAGCACGC
>Ga0105051_10006864_pt1 | contig 12072 bp, 19 predicted proteins | sample FRY02_FD_78383 | JGI IMG/M metagenome (GOLD analysis project Ga0105051, IMG submission 78383) | Freshwater microbial communities from Lake Fryxell liftoff mats and glacier meltwater in Antarctica - FRY-02 (megahit assembly) | ecosystem: Environmental > Aquatic > Freshwater > Ice > Glacier...
ACCGCTCTAACTGTTTTAGAAGATGTAGCGGTAACATGCAACGGTTTGGCTGATAAAACAATGTCAATGCTTGGACTATGGACTCCTAAAACAAAGATCATAAAGGTAGATCAGTAAGATGTTTCGGTATCCAGGTGGTAAACATAAACTGAAAGATCGAGTTATTAAGGAGATTAGCAAACTCTCGAAGGATATAGATGTTGAGTACCGGGAGCCGTTCTATGGTGGTGGCAGTATTGGGAATAATTTTATAGTAGATAAAGCAGACATTCCAGATATGTGGGGTCAGAAAATCAAAAAGATTTGGGTGAACGATAGAGACCCAGGTATATCATGTATTTGGACGGCAGTTATTCGCTACGCAGAAGCACTAAAACAGGCTGTTTCGGCTTTCACTCCGTCTGTAGAAAATTTTCATAAATTCAAAGAAGAATTGATTGGACATCCTGATCCGATTGACTTTAATGATAAAGAAAAGGTTGTTCATTTTGCACTTATGAAACTAGGTATTCATCAAACTTCATACTCAGGGTTGGGAGTCAAATCTGGAGGACCGTTGGGGGGCGGTGCTCAAGACTCAGAATATAAAATTGATTGTCGTTGGTCTGTTGAATATATTCACAAAAACATTGACACATATCATCGTAAATATAAATTTATAGATGTGAGAGAAAGAGCCTGCACTTGCAGGGATTTTGAAGATTTGATTAGTGCGGAAGGTAAATGTATCATTTATGCTGATCCACCATACTATATTAAGGGAGATATGCTCTATCAGTTTAGTTTTACGACAGAAGATCATGAGCGTCTATCTCAATTGTTGCGTAACACCAAACATCGTTGGGTTTTATCTTATGATGACTGTGATGCGGTCAAAAGATTGTATTCGTGGGCAACAATTGAAGTTCTTGATGCCAATTATACGATTGCGGGATCAAGAGATAAGACAGAATTACTGATCTATAGGAGAGATTGATGCCATCGTTTTATTCACCAGAACAAGTAGAGCCAGTTTTTTGTTTTGATAAAGAGCTTCAAAGAGATGTTGTCGTTGTTGAGATTAAAGGATACGAATATTTGATTTGTCAGGATAGAGGTGAAAAAATGTGGTCTAGCAGCAAAACCGGACCATACGGTGAAGGATTGCTGCGAGAAGCAAAAGACCCATTTAAGACTGGCAGAATTGGAAAAATAGGAGAGATGGCTCAGTCAAAAATAACAAATTTACCTATGGATATTCGTTATATTAAAGGAGGAGATAAAACGGATTTCTTTGTGGGCGAATTAAAGATTGATGTAAAAACGGCAGCTCGTCGTTACGGAGCTGGATTAGTTCGAAAAATAACAAATAAAGGCATAGAGATTTCTTTAAAGTCCAGTCATTATGTTTTTGCTTATGTAGAAGAAGAAATTATAAAAGACAAATATGCTCGCGTTGTTTTTGTTGGTTGGGCAACTCAAAACGAAATTAAACAAGCGGCAGTAACAATCTCCCGAAAACAAAAAAGCAAACATTATAATTACGATCTACCGTACACAGATTCTCGTTCTATTAGAGATATTCTTAACCTGATACGGAGTCAGCGGCCCGCCGATGGTAGTTTGACAGATCACTATTTGAATCCAGAAGAAGATTTCATGGGATTCGATATGCATCCATTACCTCTCAAGGAAAAAATACATGAACATACTTCTTGATCTTGACGGCGTAATGACCGATCTCATCGGCACCATTGCCGAAGTGCTCAATTTGGATATTACCGATCCTGATGTTCGTTGTCGTATTAAGAACGGCGAGAAGATGGATAAAATGCCAGATGTTTTTGATTCTGAGGAAATACGAAATTTGCTAGATACAACTGGTGCAGAGTTTTGGGCAAGTCTGCCACTATTGCCTCACGCTTCTGATCTTTACTCGGCATTATCTCAAGAGGGTGAGGTTATTTTTTTATCAGCACCAAGTAATGATCCGTACAGTTTAGCTGGTAAGGCTATGTGGATTAGGAAACATTTTGGGCGATCATCACAATTTCTTTTGGGTTGGCCTAAATATTTACGCGCTAGTCAAGATGCGATTTTGATAGATGATACTCAGAGTCATATCGATACATTTTCCGAGAAGGGTGGCAATCATTATTGGTGGCCTTGTAGTTTTTGCTTTGAAGATGGAGATTTGAAAGCGGAGAAGGAAATCCAACACGCTGTAGAGATTATTCGGCGCGTCAAAGAAAAAACTCTTGTCCGTTTTTGTCAATAATCCTTAATAACCATCCTTGTGTTGAGAAATAAAGACGATCTACTTGAATAGTTCCTGCGTGAACCTTAGCATGACAATTAGCGCAAATACATATAACATTTCTTTTGCGATATTTTCCGCCTTCAGCTCCAGGTTTTAAGCGATGAACGTTTAATGTTTCGTACGCCTTTTCTCCGCATAGACGACAGTTCCCTTTTGCTCGTTTAAATGATTGTTTATTGATAGGCGGATTTAGTTTGCTTCTTTTTCCCATACTTATATTGTCGGAAAGTGAAGATATTTTTTGTAAACTATCAATTTTGCCGATAAAAGAATAATATTGGAGGTTAATATGATTAAGGTTAAAACGGTTAGATTTAAGAATTATTGTGGATATAGAGATACTACTTTTGATTTTACAAATACAAATGGTAGTGTAAAAAATCTAGCTTTGTTTTTTGGCGCTAATGGTTGCGGTAAATCGAACGCGTTGCGCGCAATAGAGCTATTGACATCTGCTCATACATTTAAAGGAAGAACCACTTCCATCCTGTTTCGTAAATTCACTTATCATCCTGATTATGATCCAGATGTCGAAAATTATAGGCAAGAGCTAAAAAGACAAATAAAAGCAGGAGAGGTTACTGGATCTGTTGAACAAGTAGGTGGAGATACCGTTGAGCCGATGGCGGTTGAGGGGGTTTTCGAGACAGATGATGGAGATAAGAGGGTTCTTATTGAAACTAGTGGAGTTAAAATAAATGAGCTTCCTCCTGCATCTGGCCATATCTATAGCGGTCATTCTCATTTTATTGATGCTGACCATCCGATGAATTTGCAAAAGTTTCAGTTTGCTGGAGATGAGAATCAGTTTCTTGATCTCGCAAAGACGGTTTACGGATTTGATTGCGAACTAGGTCGTAGTGTTATAGATAAAGGCATTCGTTTTGCTACTGATTTTATTCTTCATAAGTACGGGGATAAAGTTCATTTTAAAAGAATGTCTGCTGGAGAAAAGAAAATTGCAACTCTTATTAGATGGCTGTGTGACCCCGATTATGCTGATCTTGATATTATACTAGTTGACAATATTGAGATGCATATTTATTTTCAAAGACACGCTAAAATGATAGACAAATTGCTTGAATTGTTTCCAAAGAAGCAACTTATTTGTACTACACATAGTCCTATTTTAGTTGGATGCGAGTCGATGGGGATTGAAGCGTACGTTGATAAAAACTATTTATATGGAATTGAATCATATATAGAAAAGGATGCAATATGCCATTAGAATTTACATCTTCATTTCAAACTCGTGAAGAGGTTATGACAGAGCTATTTCCGGGAACTCTTTTCGAAAATATGGGTCTTAATCCTAATAATGAGATTACAGCAACACATTATATTGACGGAAAAGGACTTGTAACAGAAAAGTTGGTTTGGATTCCCGGAACAGGAAAGTGGAAGACTAAACAGTATCGGTCTTTTTTGATGTTGTGGATTATTATTTGATAAAATAGATTCATGAAAATAGAACGTATTCAACGTATTTGTTTGTATGGTGGTCCATCTTCAGGTAAAAGCACTTTAGCAGCTTGGCTGTTTGCTAATTTAAAAATGAAGGGGGAATCTGTTGAGGCAATTCCAGAACACGTTAAGTTTTGGACCTATCTACCACACACTCCACAAAGTTTCGATCAATTCTATCTTTTTGGACAACAGCTACATCACGAAGATACTGTACTTCGTGGTGGGGTAAATTTTTTAATTTGTGAGACACCGTTGCTTTTGGTAGCTTATTATGCAAAAAGAATGAAAACTCCAGGTGCAAAGTTGCTTTTTGAAGCCGCTCTCGAAGTCGAAAGAGTCTATCCGGGCGTGCACCTGTTTATCGAAAGGGGAGATGAATATTGCGAAACTGGAAGATTCCATTCCAAAAAAGAAGCAGTTGAGATAGATAAAGAAATGAAAGAATTTATCGAACAAGCAAACGAAGATCAAGCATATTCGTACGCCGGTTCATTTAGCGTAAATGACAAAGACACTATACTCCGATGCGTAGGACATTGGTTGCTGTCTCATCGAGTAATAGATTAAAATAGAAAAGGATTTGTTATGAACAGATATGTCAGATCTCAACAGTTACATTATTATACGCAAATAAAAAAAGTATATTCTTCTGGAAAACTACTTTCTATTTCTATGGAAAAGTGGTTTGATGAAACGTGGTTGCAATTTAAAGACAATAAAGAGGCTGTTAATTCTTACTATATGGAGTTCGTGAATAGTAATAAAAATCTTTCACCGCAACTACCAAATTTAGGACAGACGACATATCAAAATATATGGAACAACCGTAAGATAGATTGTTCCGGTTTTCCAATGAACGGTTTGGTTACAACTGAAGTGTTTGATTTGCCTCCTATCTGGCAAAGATTTAGATTCACACAAAAACATGTGCTTGTTTTTGATTGTGATGATGAGAACGAATTACAAAACCTGCTATTGCCTAATATTGCGTCTAATGGATTAGGAAGAGCCATTATAGAATCTAGTCCGAATCGTTTTTGGGTCATTACCGATTATGTAGGTTCATTTAAGGAAATATCAAGTGTAATAGATCGTATTGTGGGATATGATCGCATCTGGAATAGATTTATGAATTTAAATAAAAAGCTGTGTTTACGAGCGTATCCTCGCAATTGTAGTTATCCTAGATTTCCAACTTACTTTCCTGTACTCCCAATAAACAAATCATTACAAAAAAGTTTTTGGAAGAAAAGCAAAAGCGGTAAAACTACTCTCGATAATACACTAAAAAATTCAATAGCAATCAATTGGTTTCATATTTTTAGAGATCATTTTTGTAGTCGTGATATATTTAAGCTAAAATTAGCAATGTTCCCGCCTATTCGTCCGCCACTGGAAAAGTCTGAATTCGTAGCGTTTTTTATTATATGATTAAAAAATCATTAATAATCGTATTATTTGTGCTATTTATGCTGTGTGGGTGCTGCCCACATCAACATTGTTATCTATTTGGGAATAAAAGAATTACAGATTATCAACTATTACCTATGTATGGTGAAAAAACTTTCAATGATACAAGTTATCAAAGCTGTACTGAATAGTGATGAAGATTATTGTATAATAATTTCATGAGTGAACAATTTGAAGGATGGAATAAACCGAGCTGGGATGATTGGTATATGGGATTGGCTTTCTATGTATCCCAAAGATCTCCTGACACATCAACGAAGCATGGTTGTGTGTTTATATCTCAAGATTATGAGCCTATTGTATTTGCGTACAATGCTTTTCCGCAAGATTGTGACGATGAAAATATGCCAATGACAAGACCTGATAAATACGATGTTATGGTGCATGCTGAAGAAAATGGAATAGATATAGCGGCGAAGCAGGGCAAACGATTAAAAGACTCTATTTTGTACGTTACTGGTCCACCGTGTATGAAATGTTTTCGTAGTCTTATTCGTTGCGGAGTTCTAAAAGTAATATATGGACCTGTTGCTTCTAATTGCGTTACAGCCCATGACGACAAAATGATAGCACTTATGAATAAGTCGAAAAAAACAGGAAAGGATAAAATCGAGCTAGTTGAATATGTTGGAGAGTTTATTCCCGTGTTACAGCAAACTATTAGTTATGTTAGAATCAAGACAGGAAAGGATTGTAATAAGTGTATTTAGTTATTGATATAGAAGCGACGTGTTGGGAAAAGAAAATAGATGCCGACAAACAAAGCGAAATTATTGAAATTGGCTGCTGTATAGTACAAAAAAGAAATGGATTGATGCGGCTTGATGAAAAATTTGGTTGGTTTGTTTGTCCTGTTCTACATCCAACTCTTTCCGTATTCTGTAAAAAATTGACATCTATTAAACAGAGTGATATAGACTCTGCCGATATGTTTCCGACAGTTATAGAGAAACTGAGAGAAAAGGTTTTTAGAGAAACGAAGCTAGAGTTGAATAAGATACCATTTTTTAGCTGGGGAGATTATGATCGTAAACAGTTTTATAAGGACTGTTTGCTTCATGATATTAAATATCCTTTTGGACCGCATGTTAATATTAAACAAAAATTTGCTGACGCCAGAAGAGAAAAAGGTATTAGTTTACTAAAAGCTCTAGGAAAATTAGGCAAACCTTTTGAGGGGATTCAGCATCGAGGGGAAGATGATGCGTACAATATCGCTAAGATTGTAGTGGCTCAGTTTGGTTATAATTGGGAGTCTATTCTGCCCAAGGGGATACAAAAATATGATATTAGATTATGATGATATTGTTTTAATTCCGAGAGTTATATCTAGTATAGAATCTCGCGATAAATCAGAAATTGATATTGGAGTAACCTTATCCGACAATATTAGGTTAAAAGTTCCGATTATGGCATCACCTATGAAAGATGTTTGCGATGGTGCTGTAGCGAATAAAATTTGGAGACTAGGATGTTTTGGTATTATTCATAGGTTTATGTCTACAGAAGATCAAATTGTTGAATTTAAAAAAATAGAACCAGGACATTATTGTGCATGTGCTTTAGGCATAAATGGAGATTTTTACGAAAGATTTCAGGGACTCTATAAAGCTGGTTGTCGATCTTTTTGTCTTGATGTAGCAAATGGTGCCAGTATTTATGTTAAACGCGCGGTTGAAAAAATTTCACAAGAGCATAGTGATATAGTTATTATTGTTGGTAATGTTGCATCTAAAGAATGCTATAAATGGCTAGACGAAATCAAAGCAATAACTGCTATTAGAGTAGGTATTGCTGGAGGAAAAGCTTGTACTACTAAAAATGCTACCGGAGTAGCATGTGGAATGATTTCTGCAATTATAGAATGTGCAACTGTCAGAGAAAATACGTTACTTATTGCTGATGGAGGAATTAGAGAACCGCAAGATGTTTGTAAGGCTATCGCCTGTGGAGCAGATTTAGTAATGATGGGTAGCGTTATAGCTGTTTCAGAAGACAGCCCAGCAGAGACCACAAAAGTAAACGGGCAAATGGTTAAAATGTATCATGGTTCTGCTTCTTTTAGTATTCAAAAACATTACAAAGAAAAACCAAAATATATCGAAGGTAGGACAGTGGGTTTAGAATATACTGGAGAAAATTTGGAAGAAATTGTAACCAGATTTTCTGATGGGCTTATTAGCTCTATGAGCTATTTTGATGCTAGAACTATTAAAGAGTATCAAAACAATATAACCTACGAAATCATATCTAGATGAAAAAGGCATATTCAAAAATTCTTACTTGCGGATTATGTCTTTTTGCTATTATTTTATTTGCCTTTTTTGTTTTTTTTGTATACAATATTATAGCAAATTTTTGGGTATCGTTGGCTATAAAATTTCAAGGTTAATTATGAGTAAAAGAGAGATTGTTGTCGGAGACGTTCATGGATGTTATGATGAGCTACGAAATCTTTTAAGTGCAGCAAAATGGACACCAGACGATGATCTCTACTTTATCGGAGATATTGTTGATAGAGGTCAGCAAAATGTAGAGGTTATTGAGTTTTGTAGAGATTTTGCAACTGGAATCTGCAAAGGCAATCATGAGCGTAAGCATATTCTTTCGTATGAGGGAAAAATTCGATCCTCACGATCTGTTGAGGGATCTAGACAGGAAATAATCAAAAAGCGTGGGGAAGAATTCTATAAAGAGGTTCTTCAATGGTTTGATAAGTTTCATCATTTTATTGATCTTGAATCAGCATTATTGGTACATGGCTTTATGGATGCTGAGTTTCATCCTGCCGAACAGGATGAACGAGTGGTCTGTGGGGTCATATCCGGAGAGAAATTGCTTAAAAAGAAGTATGGACGCCTTTGGTATGAAGTATATGCTGAAATGACAAATAAGCCAGTAATTGTTGGACATTTTAACTACACAAACAGTTCAACTCCGTTTATCTACAAAAATTTGATTTACGGGATTGACACTTCTTGCTGTGCTGGTGGCTCGTTAACGGCTATTGTGCTTCCGGAGTTTCGTTTTGTCTCGGTGCCTAGATTAAAGTCTAGTGGAGTTAAAGCATGATTTTTGTGTTAGATGATTCAGATGTTCGCATTAATTGGTTTCAAAAAGAGTGGTTAAAACATCGAGTTGATTATGCAAAAACAGCACAAGAAGCTATTGAGAAGTTGCGTAACACTAAAACTCAATATGAGATGATTTTTTTGGATCACGATTTAGCTGACGTTCACTATGATATTCCAGCACATGAAATACATTCAAAAGAGGGAGTGGATGGCTGGGAACTAACGGGTCACTGGGTGGCTAAAATTATGGCGAAAGAAAATCTTCACACTGATACTCCTGTTTTTATTAACACCTGTAATCCGGATGGAGCAATAGCGATGGCTGACCAATTAAAATCTACACATAAAGAAATAAAAGTGATGCCTTTTTGGAAACTTGTGGAAATTTTTGCAGCAGGGAGACTGGATAAAAGTGAGAATTAACTTTTTATTGAGTAGCAATTTGCAAAATCCCATAAGATCGCTATAGTTACACAGAAGGTTGAACGCTGTTCAGGACGAATAAGGGATAGAAGAACAGCTAATTCTTAATTACACAGAAATCCCTAACAAACAACCAGTAAAAATGTTATGTTAATATTTTTAGTTTGATAGATTTGCAAAATCACAGAAATCTTCTAGAATAAAAGAGCGTTTGGATATATTTTGATTTTAGAAACACGGAGAGATTGAAACATGGCTACGAAAACTGAAGAAAAAACACGTTCTGATACTACAACAGACAAGAAGCCCAAACCGAAAATTTTGCCACCTTATAATGTAATTCTGTTGAATGATAACGATCATACACCAGAATACGTTATTGAGATGCTATCGAAAATTTTTGGTCATCAGAAAGAGCGTGGATATAAAATGGCTGTCTCGGTGCATACGCAAGGAAGAGTTGTTGTTTCTACTACACACAAAGAGCAAGCCGAGCTTAAACAAGATCAAATTCATGCTTTTGGCGCTGACTGGCGCATCCCCACTTGTGCGGGTTCAATGAGTTCAGTCATCGAACCAGCAGAAACGGACTCAAACGACGGACACGATTAAATTCGTATCCGTCGTTTTTTTTGTGCTTGAGGGAGCACTATTAAATAGGAGAAATTAATGGGAAATACACTAGAGAGAAATTCAAAAAAGTCATTTAAACCAACGGCAGCAAGCTCAGCGGTTGAGTGGGCGTTGTATTTGGCTGATAATGACAATAAAGCGTGGTCGTTGTTCGGGAAAATAATATCCGAACGACATCAATCTGCCGTTCGACTGTTTATCTCATTGGATCGTTTAGGGATTCGTGGCAGACGTTTTTGTACTGCTTTCACTAAATTTGCCCAAGAAGATATAAAGAAGCTAGAAAGTATAGTTTTTAATGAAAATGAATTTATTAGTATGGCACAATGTATTAATGAAATTTACACGGTAGCGATACCTGTATCCAAAGGCATATCTCCGCTTCCAGCGGATGAAGTGTTTGTTTGAAAATTTTACTACTGAACGGCAACCCCAATATTCGGAATAATTCAAAGCCTCTGGTTGATTGCGATATTTTGTCAATTTGTGTTTGAAGATTGACAAAAAGTCAGATATAATTAATCAGAGGCTTTTTCTGTGCAATTAAAGGAGTGAAAATATGAGCATTCTTCAACCCATAGACACTAATATTGCTTCTGATTGTGAAATAAAGAGAAATTTTCCTCCATTTTTAGATCATGCCGATAGCATACGGCATGTTTTAGTTGATGGTGAGGTTTTTCATTTCACGGTCAGAAGATATAGTTCATTGCATTCTGGGTCTTTGTTCATAGGGGAATGTGTAGAAGTTAAAATCTCAGCAGTTGATCGCACTGAACGATTATTAAGAGCCAAAATAGAAGATAATATTCGCAAACACAACATAGACAATTGTTCTTTATAGCATAAAAAAGAATAGTCTTAATGATGACGATATACTATTATATAGGATATTAAGATATAGTGAGTGAGAAACAATATAATATATCAGTTCGAATGATATGTAAAAATTGTGGGAGAACAATCTTTTATGCATGCAAAGATGAAATCCCTGCCTTTTTTATGCTTGGCGATCACTATAAGCAAATAGAAGAGAAACAAACGAAAATCAAAACAACAGACGAAAATCGTTCTTGTCTTTTCTACGAAGTCAATCCTTGTCCATGGTGTATTAAAAAATCTTATATTGAAACAAAAGCAATAAGCCTTCAGATGCAGATAGTAGATGCTCTTAATGAATTTTGGGAACAAGAAAAACAAGAATTTGTCGCTTTTATTCTTATATAAATGTGATAAAAAGGTAAAACCCTAGAAAAAACCTTGAAATTTGACTGTCAAAACAAAGGATGAGAGTTCACGCTGACTGGCAAAAAGGCTATCACACAAGCTTAGTATTGACAATATGTTGCGGACACATAAATAACAACGGATTATTCTGTAGATCATAAAGTATTGTTAATACAAGACTTAAATGCAGATAACGACAGCAAAAAGCGAAATGATGGGTTTGGTAATCTATAGTGTCTTTCTGTATAATGGTGTAGTGTTGTGTAGTGTTGTGTGGTGATGCTCTGGTAAAATTTTAGATTTTTATTTTTTGCGTAGATGGCTTATTATGTATAGAATAGGATATGGATAAAATACCGTGTCCATTGTGTCGTAAGCATAGGGAATTAATTTATTTTAAGCGACTGCGAGAACATTTGGACCGTCACGCTGAGTCTCCGGAAATAATAGCATTACCTAATGTCTATATTTGTGGTTGTTGTGCTGCAAATATTGGCTATTCTTTAGGTTGGATTTTGGTTGGATTTATGAAGAAAGAAACTGAACAAGCATATGCAAAATGGGAAACTATTGCAGACTTACTAAATGAGATTCAAATAGAATCTTTATTAGCTGAAGGTGCTGTGGCTTTTATCGTTATATAGGTGTATGTTCCTATGACAAATAAAATAGAGAAAGACCCAAAAGAGCAAATTCATCTAGCAAAATATCGTTTGTTTGATGGTAAGAGATTTATTTTGTTTTGGGAGGCTCCTGAAGATCAGTCTGAGAAAGAACAGGACCAATCTTATATTAAATTGCTTTTTGATGATTATATAGGAAAAATAGCCGAAGTCCGTTTCGTGGGAACGCAAAATTCTCTTGTTAATAGCAGTGGAAATTTTAGTGGTATGTACATTAAAAGAGGCGATCTGGATGCCGTTAGGGATAATTTAGTATATAATAATGCTAAATCTTTATCATTAAGAGTACAAAGTATGATTGATAATGATTTTTGTCCTATTCTTTTATTTATGATTATTTAAAATGTGAACTACTGCTAACTTCTGCAAAATAATTCAATAAGGTAGAAATTCAAACAAAGATTTTCTGTGGTTTAGTTGAATACTAACTACTCAATGGCAGACTATTACCGGCAATGCTGTTCAATACTTTTTCAAGGGCATGAATCATCGCACTGAAAATTGGTCAGTAGTTTGGACAGAAGTTCAGGATAACTTATCGGTCTATCCTTATGTCAACCGTCCATTTGTTGACTTCGCTCTTGCTTCGGAACGGATATTTTGGGCTGGAGAAGCAGAGAATTTCTGTGTAGCAGATACAATTATGGATTTGCGAACACTTGCCAGCAAGAATCGATGGCCTCTATCTGTTTTGCTTTCTGATGCAACTAGCTCTATTCCTGGGTTCAAGCATCTTACTGATGCATTCTATGAAAAAATGGGTAAAGATTTGACTACAGCAAACATGGCAGACATA
>Ga0105051_10006874_pt1 | contig 12060 bp, 21 predicted proteins | sample FRY02_FD_78383 | JGI IMG/M metagenome (GOLD analysis project Ga0105051, IMG submission 78383) | Freshwater microbial communities from Lake Fryxell liftoff mats and glacier meltwater in Antarctica - FRY-02 (megahit assembly) | ecosystem: Environmental > Aquatic > Freshwater > Ice > Glacier...
CGAGGTTTTGTTTAATATTCAAAGATTGGCAAACCAGATGCAGCATCTTAGAACGCACCTAAACAAACCAATTACTATAAATAGCGGCTATCGTTCAATTTCGCATAATGAAGCGATTGGTGGCTCTTTAAACTCACAGCATATATTAGGAAAGGCTTGTGATATAACAGTGCAAGGAATGACACCTAAAGAGGTTGCGGAAGTTATTGAGGATTTAATATTATGTGGCGATATGCTGCAAGGTGGTTTAGGCATTTACAGAACTTTTGTGCATTACGACATAAGAGGATTTAAAAAAGTAAGATGGTAAAAAATATATTTTTAGTATTATTTTTAATTTTATTTACAAGCTGTGGCATTTTCAATTTGGGTAAAAAAACCGAATCGGAAAAGGAACGCACCACAGTAACCACAGAAAAAACAGACATTAAAAAAGACAGCACGAATTTAAAAAAGGTTAATATTTTTGAGAGCGAAAATATAACTAAATCCATAGATAAAAGTAGTAGCATATCTTTAAAGACTGCCGACAGTATCGCAAACAAACGTATTAACGAAGCATTGCGTAATTTTAAAGTAACAGATCGCAGCGGACAAAACACTTTTAGTGCAAAGTATGACGAAAAAACAATGCAGTTAATATTTGATGCTTATGTCGAGGGTACAAAGTCAGTAAAAAAAGAAACCAATACAGACCAGTTAATCAACACAAGTACCCAAATAACCAGCGATAAAACTTTTGAAGACGAAGTATCAGAAAAATCTAAAAAGGTTATTAAAATGATACCTTTGTGGCTTTGGGTGGTCGTGGGTGTTTGGTTTTTACCACAGATATTAAGCAGAATGCAAATGGTGTTTAATCCTTTGGCTAAATTGTTTAAAAAGTAAACCTATAAGTTTACTTATGTATCATATATAAGTCATTAAGCACTGTTTTATATATTAATGCATCGTTTATCATACACGCATACATTCATTTAAGTAGTTCAATTATTTTATTTCTTGTTTTAAATGTTAATTCCTCCCAATTTTTATTGCACCAATAGTAAACCTTTTGATTTTGCAAGTTCTTTTTTTTGCTAAAGTCATAAATTGACCGGTAATCTTTTAATATCGTTTCTCTTAAATTCATAATTTATTTATTTTCTGTTTTTTCTTTGTGATATAATTCCGCAAAATACATTAACGTATTCTCAAAATCTTCTGGAGTTAAATCTTGATTTTTGTACTCGTAAACTAAAACTCCTCTGCAACTTCTACTGTCCATAATATTGTGTATTTATTTATTTAAGGCAAATATACAACAATCTTTTTTATAACAAGTTTTTTTATTACAATTTTTATTTGTATATTTGTACCCAACAAAGAAACTAAAACTAAATATTATGAGTTATTACGATGACATTGACGAAATAGGGGAAGCGCAAGATACACAATGCGTACACTGCGGAACTTACACAAACGACACTTATTGTTCAACCGAATGTAAAAACTACGATACAGAATGAGAACGGTTAAACTTAATACAGGCGTTGAAATTACGTTCGACGAAAAAGACAATATGGTAAATCTTACAACACCATATTCCAAAAGTGATCCAGTTAAAAAAACAACTTTACGCTGGTATGTTAAATTAATAAAACAAATGATAAAATGAAAACAACAAGAAAAAAATTTATTTTACAAGCGCACGAAGCAGCTTGTAGTGATTGGAAAAGTAAAATTGCAACGGAGTTCCCTAAACTATTTAAAGGAACTAAATTAGTTGTTGGTAGTTGGTATAAAACCACGCAATTCGAATTAAGCTACTTAATTAATATAACAGAATTATTTTTTGATAAATACTATAAAGGCAGTATTTCGCAAAGGCATTACGGATTTGAAAATGGCGAATTTAAGAAAGGGTCGTGGAATAATACTGCCTTTAGTAAATCATTAATTCCAGCAACTGATAAAGAAGTAGAAACAGCTTTATTTGCAGAAGCTAAAAAAAGAGGTTACAAAGAGGGCGTCACTATTGAAAGTTTTAGCCCATTAGAACCAAATATTATAGAGTCTGATTATAAAGGAGGGTATTATAAAGGAGGGTATTATATGGACGGCTGTTGTGTTTTTGACAACGGAAAATGGGCAACTATAATACCGAAAATAAAAGAAATGACTTTAGTGCAAGTACAAAATCAATTAGGTTACGCATTTAAAATAATTAAGTATTATGAAAATAGAAATAATTAGGACTAATGGCAGGTGGGTTGTAAATGGTAAAGATTACAACGACCTTACATTGACAGAAAAGTATTTTTTAAACGAGTTTTTTTACGATAATAAATTAAAAACAGTATGAACACACTCTACAACATAATCGAAGAACAAAGATATACTTTGTTGGAAATAGAAGAACTTGGCGGAGAATTAACGCCAGAGTTAGAACAGCGACTTGAAATCCAATCGCATCAGTTACAAAATAAATCAATCGCGTACCTGGAAGTTATTAAACAAAAAGAAATGTTTAACGATGCTATTGAAGCCGAAATAAAGCGATTACAAGCGATTAAAAAGAAAAACGATAATCTTGTAAGCAGATTAAAAGATAACCTGTTAAACGCTGTTAAAACCTTTGGAGAGTACGAATCAGGACTAAACAAGTTTAGCAGTCGCAAATCACAATTAGTAATGGTGGAAAATGTGAACGCTTTACCTAAAGAATACAAGGTTATAAAAGTAACAGAAGCAGCTGATAAAATTGCTTTAAAAAATGCCTTAAAAAGCGGAAAAGAAATTGATGGAGTTTCTTTAATAAATAACTATAATTTAAAAATAAATTAGTATCTTAGTAAAAATATTGCGTGGAAGCGCCCACCACAGATTTTGGGCGTAATTTAAAACAATAATATTATGAGTTGGTTAGAAAGACCTGAGAAAAAAAGTAGCAACCCTGCTGCAAAATTCCTTCAATGGAAATCAAACGACAAATGCTTTTCCTACTACGATAAGGAAACAAAGCAAAATGTCGAAGTCAAATTACCTTTAAAATTTGTTATCTTGGAACATTACCACACTGTAAAAGGGTGGAACGATGCAAGCGAAAGCGGAATCTACGCAAACGAGGTGCTATTTACAGGAAGTGAGGAACTAGATGTAAAATCTTTTAAAGGTGGTGACATCGCTAAAGGACTTTACAAGGACATTAGAAGTAAAATTATTGATGCTGGTGGCAAGTACCACCGATCAATTTATGCAGTTACAAACGACCTTGAAATTATAAACATTTCAATTAAGGGTTCGGCCGTTTCTGAATACTCTAATTTTATTGAAAAAAATGGCGATGGCGTGTTTACCACAAACTGGGTAGAAGTCAAAGAAGTGGTAGAGGGCAAGAAAGGAAGTATTAAATTTACTTCTCCTGTCTTTAGCAAGTCCACAGCAATTAAAGATGTAAGCAAATTGCAGCCATTTGCAGAGACTTTACAAGATTACATGAGGGAATATATGCCAAAGGGTAATCGTGAGCGCATTGGTTCGGTAGTGGATACGTATTTAGAAGATAAAAAAGAAGATGTTGATTTAGAATTTTAGTTTTTATTTGTTTGAAAATAACCCTTTACAGAGATGTAAGGGGTTTTTTTTGCTTAATAGTACGCTTTAAGTGGTTATTTCCCTTACCCCCTTAGAGCAATGCGAGTAAAAAAAAGTAGGTACCCCCCAAAAGTCAAAACCAATGTGTACTATTTTAACTAAAAACCCAAATACCCCCTTTATTTATTAGGGTTAATAACGCAACACATTGAAAATATTAAAAAATAAAGTGTTTTATGTTTTTTATTGCAATAAAAATATTATATTTGACAAAAGTATGTTGGAGATACTTAAATAAAAATATTGGTTAAACCCTTTTACTTAGTAGAGCTCCAACCTCGAAAAGTAGAAGGGTTTTTTATTTAAAATTATGAAAGAAACAATAGTAACAGTTTTTAAAGACTTATTTAAGTCCACAGACGTTCCGTACCACGTTCCTTTATGGAAAGTAATAGAGCGTATTAAAAAGGGTACAAGCAAAGATTTAATAGAGCAGATTAGAAGTGGAAATAAAGAACTAAAAACTAAACTTCCTGCAATATTATTTCACGGTACTTTTTCGGAACGAAGCATAAAAGGACTGGAAGTCCATAATGGTTTAATGGTTTGTGATTATGACAACTTTAAAAACCAAGACGAATTAAAAGAAACTTGGAATGAACTAATAAAAAACAAACATACTTTATTTGTTACATTAAGTCCCTCTGGAATTGGTATTAAAACACTGGTTAAAATTCCACCCTGTACAGCTTTGGAACACTCAAAGTATTTTAAGGCATTTTTTAAAGAGTTTAATAATGATTTTTTTGATAAGTCAGGAAGTGATGTGAGCCGTGTTTGTTTTGAAACTTATGATCCTAACTGTTATGTAAATTATGAAGCTGAAATTTATAGTCCTACTTTAATAGATGAGGGTTTCACGGTTAATACTAAAGTTCCATTAGTTCCATTGGATAATGAAAATGATATTATTGAAAAGATAATGGCTTTCGATTGGAAAAAAGACTTTGTAGATGGAGAAAGAAACAACTTTATTTTTGATGTTGCTGGTTCGTTTTGCGAGTATGGTATAAGTCAAAGCACAGCGGAGGGTTACATTTTAAATAACATAGTAATAGGCGAGTTTTCAGATACGGAAACAATTACAACGATTAAATCTGCATACAAAAAAAGAAACTTTGATAGCAAATACTTTGAGAATTACAACAAATTACAATTAATTAAAACCGATTTAAAAAAGGGTAAAGATGCTGTAATAAAAAGACATAACATATCAGAGGAAACCTATAATGAAATTAAAGAAGAAACAGAAGCAGAGGACTTTTGGTTTGTTGAAGAAGACAGAAACGGAAAGCAAAAAGTAAAAATAGATCCGCTTAAATATAAACTATTTTTAGAACGCAACGGATTTAAGAAGCATTTTATGAGTGATGCTCAAAAGCCAAACTGGATATACATAAACTCAAATAAGGTTACAGAAACATCAGTTGAAAAAATAAAAGACTTTGTTTTGAATTGGTTAATGGAAAAGAACCATTTGCAAGTATGGTCTTATTGTGCGAGTTACCCTAATTTATTTAGTGAGAATTTTCTTTTAATGCTGGACACTATAGAATTAATGATGCTAAACGATACAAAACATAAATCATTTTTAGCATTTCAAAATGGAATTTTAGAAGTTACAAAAGATGCTGTTAAACTAATTGACTACATAGATGTCGATGGGTACATTTGGGAAAGCCAAATACTACAACGCGATTACACGCCTTTAGATGCGTTTAAAAATGAATACCAAACATTCATATCAAACATATCTAATAAGCAGCCTAAAGCTATGGAGTGCGTAATAGGTTACTTATTATCGACTTATAAAAACAAAATGAATAACAAGGCTGTTATTTTAAACGATGAGGTAATTTCTGACAATCCAGAGGGGGGAACTGGTAAAGGTTTATTTATTCAAGGCATTAAACAAATTAGAAAGGTTTCTATTTTAGATGGTAAAACTTTTGACGATAAAAAATCATTTCCATATCAAACAGTAAGTCCAGAGACAAATGTTTTAGTTTTTGATGATGTAAAAAAGAACTTTGATTTTGAAAGTAAATTTAGTTTGGTTACTGAAGGTATGACTTTAGAGCGTAAAAATAAAGATGCTATTAAATTAAAGGTGGAGGATAGTCCTAAAATGGTTTTGAGTACAAACTATGCTATTAAAGGAGAGGGTAACAGCCACGACAGACGAAGACACGAAATTGAAATTGCACAATACTACGGAAAAAATTTAACGCCTTACGATGAGTTTGGTAAACAATTATTTGACGATTGGGATTTAAAAGATTTTGAAGCGTTTGATAATTATATGATATTCTGCTTGCAGTCTTATTTAAAATTTGGTTTAGTTGTCCAAGCTGCTAAAAATTTAAAGATGCGTAAACTAATCGCAGAAACTTCAATGGAGTTTAACGAATGGATTTGTGAAGCTGACAATTTCCCGTTAGGACAAAGACATACTAAAATTGAATTTTTTAATAAATTTGTTGAGGAATATGCGGATTACAAAAAATGGCTTACTCGTAAGAAATTTAATATTTGGGTACAAAAATATGCTTCCTTTGTTGAGCAGCCATTTACACAAGGAAACTCAAACGGAAACAGATGGTTTCAAATAGGAGAAGATAATAACAATAATGAAATTGAATTTTAAAAATATGAATCTATTAAAAAATTGCTTAATTAAGTTTAACAATAAATTTACCAATCAAATTGAAGATTGGCAAGTTGATAATGATATTGAATTGAAGTTTACGCTTTTAGATATGCAAAAATTTGCAAAAAAATATTATAAAAAAGCACAAAAAAAACAAAAGCTAAACATAGATTTAGAGAAGTTAAAAGTTATAGTAGAAAATAAATTTAGTGTTAATTTAACTGAAAAAAACAGAAAGAGACATATTGTTTATTCTAAAAGGGTTTATTTAAAATTAGCACGTTCTTTTAACAAACACTCTTTATCTGTAATTGGAAAAACAATTAATTTATCTCACTCTTCGGTTTGTCATCATTTAAAAGAATTTGAAATGATTGAAGATTTACATAAAATAGGGTATAACGAAATTGTAAAAGAATATGGATTTAATGCTGAATTAACTCATATTAAAAAGCAAGTTAAATTTTTAAAGAAAATAGAAAACAAAACGAACTTACCAGCATACATTGTAGACCATTTAAAAGAATATACAGAGGAACAGCTATTGGAGGTATACGCAACAAGATTAAAGCCATACAAAAAGATGCAAGACTCTAAAATAACAGATTTGGATTTAATAGAAAAGCAATTAAAACAAAGACAAAGTGTATAATTTAAGACCACACCAGATAGAAAAGTCAAAGCATCTTGTAAGTATTTTAAAAACTTACACGTGTGCTTATCTGCGTGGCGAAGTTAGAAGCGGTAAAACAATAACAGTTCTTGAAACCGCAAGAATTTACCAGGCTAAAAAAGTTTTGTTTCTTACTAAAAAAAAGGCAATTCCTTCCATACAAAACGACTATGACAATTTTGGATTTGATTACGAAATTACAATTACCAATTACGAAAGTATCCATAAAATAAAAGAGAGTGATTTTGATTTAATAATTTACGACGAAGCGCATTGTTTGGGTGCATATCCAAAGCCAGCGGTTAGAACTAAATTAATAAAAAAAATGTTTAGCCATATCCCTTGCATACTTTTATCAGGTACACCATCTGCAGAAAGTTACTCACAATTTTACCACCAGTTTTATGTGAGTGATTTTACTCCTTTTATTAAATTTACAAATTTCTATAAATGGTCCAAAGAATTTATAACAGTTACAAAAAAGAAAATAGGAACTCACGAAGTGAATGATTATTCAGATGCTAATGTAGCAGCTATTGAGAAAATTATCAGTCCTTACTCTATTATAATGACACAACAAGAAGCTGGATTTGAAACAATAATAACAGAAACGATATTAAATATTGAAACACCTGTAAGCATTATAAACTTAGTAAAAAGATTAATAAAAGACAGAGCCATTGAGGGAACTAAAGGATATTTAATGGCTGAAAGTCCTGCTAAACTTCAAAGCAAATGTCATCAGATATTTAATGGCACAGTAATTTTAGAAGACGAAAATCAAAATAACATTAACCATATCTTCAGCACGTACAAAGCACAATACATTAAAGAGCGTTTTAAGGGCGTTAAAATAGCTATAATGTATTATTATCAAAATGAGTTAGAAGTCCTTAAAAGCGTGTTTGGTGATGAAATTACAACGTGTATTGATGAATTTAATAGTAGTAATAAAAATTTCGCTATTCAGCAAAGCAGTACGGAGGGAATGAACATTAGTAAAGCCGATGCGCTTGTATATTATAATTTGGGTTTTAGTGGTAAAAACTATATCCAAAGTAGGGATAGGCTAACTATAAAAGACCGTAAAAATAATAATGTGTATATTGTTTGCGAAAGCGGTGGAATGACAGCCAAAATATTACAAAGAGTAAAAGACAAAAAAAGTTATAATAGTAAATTATTTTTAAAAGATTTTGAAGCAGCAATCTAAATTAAAAAGTCATTGGCAAAAGCAAGGGTATCTGGTTATAAATTTAATCAGAGTAACACCTATCGGAATGCCAGACCTTATTGCATTAAAGCCTGATGAGGTTGTTTTTATAGAAAGTAAAGAAATGGGCGATCGTTTATCTCCATTGCAAAAAGTATGGTTAAACAAATTAACAAATATTGGTTTTAAATGTTATGTAAATTTTGAAATATGGAACTTATAAATAAGAATGGCAGTATAAATGCCCACGAATCATTTACTTTCAGTGAGGGAAAGAGTAAAGGTATGCCAATGCGCATAGTGGCAACGTATGGAGAAGACAAAACTATTTGGAATGTAACAGATACGGTTAAAAATTTAACCACTGGTAAGCTAACTACAACAGAAAGATTTAGAATAAATAATTTAAAACCGAAAATAAATTAAATAAATGATTGGTATATCAAATATATGTTGTATATTTGAATATAAATAAGAATCAAAACTTTAAAAATATGGAATTAATAGAAATAGAGCAACATAAATTAATAATTAACAACTGTAAAAAGCTTTTAAATGTTTCTTTTGAAAATGATATTGATTATTTAACAAATATTATAAATAAATCTAAAAACATAATAAACAAATACAATAACGAAAACCTAACAATTGTTGATGTTACAAAAAAAGAAAGTGGTTTATGGAACTCTACAATTAAAAAACTTGTTTATGGTAAATACTATAATCCTATTATAAAAAAAATAAATAAGCATTATGATACAAGTCAGGATTTTGAATATGCTTGTGAAGAACATAAGGGCATTTACACCTATGAAGATGGTACTGAAGATTGGTTTTTTAATGTAGATAAATTTTGTTCTATTTGTAAAAAAGAATATTTAAAAAGAAAAAATGAAACTAAAAAACATTATAAAAAGATAGAAAAAATTAAAATAAAATTTAAAAACGCTTGCAATAACACTATTTTCTGTAAAGATTTAAGATTGAAATGTATTCTTTTAAATCGTAGAATACCAAACCACGATAAAGTAGAACCTTTATTGTTGGCTATAAAAGACACTATACGCAACGAAATATTAAAAACATTTCAAGAGCAAAACGAAATATTAATAACTAAATACATTTAAAATTATGATACCAGTAAATAACAAATCAATGATTGCTTTTTTATTTAACCAAATGGATAAATTGGACAAAGACGAAATAGACGTATTAAAAGCAAGAGAACAAGGTAATTTAGCGAAACAAGTTAATAATGCAATGAAATATGAACTTGATAGGTCGAAAACAAAAATGGAACTTACAAAGCACAATGCTATTTATAAAGATGGTTTAGACTTAAGGGAAATTGAAAGTAAAAGTTTTTAAATTAAATTAAACAAATAAGTTATGATCAAAAACATCGAAATAAAAGACAGCGAGTTAATACCTTTAAAAGTAATGGCAGCAAAAGCAAACCTATCTTTGAAGAAATTTATTGAAAATCTTCTCACAAAAGAGATTGCGGAAAAATATAAATAATTATGGAACTATATAAAGATTTAGATGGGGTTTTTAAATTTAAAGGTTCTTTGTCTTACAGAGAAAAAGACAAATATCTTTTTTCAACAAAAGAATACATATTCAAAGAGATTGATTTAATTGTTAAGGCTGAAGATTGTTTTGTTGATAAATGTTACAGAAGAAATGTTTATAGTGAAAATGCAGAAGTAAATTTAATAATTAAACTTTTTAAAGATGGACTTCTTAACAGTAAAATAAAAGATGTTTTTACAACTAAAGAAACCTATTATTGTAAAAGAGATTATGAAGAAAACTGGGATTATATAATGACAACATTGCAAGTTTATTTTGAAATGTATGGTTACGGTTTTAATAATATTATTTGCTATGCGATTAGTCTTGAAGAACTATTTAAAATGGAGTTTAGCAAAATACCAAAAAGACTTGTGGATTTATTTTTATTTAATGGTATAAATCTGCAATCAAAAAACACAACAAACGAAGTACTAAAATTAACAACTAAAAAAATAAGAAATTATGCAACCAGTTAATAACAAATCATTGACAGCTTTTTTATTTAGCCAAATGGAAAAATTAGAAAACAAGGAAATTGACAAAGATACAGCACTTGCACAAGTTCAAATTGCAAAGCAGATAAATTCTCAAATGAGATACGAATTAGAAAGAGCCAGAGTTATTATGCAATTAACACAGCACAACGCTATTTTTAAAGATGGAACTAATCTTAGGGAAATAGAAAGCAAAAATTTCTAACAATTACTAACTAAACCAAATCTTATGGAAAAAAGTCGAAAGCGTTTATTTCAATCTGAAGCTGAATTTTTAGGTTTAAATGTTAAGGAAAACGAATTTAACAGAAGCCAAGCAAAATACTATATTTCAGACGAGCACTGGCATCTTATACTTTCCAAACGAAGCAAACCCAAAAAACGGAAGTTTGTCCAGACCATTAAAAAGTTAGATAAAAACGGTACTACAATTTCAAGCGTTCAGAAATTACAAAGCAAACCTATTGCGATACCTGATAATTTTGAGGTCATAAAAATAAGTACTTCAAAGACCACAGGGCAACAATGGATCCAAACAGCACCAAGAAAAGAAACGCCCACAGAAGCGGTATTGTCCTTTGATTTTAAAACGATTATAAAAAAGTACATTAAACCAATAACGCAAACACCTAAACCACATTTTAATTTCAATAAAGACTTTGATACTTTAACATACACAGACGTTCACATAGGTATGGATTCAGACATCGATAATAACACAATGTATGTTGGGGAGTGGAACAAAAAAGAGTTGCTTAAAAGCGCTGATTTGGTTATTGCAAAAACATTAGAAGAACAAGAATCTTATGTCCTTTACGTTGACGATTTAGGCGATTTATTAGATGGATTTAATGCACAAACTACAAGGGGTGGACATTCGTTGCCGCAAAATATGACAAATGAACAATGCTTTGATGCAGCACTGGAGTTTAAAATGAAAATACTTTACGGTTTAATTAATAGTTATGATCATATACACTTTAACAACATTTGCAATGATAATCACTCTGGCGCATTTGGTTATTTTGTAAACGAAGCATTTAAACAAATAGCAGAAATTCAATTTAAAGATAAAGTAACGGTAACAAACCACCGCAAATTTATTAACCACTACTTTGTAGGAGATATTTGTTTCTTAATTTCTCACGGTAAAGATGATAAGTCGCTAAAATTTGGATTTAAACCCCACTTGGATTTAAAAGGTGCTGATAAAATAGACCAGTACTGCAAACAAATGGGTATTTATAAAATCGCAAAGCTAATTATTTTTAAAAAAGGAGATAGCCACCAATCATTATTTGATATGTGCAGTTCTGATGACTTCTTTTATTACAATTATCCTGCACTATCTCCGAGTAGTAATTGGATTAAAAACAACTTTAAATTAGGTAGGAGAGGATTTGTAAACGAATCGTTTAAAGGTGTTATAAGTTACTTAAAACCAAATTTTATTTAAGTATAACAGAATGGTAATATGGTTAGTGCGATTAAAAGAACTGAATTAACAATTAATAAATGAACCTTTTTATTTTTTTAGCGAGGGCAAAAAATAAAAAGATTAGAAACGATGAACTTAAAATACAGCACTAAACTAAGCATTAATTATAGCACGTGTTATATGCTTTTAAACTTAGAAAAATGAACGAATTAATAGAAATAACAGAAGAGAAAATTGAAATATATAAATCGCTATTAAAAGTAGCTACTACTATGAAACAAAAAGACAATATAAAATATTATACTGATTGTATAAATGCTATGACTTTTACTGTTGAAAAACTTAACTATGTAGTGCGTGTATCGTAATTGCATATAA
>Ga0105051_10006887_pt1 | contig 12046 bp, 8 predicted proteins | sample FRY02_FD_78383 | JGI IMG/M metagenome (GOLD analysis project Ga0105051, IMG submission 78383) | Freshwater microbial communities from Lake Fryxell liftoff mats and glacier meltwater in Antarctica - FRY-02 (megahit assembly) | ecosystem: Environmental > Aquatic > Freshwater > Ice > Glacier...
GTATGCATACACGTCCACACACACGCGCATGTGGATGTACGCATGCACGCACGCAAGCACGCCTGGAACGACAGCGCCACAACGACAGGGTGAGGAGCTGATGCAGACTCCGGAAGCTTCGCATATATCCCCCGTTCAACGTAATCAACCACATTTAGCATCCCCAATGCTGGGGCTGCATTGTACCCACTTCCTGAGACCCCAATACCCTTCAACCCCCCCGAACACTTTGGACGCTCAAACGAAAAAGTATATAAGTGTGAGCGTCCAAAGTGTCCAAAGTCTAAAAATTTGTTTGTAGTAATTTTCCCCTAGTATTACAAATTGCCCAATTGCCAGGGAAAAATGAAAGGAATAGGTGGCGATGATGAGGAGCAACAGCGAGGAAGAATGGCCGTCTATGACTGCATAATTGGTCGCAAAGATTCTCACGTCTTTGGGGATTACCCTGTTGTGCTTATGCATGATTTGTTACGTCCTATATGTAAGGCGTATGTAAATCAGAGTGCCCCTCTCTTTCATTGCCTGCTGCTGTACGCAGTGAGCCCTTTGGACCACCATTTGTACTCCTCGGTGTGCTCGGAAGCCATATCGGGAGCCTTCCATGACCGCATAGTTTTCCGAAAGTTGTCTGAGTCGGCTCGTGATTATAATCATAATCAGCTGGTATATGGTGTTCAGGAGTGCTATGGGTCTATAGTGGTCCAATATGGCAATGTGTTCTTTGTCGCAGTCATGATCCCCTATTAGTGTCTCATTCACTAAGAGATGGATGCGCCTTTGGAATGGGACCGGGGCTTGCTTAAAAAGATCCGCCGGTACCTCCGAGAACCCGGGGGCTTTATGAGATTGCATTCTTAATATGAATTGTGAGAATTTTTTGAAGGTGATTACTGGTTCTCGGATTGTCTCCCCGCTCGCTATGGTCCGAAAGTCGAATATCCCAGCTTTATCTAGGAAAATTCTATCTCTTGTGCGATGTCGAGTACTGCGGAAGTTCGTTGGATCTGTCTTGAAACAGGTTTTACCTTCGCAGAAGTGCTCTATGCTTCGAGCGGGGAGGGGTTGTTCCGACGCGGTGTTGTTGGCTATGGTGGAAATGGGTATGGGACCCGTTTTGCCGCATTCCGAATATCCACAGGTGGCAAATGGGTGGTAAGCGTTCTTTTGGAAGATGATTTCGATTCCTGCTAGTAGATTTGCCCCCTTCCACGGTCCGATGTCGTAGATGAGAGATCTTGTCCTGAGGTCGAGTGGGGGAGTTTTGGTCGCCTGAAGGAGGGGGAGCATGTCTGTAAGGACCTCGAGTTTGACTTCCAATCCTCCTTGGGTCATCTTAAGCGAGTGAGTTCGAAGATTTTTTAATACATTTTTTAATCCATGTCATTGTCCGTTCTTCCCCTACCTGCTCGGTTAGTGGGGAAGCGTGTTATTGCCATGTCCACTGGGATAAACCCTTATCTGGGATAAACCCTTATCTGGGATAAACCCCCGAAATGTCAAGGTAAAATCAGTAAACCCCCAGTATTGACCATGAAATGAGATAAATCCCCGATATGATAAAAAAATTAGATAAACCCCCGGTAATGACCGTAAAATCAGATAAACCCCCGGTATTCATCATGAAATGATATAACCCCCCGGTATGATGAAAAAAATAGATAGACCCCCTGTTTTCTTCTCTACCTGTCGTGCTACCTGTGTTGCGTGCGCTGTGTGTTTTGTGTTCTGTTCCATATTCATACCACTCTTTGAACTTGTTATACGCATGACTCTGTCCTCCTTTTCTATCTGTATGTCTGTTACTCAAATTATTGCGTGTGTGTATATAAACAATCATACACATTTGCCTCCTCTTCCATATTGGTACACATTCATCGCCATTATCATATGTATTCTTTATGTTATGTCCTATACTTATACCCATGTTTTTTGTATGCTTTCTTCTTTGTGCGAAACTTACTAGACACCTGTGTTACGGTGTCTATTGATGCAATCATACCCCTACTTATCTCCTAAATCTCTGATTCCTTCTGTACTTCCACGTTTCAATCTGTACATCCACCAAAGTCCAGTCCTTCTGTCTACCTCAGTCCTCCAGACAATAAACTTTACCATGACATACATGAGTGAATACATAGAAACTAAAAGAGACATGACTACAATCAAAATATCTTATAATAGTATTACACATGTTGAACATCAACAATGAAATGTCTAAATCAAACATTAAATTGATTACTACTTAACATAAACAATGACTGCATAGAAACATGACTAAAAATCAAAATACATTGCAATTGTCGTCAACATAAACAATGAAATGCCAAAATCAAACAAAAAAATTATTCCAATTCAAAATAAATCTGTCATTGTTCATGTGCGATTTGTTCTATTCATCGTTTGTTTGTATGACTGCGTATGCGAATGTCTACTTCAAAACAACAATCATAAAACAAAACATAAAAATAATACTACTTCAAAACAACATGAATTTTTCCGAGGTCCATTGCGGGAGTGCCGTTCGATTCGGTCAAGCGCTTCCGGGCTAACTTATTAACGCGCACCACTTGTATGCGTGTCTAATGTAATTGATTCGCCAGCTATGTGGCGGCATAACGAACCAAAAACCAAAAAACAAACTTTCCAGTGATTTGTGCCTCCTTCCACCGCAAATCACGTCACAGTACACCTTCCACCCAACCACGCCCTACCACCATTGACTCAAGACCTCCCAACCGACGTCACACCTACACTCCACACTCGCAACCAAAAGAAACATCCGCACGCACCTTCCAAGACCCGCATGCGAGCACGCGTTTCAACCTCAACCGCATTGGAGATGCAAGGCGTGGTTCATGCACGAACCTCACACACATGGAAGACAAACAACACGCGCCCGAGTGACACGGGGGGGGGGGTCACACAACACTTGTCCTCACCAATGGGAGTGGGGGGAGACCTCCGTGAATGCATCTTGTTGAAGTCTGCCGACTCCTCTTCTCTCTCAGAGACGTATTAGCATGCCTCACTTCTTCTGAAGTAGGCACGTTTCTGCGTCGAGTTTAACCAACCTCGGCGCCCTTGATAGCCACAGTTGTCAAAATCACTCCCGTACCACTTCTTTACCACGTTCTCACATTCTACATAGTTTGCTCAACAAGTATACACACTACCTCAGACGAAGTATGACGTACACATACATATAGTTATAAAAAATAATCACGACCACTACCAACATTCAAATACATCTTTTTTAAACGACTTTCCACCTCCTAAATACATTACATCAAGACAACACCTGCTCAACACACGAAACAAGGAAAACAAAACATTTAAATAATAATACTACCACAAATAATCACAATCCTGACATTCAATTTTAACATACAAATCGATCACTTTCATACAAAATCCCGTCTTCTTCACACTTCCAACAAACAAATACATTCACTTCAACCAACATTCATGTGTCCGAGGTCCATTGCGGGAGTGCTGTTCGATTCGGTCATGCGCTTCCGGGCTACCTTATTACTGTGCACCACTGGTATGTGTTTCTGATGTAACAGAGTCGCTAGCTGTGTGGCGGCATAACAAACCAAAAACCATAAGTTTGTTGCAAAGTGGATAGGAACACGGAAACGGACATTCTCTGTTTTTTTGGCACCACTGGTAGGATGGACCACATGACCCCACATGCATATCTGCCCCTGTTCCGGTGCCGTTTGCTGGGAAGTCCCTCGAGAATATGGATTTGAAGTACTCGTTTGAAGCGAACAACACAACATGTGCCGCGGCTTTCTCATGTATGACTGTGTTATCCTCAGTTCGGCCCTCAGTGTTCAAACACGAAAACATTGGTGTGCGATAACTCAGTCATGCGTGACACTATGAAGTTAATCTCCATTGGACTTAGTGCCCTTTGTTGAATATCTTCCCGGCTTCCCGTACCTTGTTCATCGGCTGTTATCCTCACTTCGGCCCCCAGTGTTCAAACACGAAAACATTGGTGTGCAATAACTCAGTCATGCGTGGCACTATGAAGTTAATCCCCATTGGACTTAGTGCCCTTTGTTGATTACCTTCCCGGCTTCCCGTACCTTGTTCATCGGCTTCTCGCCCGACTGTTTTATCCACTAGATTGTGGACTCGAAGGGTCTCCTCTAAATGAAGGTAGGCTCCTTATCCCCCGGTCCGATACAGTCTCTTGGGTCCTATGTGGTTAATCGGGTGTTCACCATCCGTGTAGTCCAGTGATTGGCTTGGGTCTTCCAAACCAAAGAAAGAAAGAAAGAAAGAAAGAAATGTTCATGGGCTCTTGGATTATGCAAAAATATTGGGATTCGGACATATTTTGGCTCGGTGACGAATCTCTGAGGGGTTTTCGCCACTTTGCGTTTTGGCGCCACGGATTTAAGCTTGCCACCTTTTTACAAATAAATGCATTTTTGAGGCGCATCTTTTCAGTTAATGAAAAATCTGGCAACTTTAAATCCCAAAAAGTTACACGGCTTTCATGGAACCCCCCTTTCCCATTGTTAAACCCTAATAGGTTCCCTACTTCTTGACTATCTAAAACCAACAGGTCTAATTCAATGTCTGATCAGCTAGCACTTATTCTCGCTTGATTTGGCAGGAGGTATGCCTCGAGCTTCGGCAATTTCGCTTTGTTCCAGAGCTGTTAAGAGTGAAGTTTGTGGGGTGGTGATCAAAGGGTCTCTACATGCCCATGTAGAGTTGAGGTAAGGATGTGTGGTAAGGTCGAGGCTGGTCCATAGATTTGGTCACTATCGCATGCGATGTCTCGATAACTGTGACCTGGCCAGTGGGTGCCAATGAAGATGGTGTATACGCTGTAATGCTTGGCGGTGCCGATGGAAAGGAGTATTCAAGTAGCTGTCAGTTAAATGCTCGAAGCCCCTTAGGGAAGGGGGAGGGTTGCCTCCTTTTCATATGTATACTCACATAAAAATAAGAAAGATGGCATGTAGCACAGATATATAAAAAATATTATGAGACATAGATGATATATACAAAACACACATAGTTACACCAGGATTCACATGAGCCCACCTGCGAAATGAGCTCATGTGAATCTGCAAATTTTCTTGTCTTATTATGACACGTTATTACACATCCACACATACACAAAAATACACACACACACTTACACGCAAACACACATACATATGCACACACACATACTCTCTCACACACACTATCTCTCTTTCACACCCAAAAGGCACACACACACGAGGACACGTTTACGCACACACAAATGAGTCACAAAATACACTGAAGATGGTTGGATAGGGCAAAAATTCAACAAGTTCGAGATGTCAGGTCAAGTAGGTGGTAGAAAGTGAGAGTTTCTGGAAAGTTTATTCATATAGACGTATTCAAGTTTATGTTTTATGATTGAGGTAAGAATTGGTGATAGACTTCAAAATGAGTCATCATCGTGAAACCAAACCTTCAAAAAAACGCGTTGGTTTTGTGGAAAATCTTTATTTCGGGCAAATGCAAGAAGCAAGAAGCAGAGAAAGAGACGACATCGGGGAGAACGCCTGTGACATGAAGCGCAGTGAAGCGATACCCCCAGAGCGCTGACGTCACATGAGTGATTTTCTCCCGCCAGCACCGCTTGCACGGACGCTGGGGGCAGCAGCAACAGCCATAGGGTTCCATTATCCAACCCTTGTCTATGAGGGGGTATACAATCTACTGGAATCATTTCTCATGCAACCTGAACTGTCTGCGTTCCGTTCCTTCCTCTGTTGTAAACCCCCGGTAGTAAAAACAAAGTTTCGGATGTTCGTATCCGAACGTTGTTTTTCAGTGACTTGAAAACGGACGCATACAAGGGTCATGTCTGAAACAGATGCACGCAAGGGTCGTTTTGGGCACCAATGCGCACAACCAGAAAGGCCATTGTGACGGATGCCAGTGCACGCAACGGACTTTTGAGCAACGGATGCGCGCAAGGTATGGGGCAAACCCTGGATACACGCAACCTACATCCCGGATGCACGCAACCCCTTCAATTCTCAATGAGCATGTGGTTAGCCGGTGCGGTTGCTATTGGCTAGTGATAGGATATAATGTGCTGCGACATCTATTGGCGATTCTATTACGTTTGAAATTGTTAGAGCCTTCTGCAGAAGGAAAGCGTATTGAATTCACCCGAAAACATGCAATTGTGGCAGATTGCACAATCATTACTTAAACATATTGTTATTGACTTCTTCTTGACGTGACAGTGCTGAATTGCACTAGAAGGACGTCTGTCTGTCCGGGTTAAATATAATAATCGAGAGGTCGGATTCGGAAGAATTCTCTTCGGCTGCCTCCACTACAAGTACAACCGCGATTGTGCCTTCTGACAAACAAGCTTTCACCCTCAACATCAAGCTCAAGAAACCGTTCGATCTCGGTAAGAGTACCAAGAGCACTCTAGCATCTTCGAGATACAGAACTGTGAAAGGTAAACAAACTAGCGTCAGAATAGTTGCTACCTCGGCTTCTAGCGACTCTGATTGACATCTTGAGTCCGTCTAGTACAAGGGCTCTTTTGGTGAGGAGAATTAGAAACCTCAAAAACGATATGGACAGGTAGCCTTTCAATTTGATTGGTGTTGCTTTTATTACTTCGTATGAAATAGTCTAGTAGATTTGCTGGAAGCTCTATGTGTTCCGTTTAGTTTATCTCAAGAGCAAAGGAATATTTAATTCATTTGTAATCATCTTCTCCAAACTCACAGCGACTTACAAGAAGATCAAGTGTATTTGAGAATGCCAAAGGGGTTTGACTCTCTTGCATCTACACATTGTTTGACTTTGAATCACTGCACATTTCGCTTCTGTAAATCGCCTCGGGCTTTCCAAATGCGTGCTGGTGACACTGGCATAAGCAAAAAACACGATAAGAGGGCTTGCCTCAGAACATCATTGAACATGGGTATTTTCGCTCAATCTTTAATGTTCCTTTGAATTAGCGTTTTTACGCTTCGTGCCCACATTCCATCGCTGCTCTCTTCCTTGATGTCCACGAAGACATTAAGTCCTTGAGGGATAATTGCGATATACAAGTAAAAGAATTTTATAATGTTGTGATCAGTAATCACCGTATTGAGCTACATTAAGATAGGTACCTTGATCATACACTCCCGAAGATCTCATTGGACAGACGCAACAAATCCAGTTACACTGTGGCCGAGAGGGTAATACTCGAGTAGTTTCTGTTTGTTTTTTAAGTTTATGAGATCTCCACAGGTACAGTAAATTGTAATCAGTACACATTCATTAAGTTTAGGCAACATTTGTTGTTTTCTGTAAAATTGCAACTGCTACCTGCGAAGGTGATGACAAGACGGTTTGTATCTGTGCGCTTGGTACATCACACATGATACGTCATACAAGATCTACCTTTACCTCCGCAACCTAACAAGTTTTGTGTTTTCTTCTGGCTATCAAGTTGCGTGCGTTGGCTTATTCCACTTGCTCGGGGCACTCTTGTGCATCGCAATTCGTATGCCGTAATTAAGTCAAGTTTGGAGCTTAGATTCGCTCAGCTTCAACCTACTAAGCTAAAAGAGGACAAAACTGTATCTTTCTTGCTCAACACATTGCATGTCACACAATGCATGTCACGCATAGCATGTTACAACACATTGCATGTCACAAATTGCATGTTACACGTTGGACTCAAGAAACTGTCCCGGACAGTTACAATCCTAGTTTCATGCTCATCGGCTAGTTTATGGCCGACCCGTTGTGGGTAAAAACAGTTCACAATCTTTGTGGGCTGGCATGCATCCTCGGGCTAACAAGTCCTAACAATTAAGTATTCCTAACTAGCAAGAAACGTAGCGCCTCAAGAATGGTGGCCCCCACTAGGGTTGGCCAAGTCACCTCAGTGTCCTCCAATCAGTGCCCGTCTTGCTTGTGAGACGAGATATTCTTCTGGCAACACACCTCCGGGCTGAGTCATCTACGACTCCTTCAAGATTGCAGCAGATCACAGACCAGCCCACTGAAAGGACAAAGACCTAGTCCACGCATACACAGAAAAGACGAGCAAGACAGGTGAGGAGACAGGAAACATGGCATACGTGGGTGGGGGCGCCGCACCCTGGGGAGCGCGTCAGACATTGTCTACCCGCGGGAGGGGGTGGAGTATAGCCAGTAGAAGGGTATGGAAGTTTAGGCAAGGCATGACTTAACAGCAGACAAACTATAGGTTCACCGCACCTGCGTCGGGTGAAGAGCGTCATAGTTCTATGTGCATCAAGTACACAAGGACACAGAACAGGACGGGTCTGTCGGTACCAGTGGTATGTGGTGCCGCGCCAAGGCATAAGACATCTGAATATAAGTCGAAGTCATCCTTACACAAACAAGGCCCGCACCACATATGCTATGCTCGTCCGGGCAACTACTACATCTCTGTCATGCGCTTACAGTCCCTCAAATTCCTCTCTGATGCGCAAGCTGATTCAAAAGCTGAGAGGTGTGCTCGCACCCGAAGAATTGAGCAGCACAACGACCAGGTAAATAACCTGCGCACTACCCGGAGAGAAATATGGTGCTGCCCAGCCCGACTTTAAGATGTTGTAATAGTTCTGCAGAAGATCCCAGGACAACTGGAAGCCTCGTTTTTATTCTTCCTCACCCTTGGGTCAATAAAACAAAGCAATACTCACATGTGCATGACCATGAAAGAAAGGAAGACAGACAGTCCGTCATAAAGATGGGGGAAGAGGGAACCGGGGGAGTTAGCGACATAGAAATAGCGAAATATTCTGGAGAAGATCCCAGGGCAACAGGATGTCTTGTTTCTAATATTCCCCAACCTTGTGTCAACAAAACAAAGCAACACACACCAAGTAAGACCTAACCTTATTACTGTTGTTTTGTATCACGGGCTTTGTCTGTCATGTTTCTTTATTCTTTTTCAGTACTGTCCTTATTTTTGTGAGTCCTTGTTCTTTTCTTTCCCTGGTAATACACACCTCCATACACCTCCGGGTATTACATATCATAAATACTGTGTATCTTTGTATTTCACCATCAAGATGGGTGATTGGTGAACCCGGGGAGGCAGCGACACAATAAAACCAGTATTCATGGATATAGTACAGCTTTCATCTTGCAAATCGATATCATCAAGTTAAGCAAAAAATCGTGGAATGCTTGGGGTGCAAGAAATTGCGGGTGCAAACATTAGGGCTGAAATGACTGACTGAGTCAATGTCTCTCTTGCCTTTCCAAGTCGTACTCTCAATCCCAGTTTTTGTTGATTTCATTTACATTGGATCGTTTCTTAATACGAATATATGTGTTTATTAGGGAAACCCAAATGGAAACTCAACAATGGGCTCTTGTTGCCATTTGGTCCTTTAAAAGGCACTTTATAGTGCGACTAAATAAGGATTGCTGAGGTTTGCAAGTGGGTCACGAGATGTTTCTTTGTTGAGTGTGAGTATGATGTGTCTTAAACTCGTCTTTAAGTCCGGGGTTTTTTGATGTACAATTTTGCGTGCTGTTCAAAGATTGACTTTAATTTTCTCTCCTGTGTCTATGCCTATCCTATACCCAGTGCCTGTTTCGTCTATGCGACTTTCTGAGGTTCCTGGGCCGGGCACGAGAGACTATGCCCTGGTCAGGGAGAGCCATCATTACCGGCTCGGTCTCATGCGTGAGCTCGCAATGTGATTTTGTTGGAGCCGGCATTAGCCAACTCACCCAAATGGGCTTCTTTCCGTTCCGAGATTACCTGGCCAGGTAATCTCGGAACAGAAAGAAGCCATCTGGGTTAGTTGGCTAATGCCCGCTCAGGGAGCGGGCAAAAGTGCAACCGAGTGTTTTCGACATGTTCTGTTCAATGCAGTGTGTGTTGCAATGTGAGTTATGTTCCTTGCAGTATGTGTTGCAGTGTGAGATACGTTCGTTGCAGTGTGTGTTGAAGTGTGAGTTATGTTCGTTGCAGTGTGCGCTGAAGTGTGAGTTTTGTTCAACCTATTTATGACATGTTGGGTTCGTTGCAGTGTGTGTGGCAGCGTGAGTTGTATTCAATATGGCTCGTTGATATGTGGCGTGACGCATTCATACATGTCATGGCTTATCTCACGAGTGACATGACTCATTCATTCAGTGCGTAACATGACTCATTGTGTGTGGCATGACGCATTCATGCGTGTGGCATGACCCATCCATCTGTGCGGCATGACTCATTCATGCGTGTGTCATGGCACGTTTACATGGTACACGACGCATTCATGCATGTGACATGACACAATCATATGTGTGACATGACTCATTCATACATGTGACATGACTCACTCATATTTGTGAGATGAATCATTCATACAAGTGACATGACTCATTCATACATGCGATACGACGCATTCATACATGTAACATGACTCATTCATATGTTTGACAAATCGTTCTCACGTGTTATGTTACTTATTTACGTTTGTGACATGGCTCGTTTATACGTTTGACGTGCGTGTCAATCTATCTATCTATCTATCTATCTATCTATCTATCTATCGATCTATCTATCTATTTATTTATCTATCTATGTATGTATCTATCCATCTATCTTTCTATTTATCTATCTATCTAGCCATCTATCTATCTATGTAATGATATATTCATCAATTTATCTTTGTATCTCTCCATCTTTCTGTCTCTCTATCTATCTTTCTACCTATCTACCTATCTACCTATCTACCTATCTACCTATCTACCTATCTCATGAAAATGATCGTTAGATCACCCATCTCGACGATTATTAAACCAACAATCGCCGGAAAACATGCGACGTTTTGGAAAATACCGACTTGATTGTTGCCGATTTCCTCTCACGTTCGAAAACTGATAATGAGTCGGTCAGATTCTGCCCATGAAGACTACATTATGACGTGAATGTAGAAAAACTGAGATCCGTTGAAGAAGAAGTCTGCCGGCGTCAGATGATCCAACTAGGGCTGAATGAACCGCATATTTTGAAAACGAGACATGAGCAGCAAGTCAGAGAAAGTCCACTTGGAAGACCCAGAAAATGCGACGTCGTATTTCTATGTCGAGATCTAATATCGGCGGTCACACACCAGGCCATGCTCCTAGTTTGAAATGGAGGTATTTGCTGAATCCGTCTACAGAGATCAAGTGAGAGAAAAGTGCATTCCAAAGTCGAAGTTTTGGAAAAGCAAAAAACACGACAGACCAAAGATAGCGACGTTGAATTTTTTTATGGGAGCACTCAGTAGAATATTTTGCATTAGTTCATGGAATTTTGAAGAAAGCATTCCCTGAAGCAATTTTATGAAAGGCGTGAACCATGCCCACCTAGACACGCTTGCCGCATGACAGAGTGTTGCTGAGATCAAGAAGGCATTTCATCGCTGAGAGCACACATTCAAGCCCATAGCCAGGGCTTTGCAACGGTATATCGCTTGATTGCAATAGATGACAGTAAGGGCGTCAAATGGCGCCATTTCCATGAATCTTGTAAACCAGGCCCACCTAGACACGTTTGCTGCATGACAGCATGTCGCTGAGATCAGGGGGGCATGTCATCGATGAGAGCAAACATCCAAGCCCGTTGCCAAGGGTATAGGGGAGGTGGCGGGGGGAGGGCGCGGGGGCGCAGGATGAGGTGGGAAGGGAGGACCGTGGCCCGTAACACGAAAGGATCGAGGGAGAAAAGGAATCAGAGGGTCGGGAAACAGGGAAGGAGTAGAGGAGGAAGAAGGAGAGAAAATGAGCGGAGGGTGAGGATAGGTAATGAAAAGACAGGCCGGAATGTTGCCCGAAATGATTATGTACGACTCGTAGTACTCATTAACATGAAGACAGCTCACCGTAAACGACAAATCTTTTCAAATTTGTCCTGTTTTAAGAGCATCCGATAGGTATAGAACACGACAAGTCGTCACAATTTTGGTACGATAGATCGAAATTCAATTTAAATCAGTACGGCGCCCGGGGGGACAGGAAAAGTAAAGATCTTAGTTACAAGTCCAATGGGCACCACCGA